>Ga0210248_100125_pt1 | contig 60548 bp, 44 predicted proteins | sample ChrtobMetP3_32mM_FD_155493 | JGI IMG/M metagenome (GOLD analysis project Ga0210248, IMG submission 155493) | Chrysochromulina tobin associated microbial communities from unialgal haptophyte culture, Seattle, Washington, United States - P3_32mM | ecosystem: Host-associated > Algae > Haptophytes >...
GGGGGGGGAGCTCTGCTTCTACAACGGCATGTACGCTGATGACTACGGGCCGGAGGGCTGCCTGTTGCTCTCCGGCCACCGTGCGGTACACGCCCCGCTGCCCTTGCGGCCGTCGGGGGATATGTCAGGCATGCCCATGATGCGGTTCTCCCTCGTAGCATGGTCGCATGCAGGAGATACGTACCCAGGGACTAGGGATCGGCTCGAGATGTATAGACATCAGTATGCGTTCCCTGACTCGGACCCCCTCGTGCAGCAGCTCGAGGCCGCCCTGCAGGATGTCGCGCACATGACTGTAGGGGCCTGTAAGAGCATGGAGCAGCAGCAGGGACATGGGGGCCACCGGAGAGGCAGGAGCGCCAGCGCGGTGTGTGCTCTAGAGGGGGGGGCGCCAGCTGCAGCATCTGCTCAGACGCTGGCGCATCAGATAGTAGGGCAGCTCGGTATGCGGCTCCGGCTCGAGCTGAAGCTGCGCGGCGGGGGTGGCAAGTGCAAAAAGAAGAGCGCGGCGTAGCTCATTTGGATGGTTCTAGCTCACGGGGAGGGTACATGTGTGGAGCGTTTCTGTCCGTGCTCCATAGGAAGTTGGATGCGCGCGGGGCGACTTTAAATTACATTATCAATCGTCACTCACATCGTGTGTACCGGTACACCTCTCGCGCGGATCTCATGGCCGACGGACCACCTCTGTCACCTTGAGATGCAACCCACGCCAGGAACATGTCGCGGTGCAGCGCGAGCGGTCAAACGGCAGCGCTGGTGCTCCGGGTGCCTCTCTCGCCCACGCAACAGCCGATATGGCTCGCTCTGCACCGACTGCGGCAAAGCTGCCGCAGCGGCAGCCGGCGAAGATGGCGCTGCGACGGCGGCCACGCCCCCGAGGCGCTCGAACCGCGCAACCACAGCCGCCTGCAAGCGGGTGGGCGACGGCGGCATCGTCAAGCTGCCGCGCGGCACTCTCCCGCTCGAGATCCTCAAGAAGCTCGACCGGCTCTTTCTCGAGGGCCAGCTTTTTTGGGACAAGCTCGAGCGTGCCACGCCGAGGCTCGTGCAGGAGATAGGCCCGGGCAGCGCGGCCTGGGACCAGAGCGTCGCGAAGCTGCTACTCCCGTGGGTGAGCGACCAGCTGGTTGCGTTACAAGCGCCCCCCACCATGGCGGTTGCCGACTCACCGACGAGTGTTCTGCTCGCCACAGTCACAGCGAGCACCAAGATGCGCGCAGGCGGCGGGCAGCTGGCGGCGCACCAGGACTACGCGCGGTCCGAGTACCCGGGCGAAGCGGGGTGGAACTTCCTCGTGCTGATGAACGACACGGACGAGCTCGAGGCGTGCCAAGTGGCCTGGATGGGGTCACGGGACTCCCCCGACACGTCCAAGGGCCACTCCACCCGCGCCTGGCTGGACGCAAACTTCGAGAGAGTCTCCCTCACGGGCGAGTGGGGGACGGTGTACGTATTCGACTGCGCCACCTGGCACGCGGTGGAGCGCATGCTCCCGCGTGCCAGAGTGCACGCGACCCGATCGTCGCCTCCGGCGGTGAAGCGCACGATCGGCAAGCCCACGCATGCGGACTGCAAGGGCGCGAGCGTTGTGGTGCGCGCGCGTACCTCTCTGGTGATCGACTGCCGCACAGCGGGTCTGCCAGCGCCGCACATGATCGGGGACCCAGTGGAGAAGGTCTGGAGGCGGTGAGTACGCATGCGTGTGTCACACACACGGTGGTCAACGCGGTGGCTGCGGACTGTGTCGGCGGAGAGACGGGCGGCTTCAATGCCACACTGTTGTATAACTGGTGAAAAACGTCATATGCGTGCGTGGATGTGTGGCTCCGCGATCATAGCAAACAATCGCGTTTGTCGATGTGGGTCCGGGTGTGTCTGACTAACGTTGTCGTGTCTCGTGTGTGGAGGGAGTCAGGGAGAGACGCAGTGGTGTTTCATTGGATGAGCTTCAGAGGGAGGTCCGCCGACTCAGAAGCTGTTTGGCTACGCGGTAGAAGCTGCACTGCCTCAAATGCAGTGATTCACTCAGTCCTGAAAATTGACTTGACTTGTCTTGGCACGAAATGGACGTGGGGCCCCCACGTCCATTTCCGATTTCGTCACCTTCGCTTCTTCCGAAAAACCATGTCCCTTGATGCAGTCGAGACGTTGCTACTCATCGAAGCGTATTGGAAGCGCACCGGCGTTTCTGAAGAGGAGAAGATCCTCTTGTACGCCCTCACCGTGCCATTGTACCAGCGCTTGTCTTCCTCCCAGTACACTGTCACGCGCCGGCCGACGATCTCGGCTCCATGGCCGTATGTAAGCTCGCACTGGTCGCATCGAACGTCCCACGCGCAGAGTCCCGATCGTGTCGCAGGCGTGCCTTCTCCTCGCGCTCAACAGCCAGCTCGAGAACAAGCCGATGCAGTCGTCGGTGCTCCAACGTGCCGAGAAGGTGAGCTCGCCACGCGCTCGAGCAGGTGGAGCAGCGAGTTGGCCGCGCTCCACACGCTGCACCCGGAGATGTTCGAGGCGATCGAGCACATCCGGCTCAACCATTTCAACCTCGGACGAAGTGGCTAAGAGCCCCAAGCGCCTCGCCCGCTCGCTCCCTTCGAAGGGGGAGGCACCCTACCTACTCGTGCACAAGCACGGGACCCAGTTAGACCAGTGCCGTTGCCACTGCTCTCGCATGCGTGCCTCGCGTGCCTGCAGCGCTGCATGCAAGTGCTCACCACAACGCCTCGCCTCCTCCCCCACAGGTGCTCTCGCATGCGTGCCTCGCGTGCCACGCATGCTCATTCAGCGCTCGCCGCCCGCGAGAGATCCTCTTCCTTCGCAAGCAAGGCATCGCTGAGCTCGCCGAGTGCTTGCGCGACCACAACACTGACGTCAAGGCCACCTCGCTGCGCATCCTATGCTCTGCTCGCGGCCGAGTCGGCGCATGCGCGCGACGGGATGCGCACTCAGATGGTACTGCTGTTGTGTCGGCGTGTGAGCTCTAGTCGTGAGCCTTGTGAGCGCCTGTGTATACTCAGTGTGGAGCGTTAACGAACAAAAGTCTGTTAAAAGGTACAGCTCGGGTGACTCGACGCACGAATGACACGCGCGGTGGGCGACCGTGTGGTCGTCATGAATGAGCACACCCTTCGTACCGATCCCTCACCGTACACGCCTCCATGCAGGCCTTCTCCGTACCGGACACACCGGCGGCCTGCCCTGACCCCCATCCCCCGCAACCGGGCCTCGTCACCCCGACGGGTGGCTTCAGACCAGTCCCGCCGTGACGAGCTCCTTGAACGACTTGAGGACCGAGCCGTCCTCTTTGCGTCCGTCGGGCTTCGTCTTGGTCCGATGGAAGCGCGGCATGCCCGAGATGTGGTCGGCGAGCCCCTCGAGGATCTTCACGGTGACCTCCGTCTTGGCGTTCTTCTTGCACCACTTGACCACCGCATCGCGCGCGGGGATCACGTAGCCGCGGCCGTTCTTGTCGGCTCGCTCCTGAGCCTCGAAGAGTGCCTGCGTCGCGTCCTCGAAGGCGATCAGCGTCATGGTCTTGGTCTCGTCGTCGGAAGACTCGTCTGCGGTGTCGTTCGCGGCGGAGGAGGCGGCCTCGCGGCCGCGCTTGTTGGACATCTTGGTGAGTCGGAGGGCGGTGAGGGCGGGGTGTGTGGAGGCGACGGCCGCGGTGCAGAAAAGGCGAACGCCGGTCGGTCGAGCACACAGAAGCGCGGCAAAACACGATCTGAAACCAGCACGAGGGGTCGATGTCAGTGTAACTGGTGTGTGGGAGTTTCTGAAAGAGAAGTGTCTCCACAAAACATCGCCTCGTGTCGAATAGACTGCGGTGGACCTTCTCGACATGACCTTCCTCGTATTGAGTGTGCTACTCGGCTCGCTCGCTTACATGCCGCTGCCGAGGCCCGTACCCGTGCCGGCCGTGCGCAGCCTGCGGCCGGCTCCGGCTGCGAGCCGTGCCGCCGCTGGCTCAGTCTCCATGTGCGGCATCCTCGCGATTGTCATCGCGTCGAAATCCTCGCAACGCTCGCCGCGAATCGAAACGCTGGCGATGAGCGGCCCTGCGGTCGCACGCGGAGGACGTGGCGGTGGGCGTGGCGGCGGCCGTGGTCGTGGCCGTGCCAACGCAGATCACGGCAGCGGCGGTCGTGGCGGGCTGAGCACCTCACGGCGAGGCGCCAACCGGGACTGGTACTCCCGCCGCGCAGCCGGTGACGACGCAACAAAGCGACGAGCGCCGCGCAACCGCGCCAAACGATGGGAGCGCGAGGGCGACGAGCTCTACGCGGAGGTGAACAGCGATCCGTCCATCCACTTTCGAGGCATGAGTGCAGACGAGATGTATGGCGCGGCAGTAGCGATGCTAGCGAGGCTGGCGCGCGCGGCTGACGACGACAACGACGACCGAGTGCCGCCGAAGGCTCCGAGCTCCCCCGCCCCGGCTGCGGCGGCTTCGACGTCCGACGGTGGCGCCGCCACTCGGAGCGCGCATAACCCGGCCATGTGGGGTGCGTGCTCGGTAGGGCCCGTGCTGCGCCAGCGCCTCGAGCAAGCTGGCCTGGCGGGTCCCCTGCCGATCCAAGAGGCGGCGTTCGTACCGATCAGCCAGGGGCGCAACGTGGTCATCGGCTCTGCCACCGGCTCGGGCAAGACCCTCGCCTTTCTGCTCCCTCTCCTCGCGACATCATCGCGTACGCGCCCGTGCACTCATCTTGTGGTCACCGCGAGCGCAGAGCTCGCCGTGCAGCTTCAGCGCGAGGTAGACCGGCTCTGGCCGCCACGGCCGGCGTCGACGGCCGGCGCGGCACCCGTGTCTGCGCTGCACGTGGTCGGCGGTGGCGCGCTCGTGCGCGGTGACGACGGCGACGGCGACAGCTGGTTTGCTGGTGGCGAGGGCGCTGAGGCCACGAGAGTGGACGCAGAGGACATGACGCGCGCGGAGCTGCTGGGCGTGGGCGAGGCGCCCGTGCTCGTGGGCACGCCGCACGCGCTGCGCCGCCTCTTTGCACAGGCGCGCACGGCTGCTGCGTATGGCGGTGCGGGCGCAGAGCAAGCGAACCAGCTGTCCTCCAACCTCAAGACGATTGTGTTGGATGAGGCCGACCAACTGCTGGGCAGCGCAAGCGTCGTGGCGGTGGAGGTTCAGCGCAAGGCGCTCTCGGCTGAGCAGGGCGCGCCCATCACGGCGCGCCAGCGCGCGCTGCTCCGGGCGCGTGTGCAGCCGAGCGTGACCGAGCGATTGCTGGCCGAGCTCCCAGTGCCTCTGCCGCAGCTGCAGCTCGTCTGCGCGTCGGCTACTGTTGGGCGTGCCCTGCGCCGGCAGCTGCAGGCGCTCTTGGGCGCTCCGAGTGTGGAGAAGGCAGCGACGCTAGTGGCGCTGGAGGATCGTGACGTGAAGCGGCTGGTCGCGCGCCGCAGCGCTCTGGTCCCCCCAACCCTCTCGCACGTGTACATGCTGCTGCCCCCGCCGCCTCCGCCGCTGCCGCTGCCCCGTGTTGCCGGCAAGGCTGGGGAGGCACTTGAGATGGCCGAGGCCGGTACAGCGGTGGCGGATGAGGATGCCAAGACAGCGCCCAATACAGCGCCCAAGACAGCGCCCATGACAGCGCCAGACGAGGCGACACCTGTTGAGGGCGCCGTCTCGGACGCGACCGACGAAGCTGCGAACGTTTTGCTGAGCGCTCTATGGTCAGCAATGGGGCGTGTCGCCCCCGCGCCCGCGATCGTGTTCACAGGAAAGCTCGGCGTCGAGAGGATCATCGAGGCGCTCGCAGCCCGAGGCCTGCGCCGCGTGCTCTCCGTCCGTGACGCGTCGAACGCGAAGCCTCCGACGGTGGAGCCCAACGCCCAAGACGACGCGCCCAACGCCCAAGACGGCGCCGAGACGGAGTGCGCCCAAGACGACGCGTCGAACGCGAAGCCTCCGACGGTGGTGCCAAACGCCCAAGACGGCGCCGATGGATGGGCCGACACGCCGGTGTACGTGGGCTCGGAGCGATGGGGGCGTGGCCTCGACCTTGACGTCGACTACGTCTTTCTGCTCGCGCCGCCCGCGAGCAGCGCGAGCTACACGCACCTGGCGGGTCGCACCGCGCGCAAGGGCCGTCGCGGCACCGCCGTCACGCTGCTCACGCCGAGCCAGGCGCCGAGAGTCGTCGCGTTTGCAGAGGCGCTCGGGCTCACTTTCGAAGCGTTGTAATTCAAGGGCCCACAGCTGATGAGTAAAAACGGTTTGCCGTCTCGCGAACCGAAGACGCGAACAAACTCTCCACAGCTCGGCATTGAGTAACAATGTGGTCTTGCCGTTTGAGGAATCATATCTAAAGGAAAACGGCATAGGAAAAATCAAGAGCGTTCGGAAGTTTTGGCGAGATGGCATTTCACGGTTCTGTGGAAGCGTGAACGGTCCGCTCGCACCTCGACATGCGCGGGGTGTGTTTGTCCCTTCTGCCCGGCCCACTGGCCACGGCACACTGTACACAACCCGACATCGGCTCTCTTTCTGAGAGGGTGTGGGCTTGTGGGCGGTGACGCTCTCCATCATGGCGACAAAGCGCCCGCGGCCTGCAGATCGATCCGAAGCGGTAGACGCCATCCGACGTGCAGGCACTGCACGTGTCATGACCAATATCCATTCGAGGGAAATGTGCGATAGAGCGATCATCAGCGTGGTGCCCACTGCCGACAGCGATGTTGCCATCGTAAGGTCGAGCCAAGTGATAACCGTCGAGGATGAGGGTCAGTTGAACTCTCTTCTGGAACAGTGCGCTACCGATGCCGACAACCGGATGACTATAGCCGCCAGGGCCATCGAAGGCAAGCTGACGAGGCCCGACGCATCCATTTATGACCTGGTGGTATCGTGCGTCGAGGAGGCACATGCGTGTGATCTGCAGCCTCGGCACGCCACCCGGCTTGCCTTGGAGGCAGCGCTTTCCCAAGCCAGCTTGCACGACCCCAACGCGACTGCGGCCACAATCAAGGCGACCGCGGCCTCAATGCAAAATTGCTCACACCTCGATGGCCAGGGCGCTATCACGAACATCCTCGAGCTGCTCGAGCGCGAGCAGCTCGAGGGGCTCGCGCTCAATGTGCTGAGCGTGCTCGCTTTTAGCGGCGCGCTGCAGCTCGAGCACTTGGTCGCGTGGAGGAAGAACCACATGCCCGATCCTAATTTGGCACCGCTCTTCGCCTGGGTGGAGGCGCATGCAACTCCACCGGCCGCGGATGGCGACGATTGCAGCGACGGAACGCCATCAATCGGCAGCAAAACTGCCGACGGCGTCTCGACTCTGCACGCCGCCGTGTCCCTGGGCCCAACGGCAGATGACGTGCCCGAGGGCCCAACGGCAGATGACGTGTCCGAGGGCCCAGCGGCAGATGACGTGTCCGAGGGCCCAACGGCTGACGATCCAGCTCGCCGCCCCTCCTTGCCGTGGCAGCCGGCGGCTACGCTCAGTGGGTATAGCCCTAGCTCAGCGGTGGAGCAGCGTGCATGGGAACCCTCCTTTGTGTCTCCCGTCCTCGTCGCCGAGATAGGCTCCGGCAGGCACGGGGTGGTGGTGCTCGATGGTCTCGTGGACGACGCACTGCGAGCGGAGCTGCTAGGCGAGCTCCTCGGAGACGCCTCCACTGCGCTGCTGAGCGTGACGCCACCTTCGAGCCGCTGGGAGCGCACCACCATCGACGGTGTGGAACCCCTCATTCGGGACTCATTTGGGGACTCCCGCGCACACGGCATGATTGCTATGCCATCTTTAGAATTCCTGACTGATTCTCTCCGACCGCCTGGCATTGCAGGTGAGGGACTTCCGCGCACCTGGGGGCTCAAACCCTCGCTGCTCGAGGCGCTCGAGCGGCGCCCGCCAGCGTGCGTCGTCGAGGTGCAGGCGCGGCTGGCGAAGCTCTTCCCCGAATTTGACATCGGCCACCTACCTGATGTGGCCGCCGGTGCGCCCCGAGCTGCTGGGTCCGCCTCGTACCACGCCACTTCCTTTGTCGCGAACGCACCAGTCTGGGGCGATGCATTCCAATGGCACGTGGATGCCGACCCAGCCAGCTTCCCCGGAGGGAGTCACTGGCTGAGCACGTATGGGCTGTACGAGAATGGTACGCGAGGCAAGCCGCTGCTCGTGTCGCTGCTCGTGTACCTCGATCAAGAGTGGTGGCCCGAGTGGGACGCAGAGACGCTCTTCTGCGACGCAGACACGGGCGTCGGGCTGCTCGTCCAGCCGCAGCCGGCACGCTGCGTGCTGATGCATCAGGATGTGCTGCATCGCATCTCGACGCCCTCACTCTCCGCCCACCGCCCTCGGTACTCACTCGTGTGGAAGCTCGTCTTCGTGCCCAGAACGACGAGCGCGCCTGGCGAGGTCGGAAATCTCGGAGCTGATCTCGGAGCTAATCTCGGAGCTGATCTCGGAGCTGATCTCGGAGCTAATCTCGGAGCTGCATCGTTGGCGATGGAGCGGCTTGGAGATACGCTTCGAGTCGCCCAACACGACGTGCCCTTGGCCTCCAAACCCGCCGGCGGTCTCGATGCGGTCGATCGCGAGACTATCTGTCGACCGGAATGGGGCGAGCCGGTCCGCATCGGCGCGCCCCGCCCGCACACGCAGCGTAAAATAATGAATCGGAGAGGTTTCTAGATGTGTTCCTTGACAGTTCCCTATAAAACCGGCCATTTCGCGGACACGCGATCTTGATGTCCCCGCCTTCCCGCTTCCGGCGGGAAGGAGAGGGAGCCGAGGCGAGAGGAGACAAGAGGAGACGGCGGTTAGCCAACCGGCTACAATTCCACCGTGTCTTCGCGCTCGAGCCCGCCAAGCCAGCCAAACCCTTCTGGAGGCGGCGGTGAGGCCAACGTGGCCGCTGCAGCCTTATTCGTGGCCTCGTCCGCCTTTTCCAACCGTCTAGCCGACCGCCTTTGCAGCTTTCCGCGGTCGTTCGGCAATCCGCGGTCCATCCATGTGAGCATTGCACCCTGCGCTTGCAATAAGCGGAGGAGCGTCTGGACGGCCATCCACAACCCTGATTCAAGATCGTTGGCCACTTGCGCGCCGCTCGCGCACGTCCACCCGGCGCCGCTTTCGAAGTGTGCAGGCTCGTGTTGTCGGCATGGCAGCAGCTGAGCAGGGCCACACGTGAACAAGTCGACCGAGGCGTACCCTCGCTCGGGCCACGCGTGGATCGAGAGGTGGGACTCGCTGATGAGCAGTATGGTGCTCGCTCCCATGATCGGGAATTGGTGCACGAGCTGGCCAACAATGGTCAGCCCTCCCGCGATCGCTGCAGCTTGCAACGCCGCAAGCTGCTTCGTGCTGCTGTTCAGGAGTGCAAATGGCGCGTCGATGACCTCGAGGATGATGTGCGTTCCCAAGCGCTCGAGAGGGTAAAGTGGCGGATGTATCGAGCCCAGAGCGTCGGGGAACGTGGCCGACAACGCGACCAGTAAAAAGTGCATGACGAGATTTTCGCGGACTAAATAGGACTAAAAAGGCGACCTGACGAGTTGAGGCACGGTTGAGCAGCAGCCTCTCTGTTGGTTTCTGTTGTCGTTTTCACACTCTGTGTGTGAAAGTGGAACAGAGCGCGAGAACGGCTGCACAGTGCAGGGCGAAGGCCGCCCGCATCGTCCGCACAAGCGCGCGCGCCGTCTGCCGTCGGCATGCCGAGTGCCAGCGAAACAGCCTCTGAGAGGCTAGCACAGCTGCGCTCGGTGCTCCAGGCGTCCCCCGTTTATTGGGAGAGTGTCAAGGTGCTGGTGCTGCAGCTGGAAGGTGACCTGGACGATGCCGCTGGCGAGTTTGACGAGCTCACCCTGAGTTTGAAGCAGGAGAAGCTCAGAACCACAGAGGAGAAGGCCGGCCAGGCAGACCCGCAAGTGCACAAGCAGCTGAAGGCCATGCTCGCGCAGGCAGAGGAAGCACTCGCAGAAAAGGACGGGCTGCTGCACCAAATGGAGGAGCGGATAGCGGTCATGGAGGATGACATCAGCGAGCTCAAGATTGAGATCTCGCAGCTCACGATCGACGCGGCGGAAGCCAAGAAAAAGCAGCACGAGCAGGAGAAGGAGCTGAAGGCACGCGATGCGGCCCTTGCGGCGGAGGTTGCCAAGAGCCGAGCTCTGGAGCGGCAGGCAAAGGATGCGGAGGAGAAGGCGGCCACAGCGATCGCCGCTGCCGGTGCGTCGGCGACGCCGGCGCATGGAGGATTGGCGCCACCACCTCTGCCCGGCGGAGCCAGCGTGCCGCCGCCGCCGCCACCGCCGCCGCCACCGCCGCCCATTGGCGGCGGAGGAGCGCCGCCGCCGCCGCCACCGCCACCACCGATTAGTGCAGGTGTGCCGCCGCCACCGCTGCCTCCGCCCATAGGCGGTGCCGCGCCGCCGCCGCCGCCGCTGGGTGGTGGGCCGGGAGCGCCGCCGCCGCCGCCGCCGCCGCTCGCGCCCCCGCCACCACCGATGGGCGGCGCGGCGGCCATGAACGACAAGCTCAAGGCGTCGGGCTTGGTAGTGATGGCGTCGTGCTCCTGGGGTGAGAAGCGCTCGAAGCCGATGAACACGCTCAACTGGGACAAGTTGCCCACCTCCCAGGCGGGTAAGACCATCTGGGGCCAGTTAGCGACGTCGAGCCTGCAGGATTTCTTGCCGCGTCTTGGGCAGAAGTGGAAAGCTGTCGGTCGGGCACGACCCACTTTCGGGAACGAGCTCGACAACGAGGCGCTCAACGCGGCGCTCGCAGGCGCACCGCGCAGCACGGAGGGCGGCGCCACGATCGTTGAGATCGGGCGGGAAGAGCTCTCCCGATTTCGGGTAGACGGGATCCAGGCTGATAGCTTCGTCAAGGTGGGCGATGAGTACTTTGTGCAGGCGGTCGTGCCTGAGAGGACCGTGCTCAACCTCGATGTGAACCGACTGGAGGATATGTTCCAACGGCCGGAGGTGAAGGAGAAGGCGCCGCGCGCCCGCTCCGACGCGGAGTTCACTCCTCGGAGGACGGCGGTGCAGCTGCTTGACTCGAAGCGGTCCACGTCGGTGGGCATCGTCATGAAGCGGATTACGGACGCGCTATGTGGCAAGGACCTGCGCGATGCGCTGCTAGAGGTCGACGAGAACACCCTGCCCGCCGACGTGCTGCCCATGGTGATGGAGATCGTGCCCACCGCAGAGGAGCGTGCGCTATTGCAAGGGTATGCGGGTGAGACGGAGGGGCTCGATAAACCCGAGCGCATGCTGCGAACGCTCTCGTACATCCCTCGGCTTGACGGCCGGCTGCGCGCGATGAAGTTCAAGGCGCAGCTTGAAGCCGAGATGCATTCGGTCCTGATGCAGCAGGTGGGCGACCTGCAGAAGGCGTGCAAAGAGGTGCTCGAGTCCAAGGCGCTGCATGCCCTCATGCAGGTGGTCCTTGACGTGGGGAATGCGCTCAACGCTGGGACTTCAAAGGGCAATGCGGTGGGCTTCCGGCTGTCGACGCTACTCAAGCTGGCGGAACTCAAGGCAACCGACAAGAAGACCACCCTGCTGCACTTTGTGGTCGAGGTCGTCAACAGCTCGGCCCCAAAGATCCACGAGGTGCGATCTCCGTTGATGACCCTTGATGACCCTTGATGACCCCTGATGACCCCTGATGACCCCTGATGACCCCTGATGACCCCTGATGACCCCTGATGACCCCTGATGACCCCTGATGACCCCTGATGACCCCTCGAATCGCATGCTCACCCTCGCCCTACTGCTCTGGCCAGGTGGTGCACATGCAGAAGGCGGTGCGTGACGCGGCGCGCATTTCGCTCGAGGAGCTCCTCGTCAAGAAGCTCGAGGCCGAGCGCGGCATGAAGCTCGTCGATGACGAGATCACCTGGCACGACGAGCAGCGGCTGCGTGGCGGCGACGCGACAGAGGAGGACCAATTTCCTGAGGTCTTCACCGACTTTTACAATTGGGCCGCGGAGCAGAAGGACATCTTCGACGAGGAGCTCGCCAAGGCGCAGGCCCTCTTCAAGCAGGCGGCCGAGTTGATGGGCGAGCCGGTCAAGGAGCCGGCAGACCTCTTCGACGTGCTCGAAAAGTTCATCCGGCGCTTCGACACGGCCGCCAAAGAATTCGACGAGGAGAAGCGCGCCGCGGAGGAGCAGCAGAGGCGCACGGACGCGCCCCTCAAGACGGACGCTCAAGTCGCCAAGAAGACGCTCAGGTCGGGCCACCGGAACTCTCTCGTCCCGGGCATCGCTCAAAAGAAGATTAGCATCCGGTCGAAGGCACAGCCACCGCCCCCTTCCCCGGCGGGTGCCGCCGCGGGCGCCGCGGCGGGCGCCACCACGACGCCGAACGCGGGCGCCGCGGCTGTGGCCGAGGAGGATGAGGTCAATCAGATGAGCGAGCAGCGTAAGAAGCGCATGAGTAACGCGCCTGGCCTCGACATGGCCAGCCGGATCACAACGGCCGGCCAAGAGGCCGGCAAGGCAAAGGTCGGGGGCGGCTTCCTCAAAGCCTTGACCGCGAAGGGGAAAGCGAGCCTCAGCGGCGACCTACCATTCACGACGAATATGTAGTCGCCGCGGTGCATGGCGGTCGTCACCGCTGCATAGCCAGTTGCACTCGAGTTGTGCACATATGAGAGATGACAGAGCATGCTCCACCATTGCGCATGACGAGCCATGCAGGCGAGGTGCCGTGCTCTCGAGGACGCAACCTTGCCGCTCGGGCACATACCGGAGACCGACAGTCTCAGGAGACGAGATGGCAGCGATACGAGTTACGACTACCACAGAGCATTTTAGACGAGCGAGTAGGTGGTGCGTGGTTTTGCGGCCGGACCTGAGCGAATTAATATACGCAAACCTAAGTACCTCCCTACTGAAACTTTCTTCCGAATGTGTCGAAAACTGGCCTCGCCGACGACGCACGAGCGACGATGTAGTCGCAGATCGGCGTGGGCGACGACGCGTCGCAAAAGCTCTGCGGAAGCGCCACGAGCGGCGGACGGCGGCGCGCGTATTGCAGGCTCTCATCAGCGCTGCACCACGTCCGATGGTGCCCTAGGAAGGCATTGTAGTGCGCGGGGCAGCGGCTCGACCGTTTGCATGCACGGCTCAGCTGTGGGAAACCTGCTGAGCAACGGTGCCCTCGGCTCGTCAGGTTTCCACGCCGCTCACTGAGCTCACTCAGGATGCAGCCGGCCCATGCAAAGTGCTCCGTCCAATTTATGGCTTTATGCAGGATGGAGAGGCCTTTTCGCAGCGCGTCGGCGGTGGCGCGTGATTTCCAAAAGTGGACGCGCTGTGCGCTGGTCAGATCGACAGTGGTGAGCGGCACCTCCGCCGGCAGATGCGCGAGCACGTACCTGATGAAGGAGGTGGTTCGTCACCATCAATGGCACTCAGCGGCATTCAATGGCAGCCAGCCCAGCGGCGCCCGGCGGCGCCTCGGCCGGCAGAGGCGCGAGGACGTACCCGAGTCCAGCGTCGGGCTCCGGATCGCACTTGAAGGTCGGCGGCTTGTCTTTGAGGTACCGCTGAAGCGCGAGAAGTCGAGGATGGGTCTCGAGGGCGATGGTCATCACGTCAACGGAGCCGCGCGAGAGCCCCATGTAGAAGCCGTTCGGGAACGGGAACGGCCCCTGCCACTCCATGCTCGGGCTCACGCGCTTCCACTTTTCTAGGAGCACTGTAGCGACCTCGTCGGGTCGGTTGCCGTAACCCACGTGCCTCTGGCTGCGCTCATCCCAGTAGGAGCCCCACGAGATGATGCCCATCACTAGGTGGCTACGGGTCGCAAACTCGGCCATGTCTAGCGCGAGTCGATGGGGATGCAGCACTGCGTCGTCGTCTGTAAAGAGCACGCCGTCATACCGTGCCCCTGAGCGTTTTAGATGGAACAGCGCCTGTAATACCTTGCCGAGGCATGTCTGCGATGTTTGAAGTGTCACCACGTCCCCCAAGGTGGCTGCCTCTCGCCGCGACTCCGCGCTCGCGGCCTCGCCGCGATCGTGCAAAACGTATAGCACCTGCACGGTTCGGAGGGCATCCACGCGAAGGTGGCCACCCTTGACGCCAAACGCGGCTAAGGCGGCACGCTGGTAGCAGCGGTATCGGCTATGAAGTGGCGAGTCGACAGAGAGCACGTAGATGAGCAGGTGGTACGGTTTGGCGGGAGTCGGACGTCCAATCGCGATGGCTTCGGAATGTCGCGAGTGCATATTGCGAATGACGAAACTGGGACGTGCGGATTCACTATTAACCCCTCCCAGAGCGGGTCTGGCAAGATCAGCTCCGATGCTTCAAATCACGAAGTTACTTGATGATTGGCGCCACGAAGCCCCACTCTTTTTTCCATGGCCGACTCAGGCGATACGGCATCGGTGAAGCTCGAGACCAGTCCGCCAGCGGAGCTTACTCCAGAACAGCAGCAGGAGATCCTCAACTCGATTGTAGAATTCCGCAAGCAGAAAAAAACCAGCAAGCGCCTTGTCCTGCACGGCTGGAAGCTCGAGTGGAACGTCAGCAAGGCGAGGGGCGTTGAGCGTGGCGACCTGACGGTGTACGACCCGCACACTGGTGGCAAAATCTGCTCGCTACTCGCACTCAAGCGCCGATTCGGCCTCGAGCCGGAGCTGCCGCCACCCGAGCCGGCTGCCGTTGAGTACGAGGATGCAGTGACCGCAGAGTACGAGGAGACCAAGCGCAAGCGCGCCCTGCTCGACCAGGCGCCGGAGCTGCTCGAGAGGAGCAAGCGGAGTACGCGTAAGGAAGTAAGCTACGTCGAGATGACGAGCGTCGCTCCGCCGCGCTCGGCGCTCGTGACGCTCGCGCTCAAGAACAAAGGCGGCGCGGGTAGCGACCTCGACTACGTCGAGATCTGCCGCGCCGTACATCGGCTGGGTGACGCTGTCGAGCCCGCGGTGCCGTTTACGGCCGTGCGTACGGCAATGCTTTCGATGCTGCGCAACGGCTCGCTCCGGCGGGCGCTCGCCGACGCGGCGCGCGTGCCACCCAATCCGCCCATTGAGCATGCATTGAGCCTGCTGGTGCTCAGCACGCTGCAAGTGGATGAGCCCTCCGACACGGCTCGCGCGCCGTGGCGGCAGCTTCCGCCAGAGGCGGCGGCGGCCGAGGAGGCGGCCGCGGCCGAGATGCGGGCTATGGCCGAGGCGTGGGCGGCCGAGAAGGCTGAAAAGGCCGCGGCGGCCGAGAGGGCGGCCGCCGCCACAGCCGAGGCGTTGGCGGCTCAGAAGGCAGAGGCCCAGGAGAGCGAGGTTACCGCGGCGAGCGAGGAGGCGGCGGCTCTGGGCGCGACCTTTCCCGCTGCTGCTGCTGCCGACGCAGGCATCGACGCCGGTGCAGGGGAGGCCTCACACGCCTTCCCGCGGGTGATTCTGAAGCTGAGTGGCGGCACCGCTCTCAAGGTGGAGGAGGTGGAGGAGGACGACGACGAGGACGAGGAAGACGAGGAGAAGGAGGAGAAGCGCGGCGGCTGGCGGGGCCGCCGTGCGCGGGACGCGGACTATGTGTACGAGGACGACGACGACGGCGACGGCGACGACGACGACGATTATGAGTACGAGGATGACGACGACGACGACGATGGGCGAAGGCGACATGCCAAGCGCAGGCAGCGTGGCGCGCACGGCGGCGGCGGTGACAGCAGCCGCCGCCGCGGCCGAGGTGAGGCGCCCGACGCCGACGCGCCGCTGCCGCCGCAGATGGAGTCTCTCGCGTCGCTCAGTCATCTTAAGGAGCGCCTTCCGATTTCGTCACTCGACCCGAGCGCCTTCTCATGCCCCGTGGGCTGGGTAGAGGAGCGCGACGACTCTGGCCGACGGCGCAAGAAGAAGTGGGTCCAGTACGAGGGCGCCCCGTCCGACGGGCGCGTGCTACGAGAGTTTGAACGGCGGCAGGAGCTCGAGGCCACGCTCGAGGCCGAGGCCGAGAGCGCCGCCGAAGCAGGCGCTGCCGCGGGTACCGAGCTGGTATCTCCCCCGTATCTCGGAAATCTCGTGAATGGACTCGAGGGCCCAGAGTGGCAAATCTCGCCACACGCTGCCGGGCGTGCACTGCGCTACATCCTGGGCCGCCTCGTCGATCGTGGGCTGGTCGCGCCAGTGACGGCGGACGAGGCGCGCGGGACGAGGAACACTCAGCCACAGTGGGCGGTGCGGAATCGATACTACCGCGCAGAGCCGTGGCCGCGCCTCAAGCGCGAGCGCCTGGGGAAGGAGGTCGAGGAGGAACCTGAGGAGGAGCTCGCCGACATCGAAATCGAGCGCAAGCGGAACATTGCACGAAACCAGGAGATCCTTCGCCAGCTCGGCCTCGCGTAGACGCACCGCGCAACACGTCGTCGCGGAGACAACATGCGATGGTACCGAACGATACACAGGCGGATCAGTGCACCCGCTGCAGACCGTGGCACGGTGCTGCACCGGGGGGATGGGGGCGGCGTGACGGTGTGCCGGTGTGGCTGATCCCTCTCACGGTTGACCACGGCGCGCGCGGTGCGCGAGCCGTGGTCGTCGCGGCGTGGTGATGTTCGGACACCGTCGTCCACGTTTCAAAGTACCGCGGAAGGGCGCGACGCCACATTTGGTTAACTGGAACTACTTAAAGGCAGTACAATGAGTCGGGTGACTGTCTGGAGTCAAGCAGACGGGCCTGTTTTTTGTCGCAACGACAACAACTTTTGACGAAAAGTAACGCTTCTGGCAACTCTTCTCGATCATTCTGGTCACCGTGTCGCGCCCTCGAGCGCGCCGCGCGCCCCGGATCCCTATAAGATCATCTTCCAATGGCTGCGCGCTTAGTAGTTGACGGCACCATGCGTCGCATTGGCGACCCTGGCGCGCGCTCCGTGAGCACTTTGAGTGGGGTAGAATCCGCCGCCGAGTTCTTTCGCTTCGTAGCCCTGCGGGCCGGCTTGCCCCTGGAGAGGACGGCTGATGTGCTCATCGCCGACTACGCCATGGTCCTAGGCTTCGAGGGACTCATGCATGACGAAGAACTCAACGGCCTCGACGCCAAGGAGCTCGCTGCGCTCACGCGGGTCGAGTGCGGCAAGGGGTTGCCTGTCGACCATATCGATTGCCCCGTTTGCTTCGCCACGCTCGCGGAGGTGCCTGCGACCATCCTACCGTGCTCGCATGCTTTCTGCGAAGACTGCACCGTGCGCTGGATGGCCACCCACACGACGTGCCCCATGTGCCGCCTCGACTGCCGCTTCGTGAACGGCTTCGCGCCCTTCAAGCCGCGGCGCCAGCGGGCAGTGCCCACCGGCCAGATAGCCCCTCTCGCCGCTCCAACGACTTCATCTGCTGCGCCCGCCTCCGGGCTCGCGGCACCACTCGTGCCCGGCGTTGGAGCTGCACCTGTCCTAGCCGATGTCGCCTCCCCTGAGCCGACGACGGTGTTAGAGCTGGCCCCCCCCCCGACTGAGTCCGGAACCGCAGTGGCCAACAATGCCGGGGACGACCTCGACTGTCGCCTCTCCTCGCCGCGGATCGCGACGCCCCGTCGCATCACCACCGGCCGCACGCCCACGCGCGCCGCCGCCGCCGCCTCGCTCCCATTATCGCCCCGCACCTCCTCACGAACACCGCGGGCAATAGCCGTCACACACCAACGTTTGGGGGATGCTACCTCAGCTGCTGGCGCCGGCGAGGCGGACGCCCCGATGCCGCCGGTCAGCCCGCTGCTCTTGGCTTCCTCTGGTGGCATCGCCACCTCTCCGCGCGCGCCTCGCTCGCCGCGCTCTCTCGCTGCTCGCTCACCACGCTCACCGCATGCGCTGGGTGCGTCCGGAACCGCCGGCGCCCCTCCCCGCTCTCCGCAGCCCCCCTCGCCGCTCTTGCCCTCGTCGCCCCTGTCGCCGCCGTTTCTGCGGCACTCTGCGGCCAGCCCCCGTGCGGGACCGTCCCTCGCAGCGCCCCCAACGGCCGCATTGGCCGCATCGCTCGTCACTTCACCTGCGTCGCCCGCATCCTCACTGGGGCCTGCCTCACGAACGCTGCCGAGTCGGCTGGCTGCCGCCCTGGCCGCCTCCGTCGACGCTGAAAGAACCTCTTCTTTCGCTTCAAGCTCGGCCGCGGGCTCAACCTCGACGCCCCCCGGATCTATTCACACCTCTCTATTCACGCCCCCCGGATACGACGCCGAGCCAGCTGCCGCTCCCGCCGTCCCCTTCGCCGCTGGATCGGGAGATCGGGGGAGATCTTTGGCCGCGGCGGCGGACAACGGGCTGTCGGCACGCCGTTTGCTCTCAGGCGCTGAGCCGTCTCCACGGACCCGCCCCGGCGCCTCAAACCTACGACCACCGCCGCCGTCTACGGCAGCGCGCAGAGTGTTGCCGTCTCCTTCTCCGTCGCTGCGCCCACCGCCACACCACACCACGACACGACCACGTCTGACTGGCCAGGCTTCTTCAGCGGTGTCGTCCCCGCGCGGCCAACGTGCCCAATGACCCTACAATGACCCAGGTGTCTGGAGATGGACCCAAGTGTGAATCGAAAGCTGAGTGCTGGCGGAGGCTCAGTGTGTGCGGTCGTAGTCGCTACCCGGGGTCGGCCGCGGTGTGGCGAGCCGCGCGGACGCGCGACGGCAGACCGCCCCGGCTCGAGCCCCGGCGGCGCGGCACGGTACACACGACTTGTCATTGTAAAAAAATCGCATGTATAGACGGGATTACAATATTTAATGTTAACGCGACGTTTCACGCACACGTCCGCACCCGGCACAAACTCCACGCGTCCAACGCGTCCACCGACGTGCACGACGTACACACCACACGACAAATATCAAATTCGATTGTATAATAACTCCGAGCTCGACGCACGGGCGGTGCTCAAAGACCCACCGTCGCGAGAGCTCGTGCATGGCGCGAAAGCAGTTCCGTCGCGCTACCGTTCAGGCATCTACCTTCACGGTACTCCTGCCTGCTGGGCACGCCGCTCGCCCTCGACTGCCATGCCACTCGCTTCCTGCGCCTTGACGCCCACCTGCGCGGCCACCTGGCTCGGGTAGACACAGCCAAGTTCGTGGGTGTTCTGCCAGACCATCGTCAGGGCGGCAAGCCGCATGCCCTCGGGCGTGTTCGGGTCGGCAGCGCCCCCGAGACTGGTGTTGCCTGGCTGGAGCAGGCCGCTCGCAAACTTGGCGCGCGCCGCATAAGCTCTGTCCGTCTCCCACGCCTGCCGGGTCAGCCCAGTGGCCATCGCCGCCGTGCCGCCCGGCGTGGCGGCGCCGCCCATGGGCATGCCCACCACCTGTACGGCAGCGCAGGTGGGCGTCAAGGTGCAGGAGGCGAGCGGCATGGCCATGGAGGGCGAGTGGCTGACCCGCAGGCGAGAGTGTCGTGAAGGTTCAAGGTAGGCCCACCACCTGCACGGCATCGATCTCGGACCAAGTTTCGTCAGTCCAGCCCGCAACGTCGAGCTGCACCTCGATGGCACTCACGTAAAAGGATTGGGCCGCGGGCGCGATCGGCGGCGAGAAGATACGCACCGCCGGCAGGCGTGCAACCTCGGCGTCCGCCACCCGGGCTGTCCGTAACTCCCGCGACCACGCATCCACCCACCCCTCCTCGGAGAGCGGATCGGACTGCTGAGCATCCGCCGAGACGCGCACGCGGCAGACGGCGCCGGGACGGCGCGTCTCGTACACGCGCACGGCGAGCAGCTGCACCGGCTGCTTGAAGCCGAGCCGCACCCACTCAACCGGCTCCCCGAGCGCGCCTGACCACGCCCAGCAGCCTCGGTTCGTGCCGGACGCGGGGAAGGCCTTGGGCGGTCCGAGCAGCTGGATGGCGGCGTGGTCGCTCGCACTGAACTGGGAGGAGTACGAGATCACCCAGTTTGCCCAGAGCTCCAGCGCGCCCGCGGGCAGCGCCGCGGGCGCCGCGGGCGCCGCGGCGAACGCGGCTTGCACCGTGCCAGGTTCAAGCGCAGCACGGGCCGCCGTCAGCGCGGCAGCCTTGGCCGCCGCCTGGGCTTTCGCCACCGCGAGAGCCGCGGCAGCCTTGGCCGACGCCTCCGCTTTCGCCGCCTCGAGCTCGGCTGCTGCGGCGGCGGCCAAGGCTGCCGCCTTCTCCTTCTTGGCCGCCGCCTCCTTCTTGGCTGCCTCGAGATCGGCGGCCGCGGCGGCCATGGTGTCGACTTCGGAGGGGCTGCCTAATATGGTGTCGACTTCTGAGGGGGTCGGCACGGGCGGTGCTTCTCCCTTGGTCGGTGTCCGCGGTGCATCTCCCTTGGTCTCGTCGCCAAACTTGGGGAGCTCGAATTGGGGCAGTTCGAATTGCAAGCCGAAGAAGTTCATCACGGTTCGCTTTGAGGGCGAGTCCTGTTTCGAAGGCGAGGGTTGCCCGGGGGGCTCGGGTAGCTCGGGTGGCATGGGCGGCGCCGCCTGCGCCTCCGGTGGCGCTGCCTGCGCCTCCGGTGGCGCTGCCTGCGCCTCCGGTGGCGCTGCCTGCGCCTCCGGTGGCGCTGCCTGCGCCTCCGGTGGCACTGCTTCCACCGTTGCGTCGGTCGCCGACTCGGCATCCGTGGACGGGTTGCCTAATATGGACGGTTTGGCGAGTGCCTTGCCGGGCGTCGCCGACCCTTCAGGCTTCTTCGCTACACCGGGGCGTGGCGCGAGCGCCTGCAGCGGCTTGAAGCCAAGGGGCGCCACATTCACCTTGGCGAGGACGCGCTGTTGTGCACCGGTGGTCATGTCGAGGGTGCCGTGCGCAAAGTCGCACCCATCGCCGTCCTTGCAGTACCCACGCTGGATCCACATCTTACACAGCCGCGTCTTCGCATTCGGGTGCGGCTGGCGGCCTCTGGGCTCGGCCGAGGGCAATGGCGGCGGGGGCTTCGCGCCCAGGCCGGAATTGATCTGGGCCTCGAAGGCCGCTAGAGCCGCGCAAGCTTGGCTGACGGCGGCGGCGAGGGTCGGAGGGTCCGCGAGCATGCGGAGCACATCGGGCGGTGGCATCTCGAGGATCATGCCCGTGATCTTGCCCGCGTCCGACACGCCCGGCTGGGCGGCGACGAGCGGGAAGAGCCAAGTGCCGAGGGCCTGGGTGCGCATGGACTCGGGCACGCTCGCGAGCATCGCTACAAAGTCCGGTGACGATGCCAACGGGGCAATCAGCGAGGCGGCGCTAGAAGCGCTCTGCTCCATGCTCACAGGTGGCGGCGGCGGCGGCTGCGGCGGCTGCGGCTGCGGCGGCGGCGGCGGCGGCGGCGGCGCTGGCGGCGGCGGTGCTGGCGCAGGTGGCGGCTGCTCCGGAGGCGGCTCGAGAGGCGGCGGAGCCGAGGGTGGCGCCGGTGGTTGGGCGGCGCTGGCTGGTATGGGCGTTGTGGGAACGGGGATCTTTTTGCCAAAGAGCAGTGACGGCGTGGGCAGAGCACCCACGTCCGGTGCTTTGCGCATGCCCGCATAGGTGCTCGTGGATGTTGCTGACGGCGCTGGTGCGGGCTCCGGCTCGGGCTCCGGCACGCTCTCGTGGATCACGATGATCGAGTCGATCATTGACAATACGGTGCCGCACTGCGTGCATTGCTTTGCACTGAGCTCACCCTCGGCACCTTTCAGGAAGCCAAAGAGGACCGCGGCCGAATTGAGCTCGGCCTTGGCCGCCGCAGGATCGGCGGTGTACGCGCGCATGTTGGCGCCCCAGAGCGCCCACGCGCGCGAGAAGAGCTCCGCGGTCGGCATCTCCGCGCCATTGAGCAGCTGCTCGAAGGACATGCTGTCAGCGGCGGAAGAGACGTCGGAAGAGCGACGGGCTCTGACGGCGGCGTTCACACCCAACGAAAACAATTAGAAGGGCTTCGAGACAGGGTGCGTCTCGAAAATCCAGCACTGGGGAATCGAGACGCGTCGGAGGCGGGGAGGCCGAGTCTTCCGTAATGTCTGACTCTGGAGGTCGAGGCGGCGGCGGCAAGGGCAAGGGTAAAGGAGGGAATACTCGGGGTAAGGGCGGCGGCCGAGGGAAGGGCGGCGGCGGCGGAAAGGGTGAAAGGACGTCTGGCGCCGCTGACGACTACAGCGAGGAGGCCGCCGTGGCCGTTGAGAGCACTGCGAAGCCCGATGCCCACCGACAGCCCAAACCCAAGCCGGATCGGGCTTCGAACACGGACAAGGGCAGCAGCAGCACGACGGAGAGCATGGCGGAGAGCGAGCAGGATCAGTTTCTCGCGTTGGCCAAGCAGCTTGCGGAGCTCTCCCGCCTCGAGGTGGCATCACACGATGCTCTCACAAAGCGAGTTGCAGACCTGGAGGCGAATTTGGCCAGCTCGCGCAAGGAGCTCGCCGAAGTACGCGTGCGCAACGAGGCGCTGACGAAGCAGCTGCAAGCCGCGCAGCCCGCCATTGAGGCGGCCGCAAGGCTGCTCGACCGGCCTGCGCCAGTGCCCGCATCGCCAGCGCCTACGCCCGCGCCCTCCTCTGCAGCCTCCGCTCCTCACGAGGGGGAGAAGGCGACGCCAACCCCGATCGACGGCAAACCACCACCGCTGGTGCCGCGGCCGACCGAGGCCATCCCGGCGCTGCCGCACGACGAGGCGTCGGTCGAAGACGCCTGAAGAGAACCATGGGCCGATAAGCAGCCAGCCCACGAGGAGGTGTTCTCATTCTCAGCCAAGGACGAAGAGGCCGTCTGGGACGGAGGAGATGGTTATTGCCGCCCGGCGCAGCGCGAATGCAGGCGGCTGCGGAGGGCGGGCGCGGAATCAACGCCGCCATTTGGGCTCGGTATCTCCATATTAGAGCACGCGTGCGCGAAGGCGCATCTCAGAGGAGAGAGGACAGCTTCGGCATGTAATTGAGAACGTCGTTTGTCGCCGAGTGAAAGGTGATAAGTCCCCCCTCAGGCGTGAGGACATTTCTTCACAGGCGAGAATTTCTTCACACTACGGCGCCAGGCAGGGCACGAGCGAGGGCGCCCGCGCTCGCACGCGGCCATATCGAGAAAGCTCTGCTAAAGCGGCGAGTACATCCATGTCGGCGGGATCATCGTCGGCAAAAATGGCGCAGGCTGCTGCAAGGCCGGGCGCCACACTCGCGCAGGTGCCGGAAGGCCTGCGCCTCGGAGAGGACTTTCCATTCCTCTGTGAGGTGTGCCTCGGGCCCAACCCATACTTACGGATGATCAAGATGCCACAGCGCCGCGAGTGCAAGATTTCGGGGCGGCCGTACACTGCCTTTCGCTGGCAGCCTGGAACGGAGGCGCGCTACAAGGAGACGATCATCGCTCCAGAGGTGGCGATTGCGAAGAACGTGTGCCAGACCTGCCTGATGGACATGGAGTATAATCTGCCGGTTGCAGTGCGCGACCGGCTCATGGGCGCGGGCGCGGGCAGCAGTAGTTCCGGCGACACGCTCGCCGTGCCGGAGTCCGACATCAACAAGGAGTACTATTGGGCAAACCAGCGCCAGATGATGCAAGAGGGCACGCTGCAAGGCTTCCAGGCAGAGGGAGGGGCGGGCGGCAAGATGATGGGCCAGTCGTTTGAGAAGCTGGCCGCGCTCTCGCGCAACACCTCGAGCACGCCGTACTACGACCGCAACCTCCCCAAGCTCTGCTCTTTCTGGTGCCTGCAGACGTGCACACGCGTGGTCAACTCGGCGTGCCCGTACCGGCCGTGCAACGGCACCTTCCGCTTCCCGGAGCTCGCCTCACGCCACCAGGAGCACCTGTCGACGCTCGTGCGCAAGCTGCACGCGGAGGGCGCCCTCTCGGTGATGCGCGACACGTCGCCCGAGATGGAGGAAATCCGTGAGCTGCTGCGCGACTCGCAACGCGGCAGCCGCGACAAGGCCATCCGCGCGCGCTACCACGGCACCGATGACGACCAGCTCGCGCAAAAGTACCTCGACCGCGCGTCCGCGATGAGCGAGCTCACGCCGCCGGAGGACGAGGGCATCTGCTCGCTTTGGGTGGGAGGGCTACCTCCGGACGCACCCGGCATGGCGGTCATCGGCCGGCAGGACCTGCACGACGCCTTCTACGCGTACGGTGAGATACAGGAGATCAAGGTGATGAGCGAGCGCCGGTGCGCGATTGTCACGTACACGTCGCGCGTGGCCGCTGAGGAGGCCGCGAGCCAGCTCCACAAGAAGCTCAGCGTCAAGGGATGCAAGCTCAAGCTCTGGTGGGCCCGCTCGGCCAGTGGCGCCGACGGCGGCGATGGCGGCGGTCGTGGCGGTGGGCCGGGGGGAGGGCGCGGTGGCGGCGGCGCGCCGCCGCCGCCCGGGACTATGCCACCGCCCGGGCAGATGGCACCTCCTGGTATGATGTACGCGAGCATGAATCCGAATGCGTGGGGCGCACGGCCAGATCGGGGATGATGGTGTTCGTTCGAGAGCCACAGCATGCGGCGCTGTGTGAGGGTGGCCCGTGCGCCTGTCCTCGCATCGTTCCGCCGGGACGCATCCGTGGATGTTCGAGACGCCGGGCCGGTATCGCTGGCCGCAGCGTGGTGTCGTGTGAATGAACCCAGTTCACACATGGGCGGCGCGCCTACGGACCTCTAATATAGGACAGCTGCTTAGCACGGCTCTGCCGGTCCCTCGTAAAAATTACAGGTAATAATACCACGCAACGCGGGCGGCATGGCGGGCGGACAATCGATCAAGATCAAGCAACGGAGCCGAGCGACCCCGTGCCCGTATCGCCCGATTCCCGGCGGTCGTCATGCCCGTTCCCGTGGGTGACCACGGGGCGGCGGGGTCCCTCGAACGCGCGCGACCGCGGAGAGCGGAGGCAAGGCAAACCCGGGCGCGGGGCGGAAGCCGGAACCGGTCGGGTCGGCGCGCGGGTGGGGTCTGGGAGGGTGCCGTCGGTTCGCGGAGTCGCGGTGGGGAACTGTGCTTCTCGTCTGTGGCGCAAGCTGCAGAGCGTCAGCTGAGTGCTCGCGACCACCCCGCGGGCCATCGCTATGCCATCGCCACATGCGCGCGCCCCCTGCGGCCGCGCCCCTCCTGTGGCCTTGCACGCCCCCGCGGCCAGCCCCTCCCGCCTCTCTGCGTCCCCGCAGCTTCGACGTGCACCGTTACGTCTGCACACGCTCGCCGTGCGCACACTCGTCGCCCGGACAACCCCTTAGCAACCCCTGGGGTGGCGCTCATTTGGCTTTCGTCATTTCGTCCACCAGCCACGTCGCGCCATCGTACTTGCCCACCAGAAGCAAGATGTAGCGCACGTCCGTCCCAATCGAGCGCGAGTATTCAAGGCTCCATTTGAACTCGTTCATCAGCCCGAGCCGCTGCCGGTCAAAGTTGATCGCCACGAAACGCCCATCGGCATCAAGGACCGGACTGCCCGAATTCCCGCCGACCGTGTCCGTGCTGTACAGGAGGCAGACTGGTGTCTTCGCTACAGCCGGGTCGGCGGAGCACAGCTCGACAAGCCGCGCGGGGCAGTCGAACTCACCCGCGGCGTGGAGCGCGTCCACGGGCCCACCAATCGGCCCGCTGGCCTGCGTGAGGCTCGCCTCGATGTGCTTGTCCACGAGCCCTGCGAGCGTCGTGATGGGCGTGTGCTGGACCGCGTCCGCGGCTTGGTAGCTCTCGACGTGCCCGGCGGAGAGGCGAAGGCAGCCGTTCGCTGCCAGCACACGCGAGTCGAGCGCTAGGATGAGCAGGGGGTCGAGCGCTAGGGCGAGCGGCGGGTGTCTACTAGGTTGGTGAGGAGGGGTGAGGGGGGAGGGGGATTTTTAGGGGGGCTGTGGATCAGGGTCAAGGGCGGAGAGCTGTGGTGGGGAGATTCGATTTGTGATCGGCGCGTCTACCGTCCGGATAGAAGGCTTCCGTGCCCATGGCCTTTTGGCACTCAAGCAGCTTGGCGAGAAGTTGATCGCGCTCCGAGAGCAATGCCTTGGTCGAGTCGCGATCACTCACGTACGCGGGGTAGAGCGTGGCAGCCGTGGCCACGCCCACATCGTCTGGCGGCGGCGGCGCCTCACCGCGAAGCACCCCTTCGAGCTCAGAGGCACTCAAGCGGGCCGCAGCCGGTCGCCAGGCTGGGTCCGCCTCAAGCGCCGTCGCGGCCACCTCGAGCGCCGCAAGCCCCTCGGCGACGAGCGTCATCCCGCCGGCGGAGCGCGCCGCACGCCGTAGCAGCGCCGCCTCGTGCGGAGGGTGGAGGTCGGCCAGCCGCTTGGTCAGCCGCTTGAGCAAGAACGGCACATTGCGTGCGCGGTAATCCGTCTCGCGCTCGGCCTCGGGTTTCGCAGCCTCAATGCTGGCCTCGTGCAACGCGTGCCCCAGGGCAAGGAGGGTCGAGCCGTGGTAGATACCTCGCATCTGCTCGAGTCCGTTCGCGAGGGGCGCGCTCGCGCGCAGCGCGCCGTAGATCTCCTCGAGCCGCGTGAGCAGCGGGGCAGCCTCCGGCTGCGCGGCCACCAGCGCAGCTTCCTCAGAGCGCCTCTCGCTCTCCAGGCGGAGCTTGCGCATCATTACGCGCTTGCCTACGGACCTGTGGGGAGAGGTGGGGTGGGGGCGCCGTGGTGAGTTGACAAACAAGGTTGCGCATCATAAAGGAACTGCTCGACTGACCGTTTATGCTCATTGGCGAGCCCCTTGCGCGCCGTCGCGAGCTTGAGGGTCGCGGCACGGTCCGTCGAGTACTCTTTAATAAGGGCAAGCTTCTCGCCAAAGTCAGTGACGAGCTGAGGCACGGCGACCTCGTCGGAGAACGACAAGCGGCTCGCTGGAGCGTAGCGCATCGTCGATCCTGGGAATCCGAGTAGGAAGACAAAGTCACCGGCCATCGCACCATCAGGTGCCACGCGTAGAAAGCTCTGTGGCTGGTAAGGCACATTGTTCGGCGCGTACTCCGCCGCCGAGCCGTCGGGCGCTACATAGGCACGTAGTAGCGTGAAGTCCGCTGTGTGCCGTGGCCACTCGAAGTTATCGGTGTCGCCGCCGAAGCAGCCGAGGGAGAATGGTGGGACATAGGTGAGCCGAACGTCGCGCAGGCGTTCGTACGTAAAGAGCACGTATGTGCGATCGGGCCACATCTCCTGTACCTCGCACCGAACCGAAGACGCTGGCCCCTTGGTCGCCGCCTCGGCCTCTTTGGCAATCTCCTGCCGACGGTTGCGTACGAGGTTGGCGCGCTTGAGAGGATCAGGCTCCGCGCGGCTCTCGACGAGCTGCTCACTCACGTCGACGCAGGACCTGGTGATCCAGCACTCGTAGTCTGCATCCGGGACTTCTTCCGCCATGCTACGTGCGACGAATCCATCGTTGAGTAGGTCCTTACCCACGCTGCTAGCACGACGAACTGCATCCAGGGCGACGTGATGGTTGGTGATGATCAGGCCGTTTGAGCTGATAAAGCTTCCCGTACCACCGCGTCCCGCTGGGCCGACAGATACGAGGGCATCCGAGAGGCAGGCAGCGTCGCTGTTCGACGTCCCGTCAATGTCTCTTGCGGGTACGCGTAAACCCATCGCCTTCAAAGCAGGCTCGAGCGCGGTAGCCTCAGTGATCGGCCATGAACGGAAGCGGGAGGGCTGCAACGCTGACGGAGGGGCCGTGGTCATCGCAGCACTCATGCGAGCTGTGAGGAAAACGAAGGTCGATGCTGTAAATTTACGGCGGCCCGTGAGCATGCAGGGGCGCGGTCGCGAAGAAAAGGCTCCCGCGCAGGAAACCCGACGAGGTGTGAATGTTAGTGTGAATGGGAAAGAGGATCTCGCCGACGCACCTCGCTCGCTTGTGCACGCTGAGTTCCACCTCTTCTCCGGATCTCCGCTCTCCTGCGCGAGTCTCCTCGAGCTACTTGTACCGTACACCATCCCGATCGCGCAGCTAACTTGGTCCTCGACCTCGTGATGGTTGCTTGCACCCTTGTGCACCGCTTGGGCGGCATCTCCGCGGAGATCTCCACGGCAGTGGGACTTGTGATCAGGAGCGCTGGCGTTTGCTCGGGGGCTTGGTACCTGTAGCCGTGCAGAAGAGGTCGTAGCCATCGCCGCCATCGTGCGCGACCTGATCGCTCACTCCTGGACTCGCCGCGTCGGGGACAACCTCGAGGCCAACATGCACATCCATGCCGTCCTCTTCGGCCTCGTCCTCCACATCGTCCTCGTCCTCCACATCGTCCTCCACATCGTCCTCGTCCTCCGCGTTGTCGTCCGCGTCCAACTCCTCTTGTTCGTCCCCTTGAAGCTCGATGCGGTCGTCCTCCTGAGCCAAACCTCCAGCACCCATGCCGCCGCCCGCCTTTGCAAGACGTGCTGCCCAGCGCCGCGCCGCCTTGGCCTCCCTGGCCGCTTGTTTGGCCGCGCACTCCGCACGATCCTTGGCCCAAATCTCCTCGTACTCGTACGCCGAAGCGAAGTGCTGCGAGTCAGTCTCCGGAAGCCCCGCGGCCCCGGCCGCGGCCGCATACTTTTTGCCTTTCGCCCTGCCCCGCCCGCGGTGCGCCGTGTTGGCACCGCGATTGCGAGGGCGGCTCTGTGGCACATCCGAGATGTCGATCTGCAGGAGGACATCTGCGCGCTCGATGATCGGGGCCTGCATGTCGGCGGGCGGCAGCCACGTCATTTGGAACTCGGGGCCTTCGCGGATTCGGTGCACCAGCGCGCCACACGAGGCGTAACGCGGATCGTCGTGCATCGAGCAGAACCAGGGCTCCTCGTCGTCGTCCTCGTCCTCGTCCTCGTCGTCGTCCTCGTCCTCGTCCTTCTCCTCGTCGTCCTTCCCCTCGTCCTCCTTGTCGTCGTCGTCGTTCTGGCCCATCAGAATCCCTGGCAGGTTGGCAGGCCACGGGCGCCACTTACCACAGCGATCGCAGCAGATGGCATCTGTTTTGAATGAGTTGTTCAGCACTGCGAACTCCGAGTTCGCCTTGCGTTGCGGCTCCAGAAAGTCGGTCGCCTCCACGCTGTCGACGGGGCGGACACGCGGCGACGGCGTCTGCATCGGTCCAGGTGGACGAGAAACCTTCGGCGCAGTGCCGCCGCCCGTCGTCGATGATGTTGGGTCCCTGGTGGCCGAGTCGGGACGAGACGGTTGACGAGACGGGCACTCCTTGTGCCTTTCTCCCGCCGCACCGTCCGCCGCCATGGATCCTTGAGCGGCCGCTGCCACAGCTGCCGCTTCCACCTCGGTCTCTGCGGAGACGGCCTCTGCTGCGGCGGCGAGGTGCCGTGTGAGCTCGGTGAGCTTCGTAAGCGCTGTTGTGGGCAGGGTGGGAGGGAGTGCCGCGCGGAGCTCGGTCGCGAGCCGCTGAGCAGTGCACAGTCGTAAGTTCAGCGTCTGGAGGGCCCCAGAGCTGCTGCTCGAGGCGGGCGCAAGCTCTGTCGGACGCACCGGCTTCGCCGCCGTTGACGCAGTGAGCGACGCCCCTGCCGCCACGGCCGCTTGTCGGGGAACGACGCACTCGCACGACTGCAGCACGCGCTCTGCCGCGTTGCTTGCGGCAGAGAGGAGCGCTGCCGCGCACGCCTGATCGAGCATGGGTGGCAGCGCTGCAGTAGCATGCACTCCCGATGCAGTAGCATCCATTCTGGGTGGATCCGCGGCATTGGGCGAAGCGACGTCGACGCTCGAGTGCGCTTTGACATACGCGGGGAGGACGCCGTTCTCGACGACGCCGTCGGTGTACGTGACGTCGCACGAGCCGTCCGCATGCACGGCCGTCACAACCGCCGCATACCAGCGGTCAACGAACTTGTTGCGCGGCCGCGTCGCCTTCGGCATCGAGGCAGCGTACTTGGCGCGTACCTGCTGACCGACCTGCAGCGGACCCGTGGGCGACACGCTTGAGCTCGACCCGTCCGCGCCAGCGAAAGCGGCCAGCGCCTCCCGTGTAGGAGCAGAGGCGGCAGCGGCCTCTGGCGTGACTGGAGGCGCTGCGGCAGGAAGCTCAGCGGGTGGGGTCTTGGTTGGCGGCTCAACGACGCTCCAGCTCGCGACGACCTTGCGCACGTCGCCCTTGCCGCCAGGGCAAGCACACATCCGGCCTAGCTGGCATGCACAGGTCCGCTTGCACTCGAGGAGCTCCAACACATCACCGACGGTGAGCTGCCGAACTTCGCCTGCGCGGAAGTATCCCCCGTTGGAACGCATCGGGCCAACCCCGAGTAGCGTGCACTCGACGGTGCCATCAGCGAGGCGGCGCAGGCGGCCTTGCTTGCGGGAGATTTGCATGCTGCGCACGCCGATCGCCGTCGGCGCTTGGGGATCGACGTCGCGGCCGAAGATGAGCATCGAGTCCGGCTTGCGGGAGAGTCGCAGCGGCGCCACGCCAGCAGACGGCATGAACACCACAGGTGCACACTGGACAGTTCCAGCCACAGCCATCCGAGCGCGAAGATCGGCGCCGATGGCCGGACGTTCTGTCGATGCGTGAACTGACTGTGAAGTCAAGTATGTTAGAAAGTCGACCGCCCCTCTAGAGGATGGCGCCGGGTTTAAGAGTCGAGGAGGGGCGGAGTATTCACACTTTAGAGTAAGCAGAGTACGTTCGTGAGTTCACCTTTTGAAGATGTGTTTGCACGCATGTTCGTCGGGAACCAGAAGTCCAGAACATTTGAAGGTGCCAGAACTCAGCGCCGCGGGGACATCTTCTTGCTCTTGTTCGCGCCCGTGACGACCGCCTCCAGCTGAGTGTCTGTGAGCACCTCGCTCCCTCCAATGGACGACCGTTGCACGGCTTCGAGCATGGCCGACTGCGCCTCATGGAAGGCCTTGCGCTCCTTGATGCGCATGCCTACCTGCAGCTGCTTCCTCGCCTCGAGCTTCTCGACCCTGGCGCTTTTCTCGGCAATCTGCACGCGAATCTCCTCTCGGTGCGCCTCGCGCTCCATCGACTTGTCATCAAGGCGCGCGAATATCTCCGAGTGCGCCTCACGCTTCGCATGCAGCTTCTCCAGCGCCTCCTGCTGCAACTGACGCTGATTGTCGGCAACCTCCTCCTCAGCTTGCTGCAGCTGCGCGCGCAGCTGCACCTCGCGCTGCGCAAGAATGCGCTTCCTCTCAAGCGGCACCTCGAGCTCTCGCCGGCGAGCGGCCTCATGCGCGTAGAATGGCATCATCAAGCGCTCCTGCCGCTGCTGCTCGAGGAGCTTATCCTTCTCGAGCCGCTGCTCCTGGATCTCGTCGACCTCGCGCTCGCGTTGGAGCGCGTCCTCCCTACGACGTTGGAGGATCCTCTGACGCTCGACCTCGTGATGCTCGTTGCGGGTCTTCGCGGCGAGCCTCTTCTGCTCTTGCGCCGCATGCAGCCGCTCCGCCGCCTCCTTTTCAGCCGCCGTTCGCTCCTGCTGATACTCGGCGACCACGGCTGCGCGTGCCGCCTCCCGCTGCGCGTTCGCCTCGACGCGCGCCGCATGTTCCTCCTCAGCCTTCCGCGCGGCCTCGGCGCGTTTCGCATTGCGCTCGCGCATCGCGGCGATCTTCTCCTCCTCTATCTGAGCAAGCTGCTGAAGCGTCTCCTGCCTCTCGGCCTTTGCGACTTCGCCGATCCCGCCAAACTTGTCCTTGTAGGCCTCCTCAGCCTTCAAGAGCTCGGCCTTCAGCAGCGCGGCCTTGCGGTCGAGCTGCTTCTGCGCGCGCTCGGCCCGGTGCTCGCGCCAGGCTTCGTGCTCTTGTTGCTTCTTCACAGACTCCTCTTGCGTGCGGATTTCGGCAAGCGCCACCGCTGCGCGACGCTTGAGTGCCTCCTGCCGCTGCTTGCGCACCTCCTCGAGCTCGGAGCCCATCTGGCGCTTGACCTCTGCGGCCTCCTCCTCCGTGAGCGCAGGCGGCCTGGGATTCGGCTTGCGCGCGCTCTGCGAGCCCTCGTCCAGGTCACCGCCATGCCTCCTGCGGCCCGAGGCGGGCGCGCTGCGCGCCGACGTTGGCGCTCGAGGCGAGGTACCCTCCTCGATGCCGATGGCCTTGTCCCAAGACGGTGTGTACGGCCCGTCCATCACCGGCACGTGCCCGGCGAGTGGGTTGGCGCCTTCGCGCATGAGCGCGCGGATGTCGATTTGGTACTCTGCACACATGGCGAGCACTTGCGGCGAAAGTCGCACGGCGAGCTGCGCGGGCGCACGTGCGGCATAGGCCTTGACGAAGGGGTCGCGTGCCTTGCGCTTGGCCAGTCCCTCAAGCGTCGCGCGCGGCGTCGGCTTGCCCATGTTGGCCGACGGGAAGAAGCGCGCAAACTCCTTCCGCTGCTGCTGCAACTCCTTTGTGTGCCGGGCATTCAGCGGCGATATCTCCGTCTCCACTCCAGACATGTCAACGTTGAAGAGCTTCGGGTCGGCAGAGATTGGCGGCGGTCCCTTGGTGCGACCGGTGATCGAGCGCTCCAAACGCTGCATCTGGGTGGAAAGCATGCCCAGTCCAACCTTGCGGTCCTCGGTCCTGGTCATTTTGGCTCTCCGCGCGGCGGCGCGCGCACACGCTCGACTGTCGGATGAGCGGACGCTTCTGTCAACACGGTCGAGGAGAACGACGCGTCGTCCCGAGCGCTCTCGCAGAGACAGGAGAAGATTGCTCGGAACGGTGTGGTCCTCAGGTCGAACCGCTGGGAAACAGAAAACGCGGTACAACTGACTCGACTGAGCGGACGAAACGTTTCTTGCGTCGAGAACCTAGCTACATTATGTCCTCTCCGTCCCCACAGCGCACAGCCGATGGCTGCACTGAGCAGCGCCAACGACTGAGGTGATGCTGCCATTCCACCCTTAGCTCGGCCACTCGTGAGCTGCGTGGTATGCGAGTAAAATGAAAGTGCTCGAGCACGGCGCGTCCCAGGTTCACACGAAGTACTTGTCGAGCCAGCCAAAGAGCTCCTCAGTGGTGAACCGGATGTGCTGGCCGCGGAACTGCTCAAAGTAGTTTCGCCCTGCGAGGTCAGCCGTTTTGAGGCCGAAGGCGTCAGAGGTGTACCAGCTCGCCTGGGGCATGGGCACCACACTCTTGTTCGCCGGGTACTCGGCTGAGAGCTGGCCCCACTGCTCGCCCTGGTTGGGCCACACGACGGTGTCTTCGGTGCCGCGGATCCAGACAAGCTTGGCCGTCTTGCCGAAGTTGGCCTTGTCAGCCGTCATGTTGCGCACGCCCTCGCCGTTCCACTGGGCGAGCTGCGAGTTCAACAGGTACTTGGTGTCGTTGTGCACATGCGTGGGGTCACGAAAGTAGTTGGCCTGGAAGAGATGCTCCTGGACGACCGGGTAGTAGGCGAGGTCGCCAAGCACCTCTGTTAGCGCGGCGCACACGTTGCCGATGACCGGGGTGTCGGGGTTGCACTGCGGGAAGGCTGCCACGCCGGCGTTGATACCGCAGATGCTCAAATAGGCATTCACCGGCGGGCTGTTGTACTTTTGAATATAGCCCCGAATGAGCTGATTGCCCTGAGAGAGCCCAAACGCGTTGAACCCGCCTGCGAGCTTCGGGTCCGCCTTGACCGCGGCCGCGAACACGTCCACGCTCTTGTCCATGTTGAGCAGGAACCCGTTGATCGTATCTTTGATGCGGTCGTCTCCCGTTGGTATGCAGGTTGAATACACGCCCATGTGCTCGCCTGCCTCCTTTGTGATGGACTTCATGCCAGAGTTGAAGCACGAGTCGCCCATTCCATGGGCGACCACGATCGGAAGACCCCCGCTGGGGACGCGACTTGGCGCAGGCGGCGGCTTCACACAAGTCGGGGTCTGGCACCCTGCTGGGCAGCAAAATTTGGCAGTTGGATCGTCGAAGCACTGCGAGGTGGGCATCTGGACGCCATTCTGGCAGCACATGCCGCACCCCTGGCAAGAGCCCTGGCACTCCGGCAGCGGCGTGAGCGGCTGCATGATCGTCTGCACAGAGAAGGCTGCGAGCTCGTCGGCTAGCGCCGCGGGCTCGCGCTCCGCGCGCTCGACGAGCTCTGCGAGCCGTGGCGCGATCGAAGAGAGCTCGTTCAGCGTCGCACCCAGCACAATGAGGGCGGCGACATGCATGGGTGGCTTGGTCGGGCTGGCCGAGCCAGGTCGACTAGTTGACGAAAGTCGAAGGAAACCGTGAAACTGTGAAATGACCGAGCGCGGTGGAGATACAGCAAGACCTAGTCAAGTCAAGTCGGAGCTAACCTCACCTCGAGACCTCGAGACTCGGGTGGCTCGTAGGGGGTCGCAAACGAACCGCCCTCTGCCAAGGGCGAAGGGGGGGTTCCTAGCCGCCCGATGGTCGCCCGCCTCGTTAGGTACGGTCCGGTGCGACAAAAGACCAACTTTTCTATCATGTCGGGACTGTATGTAGGAGTATTCTCTATGGTTGCGTGGTGTGTAGAGCGCTCTGTATCGAACTTCGAACAACGGCAACGCCTCTCGCCACACTCGCCACCCTTGCTCGCCACCCCATCTCCACCAGACTCAGAGCCTCTTCTCTGCGTCGGCTGCGTCCTTCTCTGAGACCATGAGCGGCCCAGCGTGGTGGAGGACCATCCGCCAACCGTTGTCCGACTTCTCAAAAATGTTGGTCGCAATGAGCTTGCTCGAGCCCGAGTCACCTATCTGCTCGATGCACGTCACCAGTGCGCTCGCCCCACCTTGCAGCAAGCGCACGTGCACGTCTGAGGGCCTGATTTGATCATCTATGCCGGAGAAGATTTGCTTCCACGAGCTCATGACCAACTCGTGCCCGAGGACTGGCGGGAATCCCGGGTGTGAGCAGATAACTTGATCACCATCCGCCCTCCACAAGTCCGCCATCATTTTCAAATCTCGCGTTGAGAAGGCTTCGTAGAATCGACTGTTGGCGGCTAACACAGCCACATCCTCATCCACACGAAGGGATTGCAACTCATCGCGAAGTGCAGCCGCTTTCGTGTAATCCTCTGCGCCGACTGCATTCGCCAAGGCGCTTTCCAATCTTGTGAGCCGATCAAAGCGCGAGGAAGCAGGCTCCGTGGCACACATGCTCAGCTCGCATGGGGCCCGTAATGAAACGTGTAGAGCCGTGAGGAGGAAGGGATTTGCGACCCTCATTTGCGACGCGACGGGGCTTCATTGAGCGGAATCGGTGAAGAAGTCGAAACAAGTCATGTCTGTGGGTTCCATGAGACTCCCCTGAAAGTACCGTCATAGGCGCGAAACCGCCAAACTGGTAGCCTTTGTACTACTGTAGGGCTTCTATCACCCCTCTCTGAGCTGCGACACTGTCCTGGTCGCGACATAAGAGAAGGCGACACGATGGCCATGCGGTCATACGGCGACGCGTCGTCGTCGTTGCCAGCTACGCCGTCGTTCCCACCGCGCGTGAGTCAATCCGTCGCGGACGACGAGCTGCTCACCGCCGCAGTGTCGGGCAACCTCTTTGGCATCCGGCGCGCTCTGAGTGCAGGCGCCACGCTGGACGCGCGCAATGCCGAGGGTTTCACCGCCATCTGCATCGCTGCTGAGCGGGGGCACGCTCCGGTGCTCGAGCTCCTGTGCGACTCTGGCCTCGACCCAGCACAAAAGGGCTCTGGCGGGTGGACGCCGCTCATGTGGGCAGCCCGCAACGGCCACCTCGAGTGCGTAACCGCGCTCTGCAGGCGGGCGCTGCCGACAGGTGCGGCCGGCTGCGTCGACCTCGATGCGACAAACGACAACGGCTCGACCGCCCTTATGGTGGCCGCGACGTGCGGGCACGCCGCCGTGATCGCGGCGCTGGCCGAGGCCAACGCCGACCTCTATGTGAGCACCGCGCACAATGGGTCGACAGCGCTGCATCTCGCGGCTAACTGCGGCAACTGCGCGGCTGTCGAGCAGCTGCTCGCCGTCGATGAGCAGCGCCGTCTGCTGAGCACGCCAACAGCGCACGGCGCGACCGCGCTGCACCTTGCCGCGCATGCCGCCTCGGACAGCGTCATCCGCGCGCTCCTCGATGCGGGCGCTGACGTTCACGCCAAGGATCGGCACCGGTGCACGCCGCTGCATTACGCGATGCGCACAGGCGACGAGCGCTGCGTGGCGCTCCTGCTCTCGGCCGGCGCAGCCACCCTGGGGGGCGGCAGCACCACCCCCAAGCCCTCGCCGCTGTCATCATCCGTTGGGAGTGTGAAAGCGTCGAGTGTGAAAGCGTCGGAGCGCGCTCCTGACCGCTACACCGAGCGGCAGCAGCAGCAGCAGCAGCAGGCACAGCAGCAGCAGGAGCAGACGCAGCAGGAGCAGGTGCAGCAGCAGCGGCAGCAGCGAGAACGCTCGCGTGCGGTGGCGGCCGCCGCGTCGAATGAGGTGGCCGCTGTGGCGGCCACGAGCCGTGCAACTTTCGAAGAGGCGGCAGGCGCCTCCACGCCCGCCTCGGCCAACAAGCTTGCCGCAGCGCGTCGCCTCGTCGCCGCACGCCATTCACGCGGCAGCGACGCCGACGCGGCGTTCTCTGCTGCGTTCCTGCAGCAAGAAGCCTCCCTATCTCGGAGGTTTTCTCCGGCGAGTGTGCCGTCGCCCGCGGCAGTCGCTGTGAAGGCGCCGGCGTTGGCTGTGAATGCGCCGGTTTCGGCCTCCCTCCCTTCACAGCCTTCACAGCCTTCACAGCCAACGCCGGTTTCGACCTCCCTGCCCATGTCAACGCTCTCGCCCGCGCGCGAGCGAGCGATCAGCGCCGCACCCGCCGCACCCGCCGCACCCGCCTCACCCACGGTACCTGCGCTTCCCGCCGCCGCCTGTAGCAGCTCGCCCACATACGGCGGCGGCGGCGGCGCCATCAGCGTCGGCCCGACTTTCGGCAGCGCGGCCACCTCTGAGAGACTTCGGCTCGAGGTCGCCGAGACCAAACGGGCGCTCACCACGGCGCTGGGGGAGCTTGATGCGATCCGCAATCGGAGCGAGACCGGCGAGCGCCTCATCGAAGCTCTCGATGCCGAAGTACGCCGCGTGTCTCGCTTCGGCTCCCTCCGCATGCAAGTGCTCACCACGGCGCCCGCCCCTCGTTCCCCACAGGTACGCCGCGTGTCGCTTCGGCTCGAGCAGGCGCAGGCGCAGGCGCAGGCGCAGGCGCAGCTGCAGCCGGCCTCGCCCTCGCTGCACGCGGTGCGCAGCCCGAGTAACGGTCGCTCGCTTACCGGTGCGCTCGCCGCCGCATCACTCGCCCCAGGCAGCGAGATGATGCTCGAGATTACAGACGTGATTACAGACGTGATTACAGGCAGCGAGATGATGCTCGAGATTACAGAGGTGGCGACGGCCGCTGCGTCCACCGCCGCGAGTGCCGCCGTCGAGCAGCTCGACGCCCAGCACGACGCCCTCAAGCGGCGTGTCGAGCAGCTCGACGCCCAGCACGACGCCCTCAAGCGGCGCGTCGATGCACTTGAGCGCTCGAATCGTTCGCAGGCGGCGGCGCTCGAGGAGGCGGGCGCGACCGCGCGCCGCGCCATCGCCACTGCCTCGGCCCGCTCTGAAGAGGCGAATGCCGTCTCGTTGACCGACCTGGCTGCCCTGCAAGCACTCACTGAGCGCGTGGCAGCCAACGAGCGGACGGCCCTCCAACTGCGCACGGAGCTCACCAAGGTGCGTGCCGGCGGCGAGGCGCCCATCTCGGCGCCCATCTCGCCCGCAGCTGGCACCAACGCCGCCACTGCCGCGACCTCCCTCGCTGCTCTCGCTGCCGGCGCCGCCGCGCGCGGCGACGGTGGGGCGGTGTCCGCTGCGGCGCTGGCGACCATCGAGGGTCGACTGCGCGGCGAGCTGCGCGGCGAGCTGCGCGGCGAGCTGCGCGCAGATTTGAAGACGGATCTCCGGCGTGAGCTGCGCACTGAGCTGCGCGCCGAGCTTCGCGCCGAGCTCTACGCCGAGCTGTACGCCGAGCTGCGTGTCGAGATGCTTGCGGTCGTGCGCGCCGGCGCTCAAGCGCTACCGAGCTCACTACCGAGCTCCTCGTCGGCCGTGTCGCCACACTACCCGCCGCCGCCGCCTCCGCAGCTCCCTTTGGATTGGCGAGAGCAGGTGCATGCGGAGACGCGCGCGGCGCTCGAGGTGCACGCAGCCGCCGCCGTCGCGATCGCTGCCGCCGCCGCCGCAGACGGTGGCGCTCGCGACGGCGCGGCGCACGGTCTGCATATTGTCGATGGCGAGGAGGCTCAAGACGACGCTCCTCGAGGCGCGCGGCAGCGGCGCGCGTCCACTCCGTCGGCGGCCGGGGTGCAGGCGGAGTTGGACGCGTTGCGAGTGACGCTCGGCCGTCAACTCGGCGCCCTCTCAGACCGCCTCGGCGCGGCGGAGCGCTCGCATGCCTCGAGCCTCTCGAGCGGTGGCGCCGTCTCGAGCGGTGGCGCCGTCTCGAGCGGTGGCGCGTCTCCAGCCGCCACGACGCAGCGCACCCTCGCGACGCACTCAGACGCCCTCGCGGCCCTCGAGCAGGCGATGGAGGAAGTGCGTGGGCAGTTGGACGGCGTCGAGGCGGCTCTCCTCGAGGCCGAGGGGCGCAGCAGGAGAGCCGAAGCGGCCGCGGCCGCGGCTGCCGAGGGACGCGTGGCGGCCACTGACGCAGCCCTGGCAGCCGAGAAGCGCGCGGCGGCGGCGGCGGCCTCGGCGGCGGCGGCGGAGGCGGCGGCGGCTGCGGCGGCGGCGGCGGTGGCGGCGGCGGCGGCGGCGGCGGCGGCGGAGACGGAGGCGAAGGCGGAGGCGGAGGCGGAGGCGGCGGCGGAGGCGGCTCGCCAGCTGGCCCCGGCGCGACCCAATGCATTGGTGGGCTCTGACGAAGACGTGGCTCTGCACCCGTACGTGAGCCGGCTGAGCGCTGAGGTGGATGGCCTGCACGAGGCGCTGCGCCAGACGGCGAGCAAGCTCGACACGCACGCGCAGCGGCTCGCGGTGCTCGAGGCGGCGCCCCTTGCTGCAGTACCTCAAACGTCTCTGTCGTCGGTGGCCACACTCGAACCATGGCTGCATGCTCTGCCCACCGCGGCGGTGCCGCGCGCCGGCTCTGCCCACCACGGCGCTCTGACCGACCAGTCTGCGGCCAATGAGAGCACCAATGGCGTCGCCACCGCACCTTCGTCAGCGAACTTCCCACCTGCCGTTCATCGACGCATGCCGTCGGGTGGCTCCCTAGGGCGCTGTGATGGGCGCATGCCGTCGTGTGGCTCCCTAGGGCGCTGTGATGGGCGCATGAGTTGTCAAGAGCTCGAGCCCAAGGAGCCCAAGGATAAGGATCGCTCGGCGCTGGTGCGCCTGGATCTCAAGTCGACACGCGAAGCGCTCGATGCGACGGACAACCAGCGCAAGCAGCCGGCCGATCGGCTCCACGACTGGCTCATGTTGATGGCTGAGCATGTGGAGCACGCGCAGGCCGACGAGAAGGCGCTCCGCGTCAAGCTCGACCGGGAGCTCTCGGACGCGGCGGTGGGTGCTGCCAAGGCGGTCGGCACCACCTCGGTGGCTGCCACGCTCAAGCAGCGCCAGAAGCTCCAGCGGCAGATCGACGGTGCGCGATCTCGCGTGCACGAGGTCAAGGATCTCGTGCGCACGGCGCTCGCGCATCACTTCCTCTCGGCGCTGCAAGGGAGATTGATCTCACAGTCGGCATATGCCTTCAGCAAGTGGGCCGACGCGGTGGGCATGGAGTGCCCTGCCGCAATGTCGGCCGCCAGCGGCATCATCGCGCACATCTCCGCGACCGGCGATACGGGCGTCGACGATGGTAGTGGATCCTTTACATCGACGTGCGAGGGCGATGTCGACGGCGAGTCGCGAGCTGCGAGCTCGCAGTCGCCTTCATTACGTGGCACGCAGTCGCTAGCTGCAGGGGTGATCTCGCCGGCGCTCCAGCGCCTCGGTCTCACGACCCTCGCCCCCACGCCGGGGGGCAGGCTCGAGGTGGCGATGCCCAGCCTGCTGCCCGATGCCGATGGCGTGCTCGTGTCGCCGCCCGGTTGGGTGCGACGCTCATCCTCGTTTGGCCGTCGCGGAGCCGCTGACGGCGGACCCGGCGGCTCGCGTGCGTCGGTTTCGTCATTGGCATCGCGTGCGTCGGTTTCGTCATTGGCATCGCGTGCGTCGGTTTCGTCATTGGCATCGCGTGCCACGTCGACCGACGCGAGCCACGGCACCGCCGCAGGCGGAGGCACGCGCCTACGGCGCACGAGCGCCTTTGCCTCGCATACGGCCGAGGCGGTGCTCGCGCAGCGTGGTCAGGGCCAGGTGCTCGAGTATCAGGTCAAGTGGCGCGGATTTTCGGACCCGCGTGGCACTACGTGGGAGCTCGCCTCGCAGCTGCATGGGGTGGCTGGCTTCGACGAGGCGCTCGTGAGCTTCCAAGCGAGTGCATGAGGGAGGCTCTTGAGCGCCATCGTGAGCGGGGTGAGCTCCAGATGCCACGCATGGCTGGGTCAGCTGTGGCTGGCAGATGCTTGGCCTTGGGCAGACTCAGTCGGGTTGGGTGGGGAAAGGTATTCGTAACTATTCGCGCCAGCTGAAGCCGGCTTCAGCCATGGACCAGAGTGTGGCTGTGCAGACATTATTATGCACAGCAGACGAGAGATAGACGAGAGAGATGAGAGTCCTTGCTATCACCTATGCGTAGAGACGAGAGCGCGCCACAGATCGGGCGCGTGGGGTACTTTGCGTCCGGCTTATTTGACGGATTGAAGCGACGGGTGATGAGGGCGAACGTCAGGGCGAACGCGGATCTGCGCGTGTGTCGATGCGTGCGGCGTCGCGCGCCGCGCCGGTCCACCCCGCTCCCGCGTATCGGCCGAACGGCCGACGCCGGGTCGGGATTGCATTGTATACGAGATACGTGATATTTTATATTTGATGTGTCTGCCATATAAATTTGCCGGTGTGGTGGTGCACACGAGTGTGGGCACAAAAGCGATAAAAAACGGAACACGAGGGAAGCTCCGCGCGGGGCCGCGGCCACCCGCCACACATGGGCCCTCCACCCACAGAGGTGTGGCGAGTGGGAGAACTCTGGCGATGGCGTTACGGATGCGGGATGGCGAGTGAACCGCGAGGATTGTCGGTTGCTTGTCCATCCGCGTGCCATGTCGCGTGTGATGGGGTTGCCACTCGCCTTTACCGGAGTCCCCTTCCCCAAACCCAATCTTGTCCAACATGTAGTCGACCGGATGTGACGCGGCGTGTGGCTTATACGACCGCCCTCCGCGTCGGCGGCGAGTCCGTGATGCGTATACTCGCGTTCTTGAGCATCCTCAGTACGAACTCGCCTTACTCTTTCTCAACCGATGGGCGGCCTTCTCGGCGAGGCCAATGGCAAGGCGAATCACAGTCTTCGCCAGTGCGATGCCAGCGTCAGCTGCCAAGCAGCACAGCTCGAACTGGACGGAGAGCAGAGGGAAGACCAAGGCCCATACGCTCAGATCCCACGGCAGCGCGTCCCTCGGATACTTCACATCTCTGGAAGTGAGGAAGCGCACAATGGTCTCCATTGCAGGAGCAGAGGTGTACTTCCACGCGCCAAAAGACCACTGCGGTGGGATGCCTAGAAATCCGTGCGGCGCATCAAACCTCTCGACGTTCACAGCCACGCCAGCAGCACGAAGGAAGACAGACGCACGTAGCGTGGACTCCATTAACGGATCCCCGGTGGCAGCTATGAGCAGCGTCGGCGGGAAACCGTCCAGCTGGCTCGGCTCGAACTCAAGGAGGTGGCGCGCTAGGGGGGGGAGGTGTGTCGTGCTCTCCATGTGAGTGTGCCCGGTCTCCTCTCCAGTTAGATGCTGCTCCCCGCTTCCACTTCCCTTTTTCAGAGTGCGTCCAGCCTCCTCTCCAGAGAGACGCCGCTCCCCTCCACTTTCCTTGACTTGACTTGGAAAGTAGGACCGCCAGCAATAGTCGAGCCCTGAAGTGAGGTAGGTAGTCCTCCAGCTCTCGCCGTCGAGGAAGCCGTAGACGCTGCATACGCTCGAGACCGCAGGGAGGTCCCATTCGAGCAGCTTCTCGCCCGTGTGTGCCGCGAGTTGTGCAAGCATAGCTCGATCGGTGAGGAGCGCGGCAGCATAGGCAACAAGGTTGCCGCCTGCGGAATCGCCTACGAGGGCGATGCGATCTGCTTTCGTGCGCTTGCGCACGTAGCGCATGGCTCTCAGGGTGGAAAGTGCCGCGGCTGGCCAAGGATGCTCCGGCGCCAGTGGATAGTCCATCGAAAAGACGACGCAGCCGGCTCGCGCCAGTGGTGTCACTGAGGGGATCAGCAGCCTCGAGGATACGGCGACAAAGCCACCGCCGTGCGCGTAGAGAACCGGTGGGATTGCTGGATCCGGCTGTGCTGGCATGATCTCGTCCAACGTCTCGTAATCTTCCTCGCCATACGGATGGTCGGAGGTGATGATGACGCCGTCTTGAATACTTTTCGAGTCCACGGCCATATGGGTGGGCTGGCGTCTCCACCACATGTTGTAAATGATGAGCGGCCAGCCGCTGAGAAATGCTCGCAACAGACGAAGAATCGGGTAGCCCAGCGGCGGCAGAAGGGACCAAATGGCGTCATACATGGCGTTATCCCGCGTGCGAGTGTGGCGAGGGTCGCGGCGCGGCGGCGCCGATTTCAAAACCGGTGCTGTGCGCTGCAGTGAACGTCACAAGAATTCTTCACAGCTTCCGAATTTCACGTGAACACCTTCGCATGGAATCGTTCTATTGTATTGTATAACACCCCTGATGCGGCGTGGGGCGTGCACACACCTCACATCTGCAGATTATGGACCGCGCGTGTCGATCCGTCTGAAAAATTAGATAGTGCGAACCAGATTGCAGCCCAAGAGCCCATGCCATCAATCAGTGATGAGTATCGTCAACTACGGAGACAAAGACGGTATGCGGCCCTTGGCAGTGCCATCAGTCAGTGGAATTGCCTGATTCGGTTCAAGTTGTAGTGACCGGCAACGCGGCAAGGCAGGGGCGCGGCGGCGGTGGCGGCGGTGGCGACGACGGTATACAGTACGCATTCCCGATCTAACAGCTTCTTGAAAGGCGAAGACATCGACGCTTTCAGCGATGAGAACAACGTTCCATCGTGCTATGGATATCCTCGAACACTTTGTGCTCCAAAAACAGACTCCATCGATCCTGCGACTTGACTGCCTTCGACAAGGGTTCGAGCTTGGAACGATCGTATAGTATGGCGGTATTGTCGTCGAAGTGCACCTTGAGGATGGTGCATACAGCTTAGAAAAATACTCTTCGATTAACCTGCAACTTATCTGCCTTCGACAAGGGTTCGAGCTTGGTGCGCACCGTCGATCGCTCATGGCCATCAATGACGATTGTATAGTATGGGGGTATGTCGTCGTAGTGCACCTTGAGGATGGTGCACACAGCTTGCGTTCCGTCGGCATTCTTGTACCATGCCTTTGACTGGAGTTTGAGGACCTCGGAGCCTCGCGATACATTCGTTGCAGGAGTGTCAGATGGCAATGCTGCCGCAGTTTCATGTGCGCCTCTCTTCAGCCCGATCGTCTGGGCCTCGTATCCCTGGACCTTATTGGGTGGGATCTGGGGTGTGGCGACTACCGGATTCGCCGCCTTCGACGAGGCGCAACCCATCCGGGGCGCGGCGGGTCTCCCGAGATCCGCGCTCGCCTTTCTCGGACCGGCTGTATGTCTATGTGACACACCCAGACCGAGAAAAGTGACGTTCTCAACATCTCAAGCAACAGGCGTACTAGTATCAACATCCGATGCCACCTGCAGGGCCTGGTCACCTCTTGCTCGCGCGCGGCCGAGCGCCCACTGGTCGGCGATGAGCGTGCAGATGGCCGCCAGGCTCAATCCAGTAGCGGCGAAGGTAATTGCCGCCATGTACCCGCCCGTGTACTTGAGGGAGATGGCCCACATGAGCGGCCCCGAGCCTGTGCTCAGCACCGAACAGCCCTGGTGGAAGCCCTGAATGCGCCCCAGCGCACGCGTGCCAAAGATGGCCGAGAGGACGACGGAGAGGCATGCACCGCGCAGCCCGCTCACCACGCCGTACAAGATCGCGAAGGCCGAGAGCGCTGCTTCTGTCCGGACGAGAAGGCTGCCCATCATCACCACTGCCGTCGCCGCATGTACGATGGCAGTGAGCCGGGCGATCTGCGAGACCGGGACGCGATCGATGAACAGCATGCCGGCACCAATCTGCGCGCCGTTGAGCCCGATGGACAGTGGCACAAAGTAGACGCGCGTCAACGTGAGCTCCGAGCTCTCTCGCAGCGCGCCGCCGAACCAGCGCACTGTGGCGATGTAATGGTAGTTGAACCCGGCCCAAAAGATGTCGTTGAACAGGTTGAGGCTGGCTAGGCACCAAAAGAGCGGGTGCTTGGATGCGGCGCGAAGCGTCGCCGAGGAGAGCGGAGGAGCAGAGGAGGTGCAGCCGCTGCCGCTTCCACCGCCACATTGGCCGTCACCGCCGCCGCCGTCACAGCCCCTACTCTTGCCACCGTTGCACGCGCTCTCGTGAGCGCCCTCAGCGACTCCGCCGTCCGGAAGCAGCCCCATGCTCGCAGGCTCGGACCGAATCAGCAATAACGCGACGCCGAGCAACGCGCCGAGCGCTATGGCGAGCGCCACGTAGCTTTTTCGCCAACCAAGAGCATCGATCAGGAGCGTCATGAAGACAGGCATCTGGATCAGCACGATGCCATTGAGTGCAAGCACAGAAGTCGCCCGCCCGCGTAGGCGCACAAACCAGCGCTGCACCGTCGCCGAGGCTATCAGGCAGAAGCACTCGGCACCGATAAATCGCAGCATGGTCACGCACGCAGTCAGTCCAGCCCAGGTTTCGACTCGGCTCAGCAGCAGCAGGTTGCCGATGAAGGGAACCGCGAGCGCAGAAGCGAGAAGACGAGCTCCGAAGCGATCGAGCGCGCCACCGGCGACTGGCACCAGGCATGCTGAGATGAAGCTTGCTATCGCCCAAGTCAAGGAGACGCTCTGCGAGTCAATACCAATGTCTTCCATGAAGTGAGGGACGAAGACGTTGATGCCGAACGAGTGGCATGGCGAGGATACCACGATCAGCAGCAGGCATGCAAACACTACCCACCAGCCGTAGAACGTCCGACCCACACCGACCGAGAGCGGCACATCGTCTCTTCGCCGTCGCATGAATCCCCGCGAGCAACACTCTCGCGGGCGCCCCGCGGCGCACCCGTCGCTCCGATTTTGGGCAAACTTGTGACGCCGCGGGGCGAAACAACTGGATTTGTCCCCGGTTTATTCACACCGGAAGTTCTGCACTGTTTTCACACTCACATGGTCGCCGGCGGCGGCAGCACGGTGGTCCTGAAGGACCTCACTGATGCCGAGCAGGGCGCCGTGGGCGGTATTGCAGCCGTCATCGAGGCGTTACTTCTGCAGCCGACCACATATGCCAAAAATGCGCGTCAGCAGGGCCTGGCGCTCACGCTGGACCCGCGTGTGCTCTACCGTGGCATCGGTGCGGCCTTGTGCAACGAGGTGGGCCAGCTCGGCTTGCAGTTCGGCGTGACCGGAGCGCTCTTGCGTATGAGTATTCCTGAGGATGCACCGCCGTCGGTGGCGACCGAGCTGATTGCCGCCGCGGGCGCAGGCGCACTCGTCGCGGTGCTGGCGTCACCCCTCGAGCTGGTGATAGTTCAGCAGCAGCGCTTCGGCGGCGCCATGCTGGCCACGGCGTACGAGGTAGTATGCCGCCATGGCGCCTTTGGCAGCGGCCTCTTCCGTGGGTTGGGTCTTGCGATGGGACGCGACGCGATCTACGTCGGCGGCATGTTGGGCGCGACGCCTATTGTCCGACGTTGGCTGATGGAGAGGCGCGGGCTGGCAGAGCCGGCGCTGCCGGTGGCCTCAACAACGCTCGAACCGGCAGGAGGGGTGGGCACGGTCGCGGACGCGGCGCTCACGTCGCTCGCTGCATCGATGCTCGGCGGCGTGATCGGTGCTTTGCTCTCGCACCCGTTCGATGTAGCGAAAACGTGTATGCAGGGCGATCTGGCGCGTGCCACGTACGGCGGCAGCTTCGAGGCGATGCGCGCGCTGCTTCGCGACGGTGGCATTGCGCGGCTCTACCACGGCGCGACCTGGCGCACGGTCAACATCACGGCGACGGTGTGGATCGCCAATGAGTGCAGTCTGCGTTTACCTAAGCACATCCGGCCGGCACCGGCGCCCTCTCTGATGTGAGCGGCGAATCCAACTCTAATCAGAGGTGCCCACAGCGTTACCATAGAGGTTTTGCTCAAAGTTTCAAATAAATCGAGCGTGGAAGCCCCTTGCCACGTGCTGTGTGCGCCCATTACGTAGGCGCTTACCTGTGCTTACGTACTCGGTCACAACAGGCGGTACAGTACCGGTACCGTACTAGCTGGCACGCTCATGTCCTGGGCGTCCGACATTGCTCAGTGTACGGTAACCTTTACCAAATGCTGGCACACTCACCCCCTCGGGTAGCCCCGAGGAAGCCCCGAGGCGCTAACTGTCCGAAGCAACGCCACACGCCAAACGCGGGACTGGCCACTGCCCAACTTGGTCGACGCGCCCATCGCTGCCCAAGGCATGCTTCACTCGATGCGGATGCCGGCGCGGGCCATCGCCTCGTCGAGCTTGGTCCGCATCGGCGCCGTCGTGAGCGCCGCCAGGTCGCGCGCCGCGCGGACGTCTGCCGAGATGGTGGCCGCGCCCTCTTCACGCTCCCAGTAAGCCGAGTAGATGCGGCGCAGGATGCCCGCCACCTTGTCACAGAGGGCAGCCACCTGCCCGCGCAGAACGTCGATTAAATCGGCGATCTGCAGCAGCATGCCACCCGTCGTCTCCGTGAAGATGCCGTCGAGTGCCGTCTCAGCATGCGAGTTGACCGCGCTCTTCATGCGCGGGAAGCGCCCGGCGCCCTTTGAGACTGCGCACGCCGCTGCGTAGCCCGGCAACATCTTCTGGCGGATCTGCGGTTGCAGCGTGCGTGAGATCTCGCGCTGGCGCTGGGTCGCGTGCTCGGCCACGGCGCGCATGTCGTCGGTGATCGTCGTTTCGATCGCGCGCCCCGCAGCCAGCCACATGCGTGCGAGCGCGTCCTGAGGGATGCCGAGGCACGCGAGCTCCATTTTGATCGTGTCGTTGGCGGTGGCCGCCTCGTGCTTGACGGCTACGCAGCACGTGTGCAGAAGCTCATTCGTCTTGGTGTTCATCGTCGCCTCCCAGCCGACCATCAGCGCCTTCTGAATCGGGTCGGCCAGATCCTGGTTCCAGTCGATCTCTCCGGCACTCGCCGATTTGTACACGCCGTCGCGCTTCGCCGTCGCGGCGTACGTGCCCCACTCGAGCGCGCCACCGCCTGCACCGCCGTTCGTGCGCTTGAGGCCGCTCCCCCACGACTGGACGATGCTGAGCGCCTGCTGCTTGCCACTCTCCGCGCCACGCTTGAACTTCGGCTCGAGGCACGTGTTCACCTCGCGCTTCATCCCGTCGTCAAGCGTGCCGCAGTGCGTCGCCCACACGCTGCGCAGGCGCTCAAGAGCTTGGGAGAGCACTTCGTCGCAGTCGCCGCGGTGGTCACTCGTCATCGGCTCTCCCGCCGTGCCGAGCGCCAGCTGCACCTCGTCGATGAGATCGGACGTTTCGCGCACAATCGAGCGCACATCGAGCTCACGTTGGCCGCGGCATGTGCGCTCGATGGCCACACGCAGCGCCGGGATGTTGGTGTCGGCCACCTCCTTGAAGGTCGCAGCCTCGCCGTCGCTCGTTTGTTTGATGCCCATCAACTTCAGGTAGTCGTTCGCCGACACGCAGTGCACGTCAATCTTATGGTCGTCAGGCAGCGGCTTGGGCAGCGGCGCCGAGGACGATGAGGTGCCCTCCTCGCGCTCCTCCTCGTCCACGTGCGTCAGCTCCTCGAGGCCCGCGCGGAAGTCCTCTTGGATCCGGGATCGTGCAAACTCGTTCCGCACTAGGGCACACAACGGCTTGAGGTCGGCGAGCACCGCGCTCTGCTGCCGCCGCCAGTGCATCATCTGCTTGCTCTTCCACAGCACCCATGCCTGGTGCTGCTTGGCCTCTACCTCGCACGCATCGCTGGCCTCATCGCGAGCGTGCTGCAGGTGAAGCGCCTCCGCCTTCGCGAGGGCGGCATCTGTGCCGGTGGCGAGGCGTACAGTGCCGCCAGGCTCGACAATGAGCTGCGCAGTCACCGGCGCGCCGCCGGCTGCCACCTTGGCCTCCCACGCGCCGAGGGCCTTCTTGTGCAGCTTCTTCGCCACCTTCAAGCGCGCCTGCGCCTCTTCCTTGGCCAACTGCAGCGCCCCAAGCGTCTCCTTACGAGCGGCCTCGGCGCTGTCGAGCTCCTCGATCTCGGCTCTGGCGCGCTCGGACTCCTTCAGCTTCGCCTGCATCGTCTCGAGCCGCATCGGCACCTGTGCCGCAAGGTCGGCATGATCCCTCACGATCTCACTCGGCGAGCAGTCGTCGGTCTGCGTGCAGATGAAGGAGACGGCTCCATACTGGCCATCCATCAGCAGCTGCCGCTTGAACTGCTCACCGAGCAGATCCTTGGCCTGCTTGTTGTCGACTGCTCGACTGATTGGCGCGACGATCCAGATCGACGTGCAGCGTGGCAGATAATTCGCCGCGACCTTGGCGCGCGCGATGTTGGAGTCGTGCACGCCGGGAAGGTCGACGAAGCATGCGCCTGAGCGCAGCGCCGGCCACGGGCCCTGTAGCACAACGCGCTTGACGAGCGGCCACTTCTGCCGCCCGCCCGGGCCTCCTGAGCCGGCGTCGCGGTACACGAACGGCTCGAGTGACTGGCGGAACTCCGAGGCCCATTCGCGCTTGCGTGCGAGCTGCGCGCGGTCGAGGCGGCCCGACACGAGGGAGGCAGCCTCCGCAGCGTCATTCGGCACGCCCTTGCCCCACTCCTTCACGCTGCAATGCTCGCCCTTTGTCGGCGCGAGAATCGTCCTCAGGACGCGGTCGGCACTCAGCGCCTGCAACACGTCGGCCATCGGCGTCTTCAACTCAAACTGGTGCAGCAGGCCGGAGCCGTAGACGTGCTCGAGCTTCTGCCACGCCTCCTTGCCCTCGTCGGAACGCGGCTTGCCGTGGAAGGAGTCCTCGTTGCTGCAAATGTCCGCCACCAGCCTCGGGAGCTCCTTGTCCCAGTCGTCCTGCGAGATGAACTCGACACGAGCCGTGTATACGTGCAGGCCGCTCAAGCCCTCCGTCGTCTGCTGCAGCGCACTGTTGAAGCGCAGCTCGATGGGCGCAGCTGTGCAGCCTTGCGATCCACTCGTTGGTAACACACTGGCCTCATCGAGCAGCGCGTTGAGCAAGCTCGACTTGCCGACGCCCGTACCGCCAAGGACGCCAATGACGGTGTTCTTGAAGCCCTTGTCCATGATCATCTCCGCGCGGCTCACCCACGCGCCGCGGCGTTGCTCGGTGCCCAGGAGCGGCTCGTCGAGGATCATGGAGCGCAGGCTGCCGAGGAGTCCTCGGCATTCATTGATGTACTGTTCGGGGGCCGTGAGCGCCCTCCCAGCTGACGACAGGTCATGCTCCGGCACTGGCGGCGTTGGCGGCGGCACGTTCTGAGACCCAGACGGCAGGCTGTCGTCGTCGCTGTCATCGCTCAGCTCCTCCGCGCGCGGCCGCTTCGACGCCGGTCGGCAGTTGGAAACGCCGGCGAGCGCGTCAGTCGTTGCCTCCACTTGCGCCTTGGCAATCTCCGAGAGTCGCCTTCCAGCGTCGGCGAGCCTGGCCTTGTCGACGCCAGCTCCTGTGGCAACGATGATGGCGGAGTTGACTTCTTCTTGGTCCACCTCAAGCAGCGGCTTGTCAAGTGCGATGGCGAGCGCTTCCTCTGCGCGGGTGCGCAGATGCTGCCTCTCCTCCGCATCCTTCATTAGCACGCGAGCGCTCGCCATCGCCGCCGCCGACACGCCCGCCGCCTCGGCCTCCTCGGCCGCCGCCTCAGCTGCCGCCACATCAATGTCGAGCGGAAGCACCGCCACAACGGCGGCGAGGGCGGCGGCGGCGGCGTCACGCCGGCCCTGCTTCTGTGACGCCACTCCAGCCAACTGCCGAGCTTCGCCCACCAAGAGCGCGGAGACACCTGCGCTCTCCGCCGCCGCCGCCGCCGCCTCGGCTGCCGCAACGTCCAGCTCGAGCGGAGGCACTGCGGTCGCGGCGGTGAGCGCGGCCGCGGCGACGTCGCGCAGCTGCTGCGCCTGTGCCGCGGTGTCGATCCGCTCGCGAGCGCTCCCCATCGCCGCCGCCGACACGCCCGCCGCCTCGGCCACCGCCGCCGCCGCCTCAGCTGCCGCCACATCCATGTCGAGCGGAGGCGCCGCCACAACGGCGGCGAGGGCGGCGGCGGCGGCGTCGCGTCGCTTCTGATCCGCTCTCGCCCTGCGGTAGTGCTGTTTGGCACGCTCGATCAGCGAGCGGGACGCATTTGCCGCCTCCGCCTCTGCCACCTCCGCCTTAGCACTTGGCACATCCACATCGAGCACATCGAGCGCCATCTGCGCGGCGAGGCGCTCTTCGGCTTGGGCCTTCGCGCCCTGCTTTAGCTCCGCCACCGTTATGAGCTCCTGGGCTCGCTCGACCTCGCCCAGCGGCACATGCTTGTTGGCCGCCTCTGCCGCCTTTGTCTTCGCCGCCAGCACGTCCATGGCCAGAGGTTCGACATCCACAGCGATGCGGAGCGCTTGGGCGCACTCGTCCCGGTCCTTCTGTGTGCCTCGCGCGCATTCCAGGATCAGTTTTGCCTTGTTGAGATCCGTTTCTGCCACGTAGGCCTCCCGCGCTGCCTCGCACGCCTTCGCCGCCGCCTCCACATTGATCTTGTGGTAGTCGCCATCCGTCGCCAGCTGGAGAGCCTTCAGTGCTTCAGCACGCTTCTTTTGCTTGCCCGTGGCCTGCGACGCAAGCGAGCGCGCGTTGACAACATCTGTGCCGACCACGCCCGCCGCCTCGGCTGCCTCCACCGCCGCCCACACCAAGTCGGCGTCCACTAGCAGCAAGTCGCTGCATAGATGCGCCGCTTCCGTTGCCCGCCGGAGAGCGACTGCGGCTTGCTCCCGTCGCTCGGTCTGCGCCAGCGCCGCCATGCCAATGGCCTCACGGGCACACTCGATCGTCGCCGACGGCACGCCCGCAGCCTCGGCCGCCGCTGCCGCTGCCTTCGCCATGTCAAGCTCCATGGCGAGCGGAAGCGCCGCCACAACGGCGGCGAGGGCGGCGGCGGCGGCGTCACGCCGGACCTGCTTCTGTGACGCCACTCCAGCCAACTGCCGAGCTTCGCCCACCAAGAGTGCGGAGACACCTGCGCTCTCCGCCGCCGCCGCCGCCGCCTCGGCTGCCGCCACGTCCAGCTCGAGCGGAGGCACTGCGGTCGCGGCGGTGAGCGCGGCCGCGGCGACGTCGCGCAGCTGCTGCGCCTGTGCCGCGGTGTCGATCCGCTCGCGAGCGCTCCCCATCGCCGCCGCCGACACGCCCGCCGCCTCGGCCTCCTCGGCCGCCACCTCAGCTGCCGCTACATCCATGTCGAGCGGAGGCGCCGCCACAACGGCGGCGAGGGCGGCGGCGGCGGTGTCGCGTCGCTGGCGCCGTGCACACGCCTCCGCAGCCAGCTGGCGTGCACTCGCCACTTCCTCTGGCGCAACGCCTGCCGTCTCCGCCGCACGTGCTGCCTCATCGACCGCCTCCAGATCAATTTCGAGTGGAGACTTTTGCACGAGGGCTTGGAGAGTCACGGTCGCCGCGGTCTTCCTTCTGATCGCCTCTTCTTCGGCCTTCGCTGCAGCCGCCCGCATGGCCGTCTCCGCCTCCATCGCCGCCTCGGCCTCTTCCGCTACGCGCGCCTGCTCTGCAGCCCTCTTCGCCTCCTCCGCTGCCACGACCACCGCCTTCTCAGCCGCCGCTTTGGTCGCCGCCGCCGCCGCCGCTTCCTTGACGCGCGCGGCGAGCAGCACCTCCTTGGCAATGACCGTGACGAGCGGTGCTGGCGCGGGCGTGATGGCTCGTGAGAAGAGCCGAGAAGTGTGCGCGAACGAGAAGGGTGAAGGCGCGGGGGCAACGGAGAAGGCGGCGGAGATGGGTGGAGGCGCGGGGACAGCGGAGAAGGCTACGGAGAAGGGCGAAGGCACTGGGGCAGCGGAGAAGGGTGAAGGCGCGGGGGCAGCGGGCGCCTGTGGCTCCTCCACCTCTAAGACGGCCATTGCCTCCTCCGCCTGACAGACTGTGGACGTCCTCAGCATCGTCTCCTCTGCCACTGCCTCTTTCGCCACTACATCTTCCGCCACTGCCACCACTTCCACCGCCGCATTGACCATCGCCGCCTTGACCCCCGCCACAGCCGGCAGCTCCACCGTCGGCTGCTGTACGTCGCCAGGTGGCTCCTCGGCCGCCGAATCTGCGGCAGGCTCAGCCTCGGGCTCGTAGGCGGCCGCTGCGGGCGCCATCTCTGTCGCGGACGGCTCAGGCTCGGGCGACACGCCATCGACCCTCTGCCGCTTGCCGCTACATTCATCGGCATCGGCGCGATCAGCGGCACGCGGCGTGTCGAACGCGCGCGATGTGGCGAGTGGGCATGGCGCGTCCGGCGCGCCAACAGCCGGAGGAGGTGGCGCTACTGGTGGTGCAACCTTCTGCTTCTTGGCGACAATGGTCACCGCCGTTTTGATGTCCAATACCCGTTTTTTTGACTCCTGAGATGAAGAGCAGCGGTCGAAGCCGATCTTGAAGAAAAAATCGACGCTGCCGTCCTTGACGCCGTCTGGAAGCTGATCCGCGTCGAACTCTTCCAGGATCTTGGTCCGGATCATTGCCAGCGTGTCTGTCGGTGAGAGCTCATCTAGAATACCACCGCCGTCTTCGACGTCTGGGCACAAGATGGTGAGCGAGCAGCCGTATTCCTCACGGGGACGACCCGGTTTTGTCCCCGCCGTGTCGGTAGGAAGTCGCTGCAGCGGCGGCCTCGTGGCCTCGGCGGAGGCCTCCATTTCGCGCGGGAAATTAGCGGGATATCGCGTTGTGTTGAACGGAGTCTGAAAGCGGTCCGATTCGAAGGGTTCAAAGACACCGGGGGAGCCGGGACACACACGAGACAGACACAAGAACCTCACAAACCAACCTCAAAACCAACCCCACTGCTCCCCAGTCCCCACCCGCACACCGACTCGCACGTGCGCGCCAGACCACACCCGAGAAATACCCCGGGACTACCCCGGGACGCACGCGTCGCACACACCACACCACTCACCCGATCAAGCGCGGTGGTGGTGAGTTGACGAAACTGAACCATGGGCCACGTGGCCTGAAGTGGGGAGAAGCCGTGACACCCATGCGAAGCGGGAGGCACAGCGTGCCTCGCCAACGGCGCACCCCACCCCACTGAGCATTAGCTGAGATCCTGTGCTGCTGTTGAGGAGATGATGATGATGAAGCGTAGAAAGGTAGAGAGCTAGCTGAAGCGCAGTAGGAAACGAGCGTCGCGCCCGTGAGGGCGATCAGTTGCGAACGCGCGTCACGCCCAGACCCGGCAGGGTGATGAGCTGCGCTTGCGCCAGGAAGCGCGAGGCGGCCTGTGCCGCCCAAGCCGAGGGCGAGAGCAGCGGCCAAGATGATGAGCGAGCTGAAGCTGCAGGCGGCGGCGAGCGTCTCGCCCTAGCGGCCGAGATGATGAGCGAGCTGAAGCTGCAGGCAGCGGCGAGCGTCACGCCCGTAGGGCGAAGAGCTGCACGCGTGCCGAGCAGCGCGAGGCGGCCTGTGCCGCCCAAGTAAAGGGCGAGAACAGCGGCCGAGATATTGAGCGAGCTGAAGCTGCAGTCGAGATGATGAGCAGGCTGAAGCTGCAGGCGGCGGCGAGCGTCAAGCCCGTGAGGGAGATGAGCTGCACACGCGCCGAGCAGCGCGAGGCGGCCTGTGATGCCCAAGCCGAGGGCGAGAGCGGTGGCCGAGATGATGATCGAGCTGAGGCTGCAGGCAGCGGCGAGCGTCAAGCCCGCCAGGGAAACGAGCTGAAACGCGCTGAGCAGCGCGAGGCGGCCTGTGCCGCCCAAGCCGAGGCGAGAGCGGCGGCCGAGATGATGATCAGGCTGAAGCTGCAGGCGGCGGCGAGCGTCCCGCCCGTCGGGGCGATGAGCTGCACACGCGCAAAGCAGCGCGAGGCGGCCTGTGCCGCCCAAGCCGAGGGCGAGAGCAGTGGCCGAGATGATGAGCGAACTGAAGCTGCAGTAGGCACCGGGCGTCACCCCTGTGAGGGCAACGAGCTGTAACGCGCCGAGCAGCGCGAGGAGGCCTGTGCCGCCCAAGCAATGGGCGAGAACAGCGGCCGAGGTGATGATCAAGCTGAAACTGCAGTCGAGATGATGAGCAAGCTGAAGCTGCAGGCGGCGAGGGCGTCACGCCCGTCGGGGCGATCGGCTGCACGCGTGCGAGGCGGCCTGTGCCACAAATGCCTAAGGCGAGAACAGCGGCCGAGATATTGAGCGAGCTGAAGCTGCAGGCGGCGGCTAGCGTCGAGCCCGTGAGAGAGATGAGCTGCACGCGCGCCGAGCAGCGCGAGGCGGCCTGTGCCGCCCAAGCCGAGGGCGAGAGCGGTGGCCGGTGGCCGAGATGATGATCGAGCTGAGGCTGCAGGCAGCGGCGAGCATCAAGCCCGTCAGGGCAACGAGCTGACACGCGCCGAGCAGCGCGAGGCGGCCTGTGCCGCCCAGGCCGAGGCGAGAGCAGCGGCCGAGATGATGATCAGGCTGAAGCTGCAGGCGGCGGCGAGCGTCCCGCCCGTCGGGGCGATGAGCTGCACACGCGCAAAGCAGCGCGAGGCGGCCTGTGCCGCCCAAGCCGAGGGCGAGAGCAGTGGCCGAGATGATGAGCGAACTGAAGCTGCAGTAGGCGCCGAGCGTCACCCCTGTGAGGGCAACGAGCTGTAACGCGCCGAGCAGCGCGAGGAGGCCCGTGCCGCCCAAGCAAGGGGCGAGAACAGCGGCGGAGGTGATGATCAAGCTGAAGCTGCAGTCGAGATGATGAGCAAGCTGAAGCTGCAGGCGGCAGAGAGCGTTACGCCCGTCGGGGCGATGGGCTGCACGCGCGCGAGGCGGCCTGTGCCACAAGAGCCGAAGGCGAGAACAGCGGCCGAGATATTGAGCGAGCTGAAGCTGCAGGCGGAGACGGGCTTGAAGCCCGTCAGGGAGATGAGCTGCACGCGCGCAGAGCAGCGCGAGGTGGCCTGTGCCGCCCAAGCCGAGGGCGAGAACAGCGGCTGAGATGATGATCGAGCTGAAGCTGCAGGCGGCGGCGAGCGTCAAGCCCGTGAGGGAGATGAGCTGCACGCGCGCCGAGCAGCGCTAGGCGGATTAAGCTGCCCAAGCCGAGGGCGAGAACGGTGGCCGAGATGATGAGCGAGCTGAAGCTGCAGGCAGCGGCGAGCGTCACGTCAGTCAGGGCGATGAGCTGCACACGCGCAAAGCAGCGCGAGGCGGCCTGTGCCGCCCAGGCCGAGGCGAGAGCAGCGGCCGAGATGATGATCAGGCTGAAGCTGCAGGCGGCGGTGAGCGTCCCGCCCGTCAGGGCGATGAGCTGCACACGCGCAAAGCAGCGCGAGGCGGCCTGTGCCGCCCCAGCCGAGGGCGAGAGCAGCGGCGGAGATGATGAGCGAGCTGTAGCTGCAGTAGGCGGCGAGCGTGACGCCCGTAGGGCGATGAGCTGCATGCGTGCCGAGCGGCGCTAGGCAGCCTGTGCCGCCCAAGCGGAGGGCGAGAAAGGCGGCCGAGATGATGATCGAGCTGGAGCTGCGGGCGGCGGCGAGCGTCACACCCGTCAGGGCAATGAGCTGAAACTTGCCGAACAGTGCGAGGCGGCCTGTGCCGCCCAAGCCGAGGGCGAGAACAGCTAAGGGCGAGAACAGCGGCCAAGATGATGAGCAAGCTGAAGCTGCAGGCGGCGGCGAGGGTGACGCCTGTCAGGGCGATGGCCTGCACGCGCGCCAAGCAGTGTGAGGCGGCCTTGCCGCCCAAGCCGAGGGCGAGAAAGGCCCAAGCCGAGGGCCATGAGCTGCACGTGCCGAGCGTGCGAGGCTACCTGTCCCGCCCAAGCCGAGGGCGACAACAGCGGCGGAGATGATGAGCAGGCTGAAGATGCAGGCGGCGTCGAGTGTCGCGCCTGTCAAGGCGTTGAGCTGCACGCGCCGAGCAGTGTGAGGCCGCCTGTGCCGCCCAAGCCGAGGGCGAGAACAGCGGCCGAGATGATGAGCGAGCTGAAGCTGCAGGTGGCGAGATGATGAGCGAGCTGAAGCTGCAGGTGGCGGCGAGCGTGACGCCTGTCAGGGTGATGAGCTGCACGCGCCGAGCAGTGTGATGGGCTGTACGCGCGCCAAGCAGTGTGAGGCGGCCTTGCCGCCCAAGCTGAGGGCGAGAAAGGCCCTAGCCGAGGGGAGATAGGTGGCCGAGATGATGAGCGAGCTGAAACTGCAGGCGGCGGCGAGAGTCACGCCTGTGAAGGCCACGAGCTGCACACGCCGAGCAATGCAAGGCAGCCTGTGCCTCCCAAGCCGATGGCGAGAGCAACGGCCGAGATGATGAGAAAGCTGAAGCTGTTGCGGCGGCGAGCGTCACGCCTGTCAGGGCGATGGGCGACACACGCGCCGAGCAGTGTGAAGCGGCCTTGCCGCCCCGGCCAAGGGCAAGAAAGGCCCAAGCAGAGGGCCATGAGCTGCACGTGCCGAGCGTGCGAGGCTACCTGTCCCGCCCAAGCCGAGGGCGAGAACAGCGGCTGAGATGATGAGAGAGCTGAAGCTGCAGGCGGCGGCGAGAGCGCCACGCCTGTCAGGGCCATGAGCTGCACGCGCGCCCAGCTGCGCGAGTCGGCCTGTGCAACCAAAGCAAATGGCGAGAACAGCGGCCGATATGATGAGTGAAATGAAGCTGCAGTCGGTGGCGAGCGTCACGCCTGTCAGGGCGATGAGCTGCACGTGCGCCGAGCAGCGCAAGGCAGCCTGTGCCACCCAAGCCGAGGGCGGGGATAGCGGCCGAGATCATGATGGAGTCGAAGCAGCGGGCGGCGGCGAGCGACCCGCCTGTAAGGGCGATGAGCTGCGTGTGCGCCGAGCAATGCGAGGCGGCCTGTGCCGCCCAAGCCGAGGGCGAGAACAGCGGCTGAGATGATGAGAGAGCTGAAGCTGCAGGCGGCGGCAAGCGTCACGCCTGCAAGGGCGATGAGGTTCACGCGCGCCGAGCTTTGCGGGGCGGCCTGTGCCGCCGAAGCCGAGGGCGAGAACAGCGGCTGAGATGATGAGCAAGCTGAAGCTGCAGGCGGCGGAGAGCGTCACGCCCGTCAGGGCGATGGGCTGCTCGGGCGCCAAGCGGTGTGAGGAGGCCGGTGCCGCCCAAGCGGAAGGCGAGAGCAGCGGCCGAGATATTGAGCGAGCTGAAGCTGCAGGCGGCGGCGAGCGTCAAGCCTGTGAGGGAGATGAGCTGCACGCGCGCCGAGCAGCGCTAGGCGGCCTGTGATGCCCAAGCCGAGGGCAAGAACGGTGGCCGAGATGATGATCGAGCTGAGGCTGCAGGCTGCGGCGAGCGTCAAGCCCGTCAGGGCGATGAGCTGCGTGTGCGCCGAGCAGCGCGAGGCGGATTGTGCTGCCCAAGCCGAGGGCGAGAACAGCTGCTGAGATGATGAGAGGGCTGAAGCTGCAGGCGGCGGCGAGCGTCAGGCCCGTCTGGGCAGTGAGCTGCATATGCGCCGAGCGGCGCTAGGCGGCCTGTGACGCCCAGCTGAGGGCGAGAACGGTGGCCGAGATGATGAGCGAGCTGAATCTGCAGGAGGAGGCGATTGTCACGCCCGTCAGGGCGATGGGCTGCTCGGGCGCCAAGCGGTGTGAGGAGGCCGGTGCCGCCCAAGCGGAAGGCGAGAACAGCGGCCGAGATGATGAGCGAGGTGAAGCTGCAGGCGGCGGCGAGAGCATCACGCCAGTCAGGGCCATGAGCTGCATGCGCGAAGGCAGTGTGCACGAGGCGGCATGTGTCGCCCAAGCCGAGGGCGAGAACAGCGGCCGAGATATTGAGCGAGCTGAAGCTGCAGGCGGCGGCGAGCGTCAAGCCCGTGAGGGAGATGAGCTGCACGCGCGCCGAGCAGCGCTAGGCGGATTAAGCTGCCCAAGCCGAGGGCGAGAACGGTGGCCGAGATGATGAGCGAGCTGAAGCTGCAGGCAGCGGCGAGCGTCACGTCAGTCAGGGCGATGAGCTGCATGTGCGCCGAGCAGCGCAAGACGGATTGTGCTGCCCAAGCCGAGGGCGAGAACAGCGGCTTAGATGATGAGAGAGCTGAAGCTGCAGGCGGCGGCGAGCGTCAGGCCCGTCTGGGCAGTGAGCTGCATATGCGCCGAGCGGCGCTAGGCGGCCTGTGACGCCCAAGCCGAGCGAGAACAGCGGCTGAGATGATGATCGAGCTGAGGCTGCAGGCAGCGGCGAGCGTCACGCCAGTCAGGGCGATGAGCTGCACGCGCGCCGAGCAGCGCGAGGAGGCCTGTGCTTCCCGAGCTGAGGGCGAGAACGGCGGCCGAGAAGATGACTTGAGCGAGCTGAAGTTGCAGGCGGCGGGCGTCCCGCCCGTCAGGGCGATGAGCTGCGCGCGCGCAGAGCAGCGCGAGGGGCGCGGACGTCAACGTCGACGGTCTCGATTTGCTCCTTTGCCCACTCGAGGAGGCCATCGTGTGCGTCGACGATTGAGGCGGTGACGAGGGCTGATGAGAGGGGAGGTAGAGAGAGGGAGGGAGACGAGGTGAGATGAGATGAGGTGAGATGAGATGAGACGGGATGAGTGAAGATGAGACGAGATGGATGAGTGAAGATGGGATGGATGGGTGGAGAGAGAGGAGAGGATTGAGCGGGGTGAGGGGGGTTGGGGTGCTGCCGAAGATAGTACGCAGGTGCGTTCCACGGCGGGCTCATGCATTTGGGGATCAGGATGGATGTGCGGGGAGATGGGTTGTGCGGGGCTGGATGGGAAGAGATGGAAGGAGATGGATGCGGGGCGTACGTTTGTTGGGCTTGGTGCCTGACGCGGTGCCGTCCGAGAGGAGGTGGGTGAGGGCAGGGTCGGGAATGGCCTCCGAAGGCTCTCCAGGTGGCATGATGTGCGGCGGCGGCGGCACGAAGCCGGAAGAGCGCTGAGGCGTGATGATGGCGATGATGGCGGATACGGTGGTGTCCAACTGGACGCTGTCGAGGCCGACGGCGCCGGAAGGGAGGCGGCAAGCTTCGGTTGAGATAGCATCGGGAAGGGTGAGGTGCACCGAAGATGCTCGCGCGTGGCCGAGACTATGGCGGCGTGGTGGGCGGGGACGAGGTTGATGGCGACGATGAGGGGTGCGAAGGAGGGCATGGCGGCGAAGGTTACTAGCTTGTAGGGCAGTAGCGCCGCTGGGGGAGAGAAGATGGCGTTGGTGATCGAGCCGCTTGCCGAGATGGAGGCGGCGGCGTTCGTGCCTCTGGGCAAAGCGAGGGCGGCAGCGATCGAGCCACTGGCCGAGATGAAGGCGGCGGTGATGGAGCCGCTGGTGAGGGCGACGGCGGGGCGGTTGAGCCGCCGGCCGAAGCAAAGGTGGTGGCAGTCGCACCGCTGACGGAGAGATGATGGCGGCGGTCAACGAGCCGCTGGCCAGGATGGAGGCGGCGGCGGGATGAGCTGCTGGTTGGGCAGTAGCGGTGCGTCGAGCTGTTGGCCGAAGCGAAGGTGGCGGTGGTGGCGCCGCTGACGGGGAGATGATGCAAAGGGAGGGCGGCGGTCGTAGAGCCGCTGGCAAAGATGGAGGCCTTGGCGGTGGAGATGAAGGCGGTTGCACCGTTGGCCGAGAGACGATGGCGGCGGCCATCGAGCCGCTGGCCAAGACGGAGGCGGCGGCGGTCGAGCCACCGGCGAGGCAACGGCGTGGTGGGCGGGGATGAAGTCGATGGCGGCGATGAGGGATGCGAAGGAGGGCATGGCGGCCGCGGGAGCGGCGGTGAGGCTGGGGCCGTTGCCGGGGGCAGCGGGCGCCCGGGTGGCGGCGATGCCTACGGAAAGGGGGGCCAGTCGATATGCCGCCAACCGTCATCGGTAGCTGCTGGCTCGCCCGAACCTCCGGCATTCCGTATGACTGCTGTAGATAGCGTTGTCGATGATCTTGAGCGTTACTTTGAGACGCTGCCGCAGATTTGTCAGAGGCCACGGGCCGGGTCCCCTTCTTCGCTCATGTGGATCTGCTTGGATATCGACGTGAGCAATGATAGCTCGTCGGGGATGAGGTGGTAGATAGGCCCTGGCGATAGGCCCTGCTCGAGCCCACCGAGTAGGATGGGTTGAGCGCGGGTTAGACGAGCAGTATCGGTGCGGCGTCGGGTGAAAGGATTGAAGCGGCCGTTCTGATGGCCGCCTGCAAGAGAGCTGAAAGTACCATCTCGCTTCTGGACGTGACCGCGGGACGGGCGACGAGCCCTGCCAACGCTGAGTGCACGGGAGAATGTAGAGATGTGAAGGGAATCGTGAATGGAAGATGGAAGGTTTGTGCCGCTTGACCCCAACGGTTAAGCCCTCCCGGTCTTCGGGTTCTTCGACCCGGTGTCGGTGTACGCATGCTTCGCGTTTCAAGCTGGTGGAGTCCCGAGACCGGCTGGAAGGGGGTTTCTTCGCCCTCTGGACTCCATGGATGAGGCCTTC
>Ga0210248_100130_pt1 | contig 59625 bp, 35 predicted proteins | sample ChrtobMetP3_32mM_FD_155493 | JGI IMG/M metagenome (GOLD analysis project Ga0210248, IMG submission 155493) | Chrysochromulina tobin associated microbial communities from unialgal haptophyte culture, Seattle, Washington, United States - P3_32mM | ecosystem: Host-associated > Algae > Haptophytes >...
TACCGATGCCATTTCAATGACACCGTCGTGCCCGCCACGTTGATCGATGACGCGCACGTCCGATGCTATTCGCCAGGCTCGCTCGCCCCCGGACCCGCCGCCCTCCGCCTCAGCTTGAATGCGCAGGACGTTGCGCCCAGCGCGCTCACTTTCTTCTTCGAGGCGACACCCGTCGTCTCCGCACTCCAGCCGGTGCGCCGGGGAGTGCTCATCTCTCATCGAGTTCATCCTGGATGCATGCGCGAGCTACCCCAAGATCTCCAAGGTTGCGTAGGAAGGCTTCGAGGGCTCTGCCTATGCGGGCGTGCTGCTCTCGCAGTACGCCACCTGAGTGCCTCTTGATGACCGCCTGATTGCCTCCTCTATCACCTCCTGAGTGCATCTTGATGGCCTCTGATGGCCTCTGATGGCCTCTGATTGCACTCGATTGCAGGTACGCCGCCTACTTCCGTCCCCGCCTCGTCGCTGCAAAGAAGGAAGGCATCGGGCATGCTGACACGCCCGGGACGAGCGCACTAATGCCCACCGCGGCCACCGCCGCCGACGAGGTGGGCGGGTCCATGAACGCCGTGGTGGGCGGGGCGTTGAACGCCGTGGTGGGCGGGGCGGCGGCGAGCTCCGGATCTGCCTCCAGCGCAGCCTCCAGCGCGGCAGTGCCCGCCGTACGCACGCGCCGACCTGCGGCGCGATGAGGCGATCATCACGACGCTCGCGCAGCTTTTCATCAAGAGGCCGAGCGAGTGGACGGTGCATTGACGGTTGCCTTTTAATGCCTCTGATGCAGCGGTTTTTCATCAAGGGATAAGAGCGCCACCTGAGAGCACATCGGCGCGTGCACACATAGTGCACACACCGCAGGGGTTTTGGCTCCCGACAGTCCCCACAGTCTGATGTGACTCTCACACCGTGACGGTGGCGGGCGCGGGGCCCTGCGCGGCGACGTCCGACGACCTTTTCGCTAATTTGTGGAGATTTGTCTCGTCTGCGATGTGGAGAATCGAGAGTGAAATGTTTGGAGGTTTTCCTAATTTCCAAGTCCTTAGCACAGAAACACAACCAGAACACATGCGCGGCGAGACCTTTTCGCTTTTGTGGAGATTTGTCTCGTCTGCGATGTGGAGAGTCGAGTCTCGAGAGTTAAATTTTGTTTTAGGTTTTCCTAAATTTCCAAGTCCGCTTCGCACAGAAACACAACCAGAACACATGCCCAGAGCCACTCTCGACCACTCGGCGCACACGATCGTTCTGATTCACGTTTCTATGTGTCGTCCATTGGGTTTGCAGGCGGTCCCGGCCTCGTGTACGGACTAAGCGTCCCCACCGTGCTGAGCGCCGTTTTGCACCCGTCCGCCATCGCCGCTTTGAATGCTATGGGCTATTCCGGAACTGGGCTCATCTGATGAGTCTGGTTGGAACAGGGCACACCGCCGTTGGGCGTAAGCCTGGGTCACACACTCGCAGCCGTGTCGGCATCCGATCGGTGGCGAGGTCGCCTGCTATGGCGACGCACATGATCGCACGAGCCACCCCGTGTGTCCGCCAACGCACGACGCACTGGCCTCGGCTCAAGGCTTTGCCACCCCACCGTGAAACAGCCTACCACGCACCCATGCGTTGGGGGTCGGCTTGAACAAGTGGTCGGCACAGCCACAACATCCGCATGTCCGGACTCGGCCACACTTTCCGGCAAAAGCCGTGACGAACAACAGGTCTGTCGGGTCATTATGCAGAGAGGCGCAATAGGCCGATGAGACCCCCATGTTCTCCCCCAGCACCCGCGAGGGCTCCAGGTACATGCCGAGGTCCGTGAAGCAGCGGCGCTCCTCGTCCATCCTCTGCTGCAGAGCCGCCACGTAGACTGAGCTGATGGGCATGGCCTCCCAGATCACCGCGGCCATTTCGCCGAACATGCGCATCATCTCCTCATTGTACCAGTAGTCGAACTCGTCGTACGTGTCGGCGTAGAGGTCCAAGACCCCGTCGGTGTTGATCACGTGCTCCTCGAGCTTGCCGCGTCTGCACGTGGGCCGCTTGGAGGGCACCACGTTGAAATCGCAACGCCGGGTGCCAATCTGGTTCATGCGCTGCTCCGTGCCGCCCGCCTCGGTCCCAAGGCCATCGCGGGTCCTACTCAGGTTGAATTTCCGGTCCTGCGGCATCCGGTTGAGGGGCTCGAGATGGCTGCGCATGGCGAGCCCCACCTGGGGGGCACCCCCCATGGAGTAGAGGATGATGGGCAGCTTCGTGGATTTGTCCAGGACGACCGTCTTCCTGGAGCACACGAGATCCATGGTGCCCGGATCGAATGCGAGATCGCTAATCGGCCCCTTGTCCCGCCTGGTCTTGTTTCCAAGAGGCCAATACCCCTCGTCCCATTCCACCTCGATGATGGCGGCGCCGTCCCAGTAGCTGCCTTGAGCTTTGACGTCGGCCTGCACCAGCAGCTGGGCGTCCTTGGCGAGCTGGCTGCTCTGCTTGATGGTCATGCCCAGCGCAGCGCAGTCGTGCTGGGCCACAATCGAGACGTGGGCCTTGCACTCTGACGCACGATCCTCCAGCGGGTGGTGCTTCAATGTGCCGTGGGTCAGACTAACGGGAGAGCCCTCACTCCCAAGCTTCGTGCCGAGAAAATGGATAAAGTCATCGGGCCCCATGGGCAGCACAAGGGCCTTGCCCTTGGCCGTGGTGCACGACGGGAATAGGATGTGCCCGCCGCACGCCGTGGCGCTCTCCGGGCAGGGCGCACAGGGCTCAGCCGCTTCCCGCGGCGTAAGGGTCCCGGCAGCGTCCCAATCGACGGTACGCCCCAGGAACGTCTTGGCCGCCGCCCGAGCACCCCTTTGCAGCTCGTCCTTCCCTGGCAGGTTTGGCCCTCGGAGGGGTCCACGATGGGGGAGCGCACAGACGAGGTCGACCTCTCGCACATTGTGGGAAACCTGCCCAGTCGCCAGGAAGGCTACCTGGTAGAGGTTGTCTGCGGTGACGGAGACCACCATCGCCCCCTTTTTCGTTGACGTGTGGCTATGGCCCGCGATCCCCTCGATGCAGAAGACGGTCTCGAAGACGGCAAATTTTGGAGGTGGTTTCTCCAATGGGGGCGGCTGGCTGCGCGTTCGAGGCCTGGAGGAGCGCTGCTGCTGCTGCTCCTCGGCGTGCTGCGCAAGAGCAGCCGAGGAGCGCGTGCACGGCCGCTTTGCCGTTAGCTTTGCCCCCACCTCTTCGGTACGGCTGGCTCCCTTGTCCGTCTTGACCTCCGCCTCCTCAGACCCTTGGTCCATCTCGACCGCCTCTGGTGCGAGGCCAATGACCCCGTCCTCCCCTGCTCTGTCAGCATGGCCCTGGCTCGTCCCGACATCAGGAGCCTGGCCACGCACATCACTCACGGCCTCTTGCGGCAGCTCCATGTCTGCTAGACTGCCGGACGGCATTGTCGTCGCCTCCTCATCCTCGTAGTGCTCCACCTGATCCTGATCACTGGCCGAATTGAGGCCCGAATCGTCCCCACCATCGTCGGCAGGCTCTTCATCGTCGCCAGGATGGAATCGCGTTTGCAGGGCCTTGGGAGCGGGTCGGATAGACGCGCACGTAGAGGCGCTCCTTCTCTTGGTGTGTAAAGTCCGGTGCGCCGTGCAATTGCTTGAGGGCCCTCGCCGCGTCGCAATGGCGTTGCACGATTTCCAGCTCTTGTCGAGAAAGGGGCATTGGAGTGGACGCGGCATAGAGAGGCAGCGACGTCTCCCCCGCCGTCTCCCCCGCCGTCACCACCACCATCTCCACCGCCTTCACCGCCTCCCCCTTCATCGATGCCGCCATCGACACCGAGACTGCCTTCACCAGCTCCACAGCCTTCACCGCCGCCGCCATCGCCCCCTCCACCATCGCCTCCGCCATCGCCTCCCCCGCCGCCGTCTCCCCCGCCGTGACCACCACCACCTCCTCCGCCTTCTCTGCCGTCACCTCCTCCGCCATCGGCGCCGAGATTGCCATCACCAGCTCCGGCTCCTCCTGCGCCGTGATCGTGCCCGTGATCGTGCCCGAAACGGCACCCGAGACGGCCCCCGAGGCAGCGTCCGAGACGACACCCGAGACGACGCGTGGCTTCTTGGCGGCGTGGCGAGGCAGGAGAGGCAATGTGCCGCTCATGGTCGAGGCAGTTGGTTTATTCAGCTGTAATGATGCCGGCCATGGGCGAATGTTCGGCATAGAGCCTGACCCGCTGCCGCCACCTGCGCCCACCATGGGCGCTGTTTGGGGCACCGTTCCAGAGTTTGCCGTATCCTTGATCATGGGCAGGTGCGCCATAACAATCGCCGACGCAAGCGACGGCTGTGGCGCGACTTGCTCGCGCTGCATCTCTTTAGAATGGGCTGCCTTCATCAGCTGACTTGATACATCTTCACCGTTCAGTTGTTTGAAGTTCTTGCAATCGACGCAAAGATGCGAAGCCACCATCGCCGCCCGGCACTCGTCGCTCTTCTCCCCCCACTTGATTGCAGGATGGTGTGGAGAGGCTCGCAAGGCGAAGCACCACGAGCACATCCTTGGTGTGACGGCGCCCATCGGTGCGCTCGAAGACCGCGTGCGTCTCGTTTTCCTACATCAAAAAAAGAACGTTTTGATGGTGTGTAAGATGGTGTGAACGGTGTCTTGGGTGCCGAATTAAACCATTGGCTGTGAACGACTAGACGGTGTGAACGACTAGCGTCAGTGAGCGTGCCTCATATGTTCACTAGTCGGCTCTGAAACGTCTGACCGTTTCTCTAGGCGCGTGTTTTGTCCGTTAGGGTTTTTGGGATTCAGCAGGGAGTTCTTTCGGTCTGTCCGTCTCTCTGCCCGTGCTCGCCCCAGTGCACACGGTTAAGCCTCCGAGCTACCCTTTACTTGGTCACGTATATTCACGTGGTAGCGGTGGACGTCCCGATCGTCCTGAACCTCTGAAAATGACCAGCGAACCATCCAAAGACGACAAGCACTACATCAAGCTCAAGCCTGTCACACCCGACATGCTCGACATCACGTGGGATGGCAACGACGCCACCATCCCGGGCACCATGCTCAAGATTCAGGAGTGGATCACCCGCACGGGCCACTTCCGCCTATTCGTCGAGCATGGAGCTGTGCGCATCGGAAGGTACACCATGATCGACGACTTTGACGCCATCGACTTCATCCAAAAGTCACTACCCGACGTCAAGCGCACGCTCGCCAACGCGTGCCCTCCCACCCCCAAGCGCGTTACCGCGTACAATCTCACGACCGCAGCAAAGACGTCGCCTCACAAGAAGGTCGATGCCAAGGACGCCGCAACCAAGATGCCAACCGCCGTCGTTGACCAGAATGCTGTCGACGAGGAAGATTCCTCGCTACTCGCGTCTCTTGTCATGGTTTTCGGCGGGCATCGCAACGGCCGCAACGCCGCGGTTGACGCCGCAGGCAGCGGACGCAAGTACATCGATCTCATGCTCGAGCGCGCCAAGAAGGCCGAGTGGCCGACGCGTCCGACCGCGCCGTCGTCATGGCCTCCTACCTCAAGCTCATCCAAAAAGGCATCGAAGGCGAGATCACGCCAGAGAAACTCGCCGACTTCCACGAGGCCTACGAGATCGCGGAGAGCCACATCGACGCGAAGCTGCGCCAGCCCGTGGAAGCCAAAGTCGAAATGATCACGCGAATTGCCCTCTCCGACCCGTCCATCCGCCAGCTGTACCTCCGAGCAAGCCGCCAAAGAGGCGACCAACTCGACCGCGCAAGCCAAGAAGGAAACCGCACCGCTCGAGGCACGCGTGTTCGAGTGCGACGGACTCGACGAAACCAGCCTGGCCGCCGCTCCTCGGCACCGTCTTCCCGGACACATCGGTGCATAAGGGGGGCCCGACGGGACCGGTACCGAGTCCGAAGCAAGAGGTGGAACGGGCGGGACCGGAGGTGGACCTTAACGATTTCTTCACCTATTCGCGCGACCTACCGGTACCAGACGACCTTCCAAATTCGGGCGGATTTGTCTCACGATGCAAAATTCTCCTCGCTGCATCCAAGGAATCGTGACGAATCCCCGAATCTTGCCCCTATTTGGAAAGGAGGCGCACGCCATTCGCAAGCTCAACAAATTTTGCAATTGGCCGAACAGCCCACCGTGGATGTTTGCGACTCTCGCCCGTCACCTTGCAACTCTTACCCATTTCCGCCGCCGCCAAATCCTTCGCCAACGCCCTTCCTGCTCACCGCTCTCGTCGCAAACCCCAGCGAGCTGTGCGACGCGAGCCTCGAGCTCGGCGACGCGTGTGTCTTCTGCGGCCCGCGTTGCGGCGAGGGCGGCGCCGACCGAGCCGTTGTTGATCGTGTCGAGTTCGGCGATGCGAACATTGGTCTTGAGGATCGCGTCAACGTACTCGATCGCTTGTGCCATGGTGGTCGGCGCCTTCGCTTTGATGTCGAGTCTACCCACTTTGGGCAATCGCGGTGGAGGTGGTTTTGCTTGCACGTGGAGCAGGGTGATGCCACGCCCGCGATGCCCACACCATGCCCGCGATCCAGTGGGTGATGCGGCCGTCCGCGTCGCGCGGAGGCTCGACGCGCGGTACTTGTTCGCCGCGGCCAGAGCCGCGGCCGCGGCCGCGGCCACGGCCACGGCCGCGGCCATAGTGTGGGTCCCCGGTCGCAGCGAGGGGACGCCAATGGTGAGGATCTCGCCGCTGACGCACGTGAGCTTGAAGACGCAAGGGTCGGAATCGTCGAGCGCCTGGAAGCCCTTGGCGCGCAGCCAGTCGAAGAGCTTGCGTTGGAGGCGGCGGCCGGCCTGCTGGATGCCGTATATTGGTTTGTCCACGCGTGCGATCATGCTAGAATGCCAAACAGAATCGTATGCTGAAATCTCAATGTGCTCCATGCTGCAGAGCGCCGCGGCGGCATGGGCTTTCATCTCCTTCGACACGCGTGGCAAGACGACGCAAAGCCCCGTCATGCCAGTTAGCGTCAGGATCTGGTGGATCTCGTCGGCGGCCACGCGATCGAAAGGGGACACCATCGTGGTGAGGCCACTTACGAGAAAAAAAGGGTGCCAATCGCGTCGTGTCGAGCAGCGCGAGGTCTGTGCTGTTGCGAAGGAACACGCCCCTCCTTTCTCATTGTGAATGGGGGCGTCGGGACACGCAGCCGTCGTTCTCGCGGACGCAACTACCATACTCCTCGCGCTCCCGCCATGAGCTTCAAGCTCACCATGGGCATGTCGCCCTTCTAAAACCGCCCCCGCGCGGTACCCGCCATGGTGTGAATGTGTGTGTGTGAATGTGAATGTGTGTCTGTGTGAACGTTAACACGACAGACGCGACAGCCGGTGCTACGGCACTGTTACTGCGTGACTTCTATCCGGATAAGTTCCGGATAACACGTAGGAATTACTTATGATAGGCGTTTTCGATTTTTTGTGTGATTTGTTTTTGTTACACTCGCCGAAACGGGGCGGTCGGGGCGGTCGGGGTAGTCGGGTAGTTATCCTCGGCTCGTGCTTCCAGATTTTGATGAAACAGCCGTCTGCGGCCGTCTGCGGTGTGGAATTCCTACGGGTCACGGGACACTGAATGGAGGCCCCGAGCGACGCCTCCGATCGTCGCACAATGCCCGGCGACTCGCCGGAAGGCTACGCGCGTCATCCTGCGCTGCATGGCCAGCAGCTCGCCTTCGTCTCGGAGGGCGACATATGGCTTGCCACCTTGCCGACCATGCTTGCGAACCAAGTAGCGGATGCCACCGTGAGTGCCACCATCTGTGCACGCCTCACAACCCATGGAGGCTGCTGCTACCCGCGCTTCTCGCCCGACGGCATGCATCTTGCATATTCTGCCCCATCTGATGAGGACGATCCTCACAGCCCGGCCGAGGTTTTCGTCGTTGATGCGCGTGGTCGTGGACGCGCGCCCAGGCGGTTGACCTACCTGGGCGAGCGCTGCGAGGTCGCAGGCTGGACGGCCGACGGCTCGCGCATCCTGTTCCGCACGAGCGCGGATCAGCCCATGCAGCATCTCACGCAGCTCTGGTCGGTGGCTCTTCCAGCCTTGTCGTCGAAGCCTTGGCCCGCAGGCGCCAGCGGCCAGTCCGGCCGCCCTGCGCCGCTCGGCGTAGGCGTGAGCCACCACCTGCTCAACCTGAGCGATGGCTCGTATTTGGTCGGGCGATACACGGTGGACCCGGCGCACACACAGTGGAAGGGCTACCGCGGTGGCGCGGGCGGCCACCTGTGGCACGGCCGGCGCGGTGGCGAGTTTGCACGCGTGCCTCTGCCGGCAGACTGGAACGTGGGTGAGCCGTGTGAGTTTGGCGGTCGGCTCTACTTCGTGTCCGACCACGAGGGCGTCTCGAACGTGTACTCGATTCCGACACCCGATTCGAGCGCGTCGCTCGCCGACGCCGTCGCTCAGGCAACCATCAGTGGCGCGCCGCCGGCGCCGCCGCCAGCGACGACGACCTTGGCGGTGGCACAGCACACGTGCCACGAGAAGCTCGGCGTGCGCGAGCTGAGCGCGGACGCGTCGGGTTCGGGCGTGTTGGTGTACATGCGCGGCGGCGAGCTGCACCTGCTTGCGCTCGAGCCGGCCGCCGCGAGCGTGCGCCCTCCGGTGGCGCCGCAGCCGCTGCCGTTGCTCAAGGTGGGAGTGAGCAGGGTGCGAGAGGACACGTGGCACCCCGAGTGCCTTGATGATCTCGACGGTTTCGTGCTGCACCCGCAGGGCCACTCGCTGCTGCTCGCGCTGCGTGGCAAGCTCTTTGGCCTCGCTGGCCTCTGGGAGGGCCCCGCCGTCCAGTGTGGTGCGTCCGAAGGCATGCGCTATGCGTGCCCCGAGTTCACGCACAAAGGGCGGCCGGTGGCAGCCGTGTGTGGGCCAGCCGGCGAATGGGCTCTCGAGCTCTTCGATGAGCTCTACCCGTCCCAGGTGGCCCCAACCGCCACTGGCAACGGCGGCGGAGGCCGCCCTCCATCGCGCACGCTCACGCTCCGCGGCAGCAGCAGCAGCAGCAGCGGCGGCGGCAGCGGCAGCGGCGGCGGCGGCGGCATTGGAGGCGGCGGCGGCGGCGGCGCAGGTGGAGGCGGAGACGGCGGCGGCGGCGGCGCCCTCGGAGAGCCGTACGAGATGCGTGCAAGTCCCACCGAGGATTGGATCGCGGTGGCTACGCACGACCTGCGGCTGCTCCTCGTCGACCTGCGCTCCGCGCGCTTTAGCTGCGTCGACACCGCCGCTCACGACGGAGGCATCTTTGATCTGGCTTGGTCGGCCGATGGCCACTGGCTCGCGTACGCGGTCGCAACCTCGAGCGGCGCCCGCACCTCGGCCATTCGGATGTGCGACGCAGCGGCCGTCATGGAGATGGCAGCACGCGGCGCCGGCGGCACCGGTGAGCGTACCGGTGAGCGTGTGGTGGAGGTGACGAGCGGCGTGACGCGCGACACATCCCCTTCATTCGACCCCCAGGCCCAATACCTCGCGTTCCTCTCGACACGCTCGCTCCGCCCAAGCGAGGACGAGGTGTTCTGGCAGTTCAACTTTTCGCGCGCGCAGCGCCCTTTCCTCGCCCTGCTCACCGAGGATGCGACCGATCCGACCCGCCCCCCTCCTCGGCCCCCCGGCTGGCGTCCAGAGGATGACGAAACTGAGGACGACGAGGACGACGACGAGGACGATCGCGGCGGCAGGCGGCGCGGCGGCGGCGGCGGAGGCGGAGGCGGAGGCGGAGGCGGCGGCCGTGGCGGCCGCGGACGGCGCGACGACGAGAGCGACGACGAGGACGACGAGGACGAGGACGACGTCCCAATGGTGCGAGTGGACGCGGCGGGCCTTGCCACTCGAATCGTGAGCGTGCCCGTGCGCGCCGGTAGGCTCGAAAAGCTCGCGTGCCTGTGGGATAACCAGCTGCTGTACACGCGCCTGAAGCCGTCCGACGCGGGTGGGGACGGCGGCGTTGGTGGCTCTGGGCTGCGCGGCGACGATGGTGTCGGCGGCGCGGACGAGGAGACGGGGGCGATGATGCGCTGCGCGCTGAGCACGTGCAAGGAGGTGCGCCTCGTCGACAACGTGCTCGACTTCGAGCTCTCGTTGGATCTGGCGACCATGGCGCTCCTGACAGATGAAGAAGGCCTGCTCCGTGTGCGCGTGTACGAGGCAGGCGCCAAGCCGGCCGAGGAGGACGACGACGAGCTTGAGGTCGACTTTGAGCAGCCCGGGGAGCGCTCGGGGCTTGTCGATGTCGAGGGGCGCGTGTGCCTTACCGTCGACCCGCGCCGCGAGTGGCAGCAGATGTTTTACGAGGCGTGGACCGCGGCGGTGCGTCATGCGCATCCGTCGATTACGGCGGGCCTCGCACCGCGCGCCATCCTGGGCACGTATGAGCCGTTGCTCGCGCGAGTGGCGAGCTACGACGAGCTCCTCGATGTGCTCCAGGAGATGTGCGGCGAGCTGGGCGCGTCCCACGCCTACGTGTCCGCGCCCGAGTGCGACGGAGACGATGAGGATGAGGGGCGCCAAGGCTCACTCGGATGCACCACCGAATGGGACGCCTCCCTCCAGGGGTGGCGGATCATCTCGATGGTGCGGGGCGACCCGTACGATGAGAGCCAGGCGGGGCCGCTCACGCGCGCCGCGGTGGGCGCCAAGGTGGGAGACGCACTGCTCGCGATCAACCAACTGCGACTCACGGCCAGTATGCCGCCCGAGGTGGCGATGCGACGGCTTGCCGGCAAAGAAGTGTATGTGACCTTGCGCCCTGCGGGTTCGTCATTCACACCTGCGGGTCAGAGCGGCGGCGGCGGCGGCGCGGATGGCGGCAAGGCGCGAGGCAAGGCCAGGGCCAAGGGAGGCGATGGAGGAGGAGGTGGCGGCAAGGGCGGCAAGGGCGGCAAGGGCGGCGGCAAGGGCGGCGGCAAGGGCGGAGGTGGCATAGGCGGCGGCAAGGATGGCGGCGCTGGCGGCGGCGGGAAGGCAGCAGGGTCGGCGGCGGATCGCTCGACACGCGTGCGCGTGGGTAGCACGTCGCTCGTGCGGCGTGGCCGTTACCTCGACTGGGTAATCGGCTGCCGCGAGCTCGTGCACGCACGCACTGGTGGCAAGGTGGGCTACGTGCATGTACCCGACATGGAGGAGAGCGGCTACGCGCACTTTTCGCGCCAGTTTCTCGCCGAGTGCCACCACGCGCGGCGTGTGCTGCTGATCGACCTGCGCGGGAATGTGGGTGGAGTCACTTCGGATGTGCTCGTCGCCAAGCTCACGCAGCGGCGCGTTGCCATCGAGCAGCCACCGCACGGTCGGCCCGACTCCATACCGTGCCACGCGACGCCTGCGCGTCTGATAGTGCTCGTCGATGAGAATACGTGCTCCGACGGCGAGCTACTCGGGGCCGAGCTCGCGGCGGTGGCGGGCGCGCTGCTCGTGGGCAGCCCCTCGTGGGGCGGGGTCATCGGGATGGGCGAGACCGAACTCGTGGACGGTACAACTGTGAGCCACCCGTCGTACGCGGTGCGCATGGACAGCGGCGCCGCGCTCGAGAACCGAGGGCTGCGCCCGACGGTGCACGTGGAGGCGGCGCCGCACGACGCGATGCGCGGGCGCGACGCGCTCCTCGAGGCCGCCATCGCTCAGGCGAACGAGCTGGTCGCAGCGAGCGAGCGCGCCGACGCCGAGCGAGGCGCAGTCGCGGGCACCGATGCCGAGTGGACGCCGATCGTGCGCCCCCATCTCCATTGGTCGTTGACGATGCTGCTGCCAACACGTGAAGCCACTCCGATCCGGGTGGCGTCGCCGTAGAAATCTGGTGGCGTCTCTGGCGAAGCACCGCGTCGACACTTCCGTCGAACAGATACAGGGCTACTTCTGGCCGCGAGGGCCCTAAAACGGAACGGAACTGAGGCCCGTGCGGTGCTGAACCGAACCCCCGGCAAGCTTCGTTCTAACTTCCATCGTTCGCCACCCTCGACCCTGGAAGCCTGTGGATCTGGATGCGATGTCAGACCGCCCAGATGAAGAAGAATCTGAGCGTTGTATTGAACAGGCTCGGCGTCGTGTTTTGTAACGAACAGCGTGTTGAAACGCGGCCACACCTCCGTCCATGCGATAATACATGTAGAGGCCCGACTCGTGATTGGGGGAGGACGCGTCGTGTTGATCACCAACTTTGTTTTGAAACGGCAAACGCGCATGGGGCTGTGACGGATGATGCGAACCTGTGGTTCGCTCCGACACAAACACGGATACGCGCGCACGGGAGACGGGACCTCTCTGTGCTGCCACGCGCGGCCCCAGCTAGGCCCCAGCGCCCCACGGGAACCATACAGCATACCGAGCGAAGAAGACGCCACACACGGACCCAGTAAGGTCCTCGAGCCACACACCTCCGACCTATGAGCCACGTCGCATGGTCGGTTCCTAACCCTTCGCCCTTCAGCCTTGCCGCCGTGCCGCCCCCTTTCCATGGAACAGCCCACATGCATGCTATAGTCCTCATGCGGAGCGTGTGCCCAGTGCAGGGGCAACGAGAGCGCAACTCCTCCTCGGCTGCTCCTCCTTGGCCGGGGTAGAGCAGGTAGAGCAGGTAGAGCAGGTAGAGCTAAACCTGGCAGTCATTGACGCCATGATGGCCCGCGGACACGGCAGATCTGAGCTCGCGTTGAGCCCCCACGTGTTTCTCGACCTCGATCAGGATCCTGTGCATGGCATCGGGCACTGTGAACACCGTGCCAGGGTGCGGGATGCCGTTGATCTTGCCGAGCTGCTCCTGCACATCAAGCACCATCAGCTCCGAATCGGCGTCCTTGATGAACTTGGTCCACTGATTCGGCTTCGAGGGAAGCGCTTCCTCAAAGTAGATGGGCAGAAGAGGGATGCCCTTCTTGACAGCTGTGTGGATTTCATCCAGGCACGGCTTGGATTCGAACAGGGCCTTCGTGAGCACGACGATGAGCACCTTGGCTCGTTCCCGATGCCCTTTGAGGCGCAGCATGAAGGTTTTCCAGTCCTTTCCAGGCGGGACGTGCAGCCCGCTGAAGCATTGCACGCCGCGCCCATTCAAGATCTTGACGAGATCCGCCGCATAGTACATGCCCGGGCCGGCGCCTGCGCAATCCTGCGGACGTTTACCGGACGCGTACGAGATCACCGCTTCGGGATAGAAGTTCTCGAACGGCACGCCCTCTGGCAGTTGCGAGAGAACCTGGTCCTTGACGCCCTGCGTCATCTGCTCCGTGATCGTGCCTGGCACTTCAAAGAGTTTCCGGGTCTTCCAGTCGCCCGGTGGCGCTGTCGTGGGCGCTGGCTCCGGGGCCGGCGCGCGCAGTCCCAGCCGCTCAAGCATTGCCCGTAACGTGTCTTGCTGCTCGGACGCTGCGCCCTGCGCAGCGGCCAGCCGCTCAAGCATCGCCCGGACCAAATCTTGGGGCTCGGTGGCGGCCTTGTCGGCGGCGGCCTTGTCGGCGGCGGCCTTGTCGGCGGCGGCCTTGTCGGCGGCAGCCTTGTCGGCGGCGGCCTTGTCGGCGGCCGCCTTCGCCCTCTCCGCGGCCGCCCTCTCAGCCGCCGCCTTCTCGGCCGCCGCCCTCTCCGCGGCCGCCCTCTCAGCCGCCGCCTTCTCAGCCGCCCTTTTCGCCTTGTCGGCCGCCACCTTCGCGGCCGCCGCCTTGTCCCACATGTGTGGAAGCCAACGGGCGAACCAACGCTGTTGGCGCTGTGCAGCCTTGCCCCACCTGTTTCGAATCGCACGGGCGAACGCACGCTGTCGGCGCTGAGCAGTGGCGCCCAGCACGGCGCGTCGTCGCATGCAATCAGGAAGCGCGAGGGCTTGCGAAGGGTGGTCGTGAAGGTGGCAAGGCAGTCAGTGGCAGTGGAGGCAGCAGCGCCCTCTCCGAGGACGACGGCGTGGGGCGACGGTGTGGGGCGACCGAGTGGTCCTGATTGCTCGTGATTGCTGCCTGAGTGCGGCTGATTGCCGATGATTGCGCCAGAGTGCTCATGAGTGCGCCAGAGAGCGTCCAAGTGCGCGCTTGAGCACGCGTCGAGGTGCCACTGTCTGTGGCGCAGCCGGCGCGGCCGGTCTCAGCCACAACGAGTGAGGCAAACCAGGCCGCGAGTCCGCCACCGACTCCTGATGTGCCCACCACGGCGCCCAGGATTCGGTCGTTCTGCACCCGTCGCCGAATGTGAAGGGCGTGCAATGGCGAGGCGCTGTGTCGACCCAGAGGGCGTCCGTTGCGACCTCTCGGCCGCATCCTATGACAGATCGCCGCGATTCGTTCGCCGAGCGGCAGATAATCCCTGGTCCGCGTGCGCCCAAGACGGCGCCTCTCCGCATTTCGGTTTTCATTCGGTTCGCAATGATTTCGCATTCGGTTCGCATTCAATTCAGCATCATTCGGTTCGCATTCGGTTCGGTCTCCATCCGCGTACCGAGGTTCGCTCAGCAGGGCCACGACCTCGCTGTAGCCATACTGCCGTGCCAAGTCGAGGGCCGTCTGGCCGCCAAAGTTTTGAAGCGCCAAATCGGCGCCGCCTTCGAGAAGTCGCTTGACGATCGCGAGGCGGCCCCCGGATGCCGCCTTATGCAGAGCTGACCATCCGTTGTAGTTCTGAAGACAAAAGGGAGGAGACGAACGAAATCACTACATGGAAGCGGACCCATGGCGTGTGCTTGGGAGAGGGCGCTCCAGACTTGCCTCCCTGTCGTTGATGGTCGCCCCGGACGCGAGGAGGAGTCGGACGCACCCTTCGTGCCCGTACGATGAGGCCCTCATCAGAGCTGTGGATCCGTTTTCCTGGACGCACACACGAGCCATCCTCAAGTGTCAAAGGGGTGAGACGAATGGGCGAGCACGCGGGGGTGCGGGCGCGCGCCGTGCAGCTGGGGCTGTGGGGAAAATGGCGCCGTGTCGGGCGGGCGCGGCGGGGGCGACCGAAGACAGAGGCGACGACGACGCGGGCGCCCACGCGAAGCACGTGCGGCGGCGCACATTAGGATTGCGCCAGTTGACGTTCCCTCCAAGGCCGATCAGCCGCCTGAGCTCCGCCTCGTTGCCGTCCTCTGCGGCCTTCCACAATTTCTTGTCCTTCTCGGCCTTGGAGGGACCGAAGCAGCCCATGTGTTCTCCGCGGTGTCAGCGGCGCGCGAGGGTCGGCCGACGAGTTCCCTGACACGCAATCGGAGCGAAACCGTCAGGCTCCCGAGTCCCCAAAGGTGCGAAGCATGCCGTGCTCCGCGAGGGCGCTTCGAGGCAAACGGCCGGGCTCCCGAGTTGCTCAAGGGCCAATTCCATGCTCGACGAGGGCTGCATCCCGGCCGGGCTCCCAAGCTGACCGCAAGGGCCAGCGCGCACGCCCGATGAGGGCCAGCGCTAACACGAGCACGCCATGACGTCGCAGTCACGTACCTCTCGGCCCGGCGCGCGCCCACAGCTGGACTGCACAAGACCATACCGCGAAAGAAGTGACACAAAGTTGCGAAGTTGCAAAGTTGAAAGTTGCGACAATTCGGCCATTGGCATGCCTTCGGCTCGTGACTCTGTCTGATTGCCTCTCTGACTGTAAATAGGATCACCGCGCGGGAAACGGGGCGTGTCGTTCTAACTTCCATCGTTCGCCACCCTCGACTCCCACTGGAAGCCTGTGAGCTGTGTGGATCTGGATGCGATGTCAGACCGCCCTGAAGAAGAATCTGAGCGTTGTATTGAACAGGCACTGCGTCGTGTTGTAACGAACAGCGTGTTGAAACGGCCACACCTCCGTCCATGCGATAATACAATTGTACATGTAGAGGCCCTCGTGATTGGAAGACGCGTCGTGTTGATCACCAACTTTGTGTTTTTTGAAACGCGCTGGGGCGTTTTGTCGCACCCCACGCACGTGCTGTTCAACTTTCGCATGACAAGCCCATCGAAGTGGGACAAGGCCCGCAAGACCGGCTCTGGCCCGGCAATGCACGGCGCAAGCTCGCCGCGGCATGACGAAGCAGCCGCAGCGGCATCCAGTGACAAGGGCACCACGTACCTTGCGTACATCGGGCACCGGCACAATGGCAGTTCGCTCCTCGAGATGGCTATCAACAAAAGACCATGGTGGCAAATGACCTCCGACGATTCGCGGACTGATTGGAACTTTTGCTGGAGCCAGAAAGCATTCGATTGGGACTCATTCTATGGGCGGGCGCCGGGCGCGCCCAAGCAGGTCCTCAACCGCATACGCGGCAACGGGGGCATCACCATCAAGGATCGCCTCGTCGTCAACATGCGCAAATACGCCAAGGCCGCGAAGCTCGACCCGAGCAAACCACCGTACCTGCCTATGAGCTTCATAGTGACGGTCGCGGGGGAGGACGACGAGCCGTCCAAGGTCGACAACGGCCTCAAGCATGATTACGAGCTGCGCGCGCTGCGCGATGCCGCAGAAGCCTACAACCAGAAAGGCGAGAAGATGTGGATTGTACGACAGCATGGCTCGAACACTGAAGGGAGCTTGGTCAGCCTCGTCGCCAGTCGACCCACGATGACCTTTCGAATCTCTCTCCGCTGCAGGTCAAGCCGCCCCCTGCCAACCGTGGGCGTGGCATTCATGTGTTCAAGACGCTCAAACAGGCAGAGAGCTTCCTGAAGCAGAAGAAGCCTAATAGCACGTGGGTGGTCCAAAAATATATGGAGGACGCGCTGCTCATTGACGGGCGCAAGTTTGACATCCGGCTGCTCGTGCTGCTCACGGCCGATAAGCGTCTCTTCATGTATCGCGACTCGTATGTACGCACCGCTGGCGTCAAGTACGATCCGACGATTGTGACGGACCAGGCGATGCACCTCGTCAACGACGCGATCCAGTCCAAGTTCAAAGAGACCTATGGCATGTATGAGGACTGCAACAAGATGAGCTTGGACGACTTTCGCAAACATCTCGCGGAGAACCCCCTGCCTAGCGGGCGCTTCCTAAGCGTCGACACCGACTTGTGGCCGCAGATGCGCGAGTCGGTGGCACATGTCTTTTGCTGCGGCCAGGGGCACTTCGTGCCACCACCGCCCAACAGCTCCATGTTTGAGCTCTTTGGGCTCGACTTTATGGTCGACGAGGCGGGGCGGGCCATTCTCATTGAGGCCAACTCGGGCCCCGCGCTCTGTCGGCATGGGCGAGTCCTCGAAGACATGATGCCAAGGCTGCTTGAGGAGACCTTCCAAAAGGCTGTGGACACGATCTTACCGCCGCCCGCGGGCGCCACGCTGCCCACGACGCTGGATTGCTTCGAAGAGATCGCCGTGCTCGCACCGCCTGTGTCCGGCTGCGCCGACCGCCTGGCGGCCGCAGAGAAGGCTGATGAGAAGGCTGCTTCGCACTCTCCGCCACGGCCCCGCTCCGCGGTCAACCCAGAGGCGGTGGTCAAGCGTCTCTTCGCCGCCGCGGCGCCCACTATTGAGGAGCTCGCGGCGCGCGCGCGCGCACGGCGCGAGCGCGAGGAGAAGGCCGTCGCCGCCGCGCGCCTCCTCTTCCATGCCGCCCAAGAGGCACGTCACAATGCCATCGCAGCGTCCCAAACGCTCAAATTGAACGCCGAGACGGACACTCTCAGCCGTTTTGACGCCCTTAGTCAGACCGACGTCCTCAGCCGGCTTCCACTGCTCAAGCGCCCTGCGTACGTGGAGCGCCAGCGGGTCTGGGCGCATGTGGGCGATGAGCATGTTCCCGTTGGTGTCACCTTCGGCTCGGGCTTGCTCGTCGCGGGGCGCATTCCTGCGAACCGGCGCATTCCACTCGGGATGAGCACGATTCATGTGGTGAGCTAGGTTTCTCTACCACCGCAACTCCCCAAGAGAGTACTTCCGAATAGAGATGGCGCATGTACATCGCATGTGTATAGTGTAACAACGTGAACGTCCCAGCGCCGCCATCGAACATACTCGATACTGTATTCGCGACAATCCGGATCAATGCGGATGCACGGCTGGGGCATGAAGTTCCGTGGGTCCGATCTTTCCATTGTTGCACTGTAGACAGAAGCACAGGAGTGAGCGCGGGGGGACCGCGACAAAATTGACTGACTGACTGAGACAGAAGCACAGAGCGGATGCATGCTCAGGTTGACACTCTATTCATATGACCCAAGAATCGCGTTTCGGTTTCCGCCAACCGGGCCAAGTCCCAACAAACGCGTCCGACCCGACAGAAGACGAATCATGCCCAATCGCGATGGTGGAATTCCCCAAACGCGCATCGAGAAGCGTGCAGTGAAGGGCGCCCTGAACAACATCAAGGACGCTTCTCGGCGCTTTGCCGAGTTCGACGTCAACGGCGACGGCTTGCTCGACTTCGAAGAATTCTATGCGATGCTTCCGCACCGATTGCGCGAGGCTTACACATCCAACCAGATCCATGGATGGTTTGATGACGCCGATACCGATGGTGACGGCACATTGAGCATCAACGAGTTCTTTCTTTGGAGCCTTGGGACCTCCGCTGAGAAATTCGGTGCAACCTCGATCACAAACGCTCTCAAGAAGTTTGACCGCAGTCCCGACAAGAGCGGCCTGTTCGACATGCTATCCTTTGAGCGCCTGTGCATCGAGCTCGGCTTCGGCGCCCATCAAGCTCAGAACATCTTCCGCAGCCTCGACATTGCCGGAACGGGTACCGTGACCATCGACGAGATCGTGATGCTGCTCGGAAAGAACCAATCCACTATCCCCGCCAAGCACGAGGCCAAGCAGTTCATCACGTCGCTCGTGTGGAGCTGGGACGAGTCGAGTACGTCGAACTCAGATAGGCGAGCGCTCGAGCGGCAGGCGGCCTCGTGGCGCATCACTGGGAACGACGCGACGACCATTCGCAAGCAGCTGCAAGGGCACCTACAAAACTCTGGCGCGATGGTCGCCGATCTCGTCAGGCTCTTTGATGATGACAACACTGGCGAGATGCAGATCGACGACATGGAGTTCCACAAGGCCATGAAGACTCGGTTCGGATTCCGCGGCATGCCGTGGGTGCTCGATGAGGTCTTCAAGTCCATTGACACCGATGGGAGCGGCGAGATTGGCTTCGACGAGCTCTTTGAGTTTGTGCGGGGGCGGCGGCACTCCCTCGACAGACGCACAAGGGAGGTGCGCTGCTTAGCGCTGCAGACGGCCAAGGGGTACGACCTGACCGACCTGGACTGGGACGCGGACCAGCTCCGCCTGCAGATCAAGACGGCGCTCGAGCGGAGAAAGCTGTCGACGACCGACCTGATCCGCGCGTGGGACCGCTCTGGGGATCAGCGAATCTCGAAGATCGAATTCCTCAACAGCATCGGCGAACTCTTCAGCTCGAGTCCGGCGCACCAGCAGCTCTTCCGCGACACAGTGCACCCTATTGCCACTAAGATCTTTTGGGCGATCTGCGGCGGAGATAATGAGATCGATGTCGCCGAACTCGAGAGATGGTTACGTGAGCAGCCGGCACTTGATTCCCTTAAGTCCGGCGGCATCACAGATGCAAATGCAAAGAGACGTGCATCCGAGACGGAGGCCATCGGCCGCCTTGGCCGCCTGCTTGAGAACGATGCTGAAGCACAGCGGCGTGCAGCGGCAAGTAGGGAGCTGGTCAGGAAGCGTGTCGACGAGGCCATCACCAGCGCAGCGACGACCTCACGTGCGCGCGAGGCGGTGGCGCTGGCCAACAGGCAAAATGCGTGCGTCGCTGAAGCGCAGAGGATCGCCTTCATGCGAACGCCGCTCGGCCCCATCCCGCCCGCTCCGAGCTCGCGGAGGTACAGCCGATCAGGCCACGCGCCCCGCCTCGACGAGTATGAATCGCTGCCCATAACCACGAGCCGCATGACGACAAACCTCACGACCAGCCAGTCATCGAGTGCGCTACCGGCGGTGCGACAGGGGCGCCGTGTGCAGGGCGTCGCCGTGCTCCAGCGCTGGGAGAGGGACACGTGCCTGCCTTCCGATCTGAAGCCCGCTCCGCTGCGCTTCTCAGCGCGGGTGCCGCGCACACGCAAGGAGGAGTGGCAACAGGATCGTTCGAGTGTGGCGGTCCTGCCGCCGTTTGGGAAGCTTCGGCCGCAGAGCGCCTTGAAGCTGACCCAGGCGGTACAGAGGAAGGAGTTGATCCAGGCGGCACAGAGGGCGGTACAGAGGGCGGCCCTCGCGCCCAACATGGCGCCTGAGAGCTGGCTTGCAGGCTCACCTAAAATGTGGAACGACGAGGCGGACAAGAACGACGGGCATGTAGACGGGAAGCTTGAGGAAAACGATGGGCAGGTAGACGGGAAGCTTGAGGAGGGGCCGTTAAAGGGGCCGTCCGCGACGGAGGCGGCGATGCGTCGGCTGGAGCTGCGGCTCATGAGCGAGGCGAGCGAGGAGTATGGCATCGACCTATTACGAAACTGCAGTGGAGCCACCCCGGCATCGCCATCGGCGCAGGAGGCGGCAGACGCAGACGCGGACGCGGACGCCGCCTTCATGGAGAGATATCACATGCCCTTTGAGGCCGACATTAAGGCCGAGAAGCGCAGCAGAAATCACTTTAAACAGCAGCAGCATCTCGGCTCCCGGTGGGACGGTCGGAAGTCGACACGGCAGTCGCCGATCAGCATCAGGCGCGGCCTGCAGCGAAGCACATCGCAGCCGTCCTCGTCCACAACGGGACGCGGCGGCGTGTTGATCAAGCCTTTGCCACAGCTTGACATGATATTCGAAGACGAGAAGGATGTGCGCCGCGCATACACACCCCTGGAACGCATGCGCGCGCACACGCCCCTGTGGGATGTGGAGCGCTCGAACCTCTTGCGGTCGCGAGAATCAGTCCGGGCTCTGCCCATGCGAGAGGGGGACCAACCGCGCGACAGTAAAGGGCGCCCGCAGACGCCGCTATGGTGGTTGTTTTGAGGAGTTGGAGCCGGAGGTGACTGGAAGAGTTGATTGCCTTCATTGGTGGCCCCATATCGCAGAGGGGCTATCAACGCCTCCGCGGGCACCGAAGAGCGATCACTTGACCGTGTGCTCTGAGTGATGGCGTGTGTGTGGGTGAAAACTGACGAAATCGTTGCGATCCCGGTGAGGTGATGTGTGGTGCACGGGCGCCGGGGTCTTCTTGCTATCCGAGCGCCCTTACAAATCGCGCGACGCGCCACTATACCCTCGTTGTGCCTATCTGGCTCAGTCTGCGACGCTCATCCCTCGACTCGCGCTGATGTGTTCGACGCAGAGCCTGACCCGTGCGCATTCGGCATCTCGCAGCCAGCAACGCAACCAGCAGCGCGCAGAGCCCCCACAACATGCGCAAACTCATTCACACACTGCACCCATCCAGCTGCACCATTTGCCTTGACACAAGCATGGAACGCCCTGGCACATGCTGGAGAGCACACGCTGTGCAACGAGCTGCCGCCACGCTCAACTTTTTGAGATGATGCTGGCGGCGAGGGACTGGGAGGCAATCCAGAACATGGAGGTGATGGGGGTTGGCTTGGAGAACGCGGAGAGGGCCTCAGACGTGAAGGTCTGTGCGGCAGCGATGGGGGCGACGGCGGTGGCATTGGCGGTGGCGGCGTCCGAATGAGGAGCACGCCTTTCGTGTCGAAAACGGGGGGAACATGAGTCGATGGCAACGATGGCAACGATGGCAACGGGGCAGGTTCCGAAGGCGACGGCGGCGGCATTGGTGGGAAGGGAATCGCGGGCGGGCAGATACCCATGGCCTTGGTGTAGGGATTCAGATGGCAAGGCGAAGGCAGGGCGAAGCCCTTTGACGATTGGCCCTCGAGACGACCTGTGCACTCGCATCGTTGAGCACTCGAACCGTTGCTATGGCACATAGTAGTTGCACCGTTACTGCATTGGAAGAGGCCCTGGCACCCGGCAGTGACGGTGACCGAGCGATGATCCTCGCAGTCAAATTTACCGCCGCGCCCCTTGGGGCACACCATTTCGCATGGCGAGGCGCCGAAGCAAACGTTTGGCAAACTTTGCCTGATGAGCTTCACGACACAGCCTGAAGCGCCCGTGCTGTTTTCGAAGCCTCCTGCCGGGGCCCAGGTCCTCGCCGCCGCTTGTAGCACACAGATGGCGAACGCGATCATCCTCATTGGCGTCACCATCGCGACGTCGGTCGTCGCTTACTTGCGGCCGCGTTCCACCGCAAAACCAGGGACACCCAGTTGCCCAGGAGAAAGTGATGATCCGTTTAAAGGGTTTAGTCAACTTTTTAGCAACACCTGCGCGTTGCTTTTAGAAAGCCATGCATGCAAAAAATGTCCATCGAATATTTGTTTACTGCGTCCCGTACGGCCACCCCTTTCGCTTTGTTACGTGTCTGACACATCCGGATGGCACACTCACGCCTCCGACCTCAGAAGAAGCTGGCGACCAGCACACCACTGCAACCAACCAGTCCGTGCACCACCGTGCGGTACTGCGGTACCACGGCACCACACCGCACCACACCAAGATCGCAGAACGATCGTGCACACATGGACAGGCTCGCAGCCCAGGCCCTCTTGGGTTGTGCCTCATCAGCCAGCAGCACCAGCCGCAGCTATTCCGCCAAACGTGACTTGGTAGCGGAGGAACCACTCGATCAAGGTCAGCGGCATCAGCACGATGTTGAGCGGGAAGAAGAGTTTGAAGCCGGACTCGACCTGTGCCCAGATACCCATAACAGCGAGCACGTACATCACGACCTCGTCGGCGTACCCATCCGAATCGAGCAAGTTGGCGAGGCATGAGCCCTCCTCAAAGCAGCCGCAGCAATGACCCTTGCAGAACTTTGAGAGGAACCCTTCCTTGCCTAGGAGGGCGTCGGCGAACATGCGCCCACCGCGCAGGCCAGCGTAGTAAGCGGCCACGAAGGCGTACAAGGTCCACGCAAACCACATGACGAGCACGTTGACCACCGTCGAGATGAGTACGCTCTCACCCTCCTCCTTGCTCTCCGCGTGCTCCGCAAGCCAATTACCATCTGGGCTCCGGTGATGGTCCAGCCAGTGATGAAGCTTCCAGTTCGATGTGGTCAGGATCATGGCGATCGGCGGGCGCAAGATCTTGAGCATGGTGGGCCGGATGCACGAGGCCATTCCAAGCGCGATCGTGACCACTTGTGCGAACTGCATCGACAGCGTGGCGAGCACCGCCACATAGACTGACCACAGGTTGCTCATGGCGGACTGGAGCTTCATCGGCTGCTCAATCTTGACCATCGCGTCGTACAGGTCCTGCTGATCGAGCTGTTCGTTCTGGGGATCGGAGAGCACCTCTTTGCTCACCTTTTGGACTGTTTTGTACACGTAGTACAAATCGTCCAGGAGGGCAGTGCCGCCCATGCGGTAGGCAGCTTCGAGCGCTGCAAGAGAGACGATGTACACGCCACCAAAGAAGCAAAGCACGAGGCCACAGAGCATGATGATGAGCTGCTCGGCCCACTCATACTTGCGCATCCGCAGATAGACTGCTTTGCACAGCCCAAAGAGGCATGCGTAGAAGCCGACGAGGCATGAGAACAACCTCGCGAGCAATTTCAGAGCGCTCTTCAGGCGCTCATTGACAGTGGCATGCTTGTTCTGGAAGACAGCCACGGCCTGCCCTGCCGCCTCACCGGTCTCCATGCCGTCTTCAATGAGCTCAGTGAAGCCATCCCTCAGATGAGAAATCATCCTCTTCGGACGGATCGGCTCCTCTGAGAACTCGGATGGCTGTGGGGGCGACGGCGTCGGCGAGACTATGGGTATGGCCTCCCCTGCCGCCTCACCGATCTCTTTGCCTTCTTCAGTGAGTTCAGTGAAGCCATACCGATTCGGATGGATCTGCTCCATCTGTCGACGGTCGGTGTGCGGCTGTGGCGGCGACAGCGACGGCGAGCGTCCACGGATGAAAGCTAGCGTGTTTCCTCCTGACAGTCGCGCCCCCTCGAGCCGCTCTCGCGCTCGCGAGGGTGTGTGTGGCCCAAAAGTTGCCCCCAAAAGTCGCTCTAGTGACGAAACTTTGACGAGAATCCAAGTTTAGAAACAAAAACTCAACTTGGGGTGTGGTTCTCTATACCCCACACCTATCACACACGCTCGAATACGGTTGTAAAAGGCAGTGTCAAGCCCTCCATAAAAGAAGAAGCCACCTGGACTCTGTGGAGGCCAAAAGGTACACACCTGCTTGCAAGTCCCAAGATGCAAATCACTCGAGGCCCTCACCACAACTCACGCCTGCTCCATTCCTGGGCCTCAGCTTCGCCTGGAAGGGCTTGAAGACTGGCATTGAGCTCCAGCTCCTCCATCCACAGCGTAAGCTTCACCTCCTTCTCCAAGATGAGCTTGGTCTCGTTGCGCTTGATGGCGAGATCGGGCCGAACGGCGGGAGGAGCTTTGTCCTCGGGCCCCTCGAGCAGAGCCTTGGCCTTCTCCTCGATGGCCTTCTTCATTTCCATGCGTGAACGCCTCCTTGAGCTGGAAGAGGGCGCTAACTCCGGCGGCGCTATCTCGGGCGACCCTCCAGTCGGTCTGTCCAAGGACGCCGGCAGCGTGGGCTTTGCCGGACGCTGAAGCTTTCGGGCAGTGCCGGGCGTGCCGCGTGAGGCCGTTCCACGCGCCGTCTGTGAGCGCTGCTTCTGCGAGATCTTAAACTTGCCCGCAGAGGAGCGGCTCGATCTCGCAGTGGCGGCGTATGCAGACCCGCTACGGTAGACTCCGTCCCGCTTCCGACCCGAGCGCAACCGTCCCGACTGCTGCCACGAGGGCCGGCCATCAGAGCGCAGCTGCTCCGTCGGGCGTGTCTCCTCTTGCTGCATCCTCTGCTTCAGCATCGCGTCGCGCAGCTCGCGCCGTGACGGGCAGGGCGCTTTGATCGCGCAGTGCTGCGGCAGGTCGGAACGCGACTCGAGAAATGAGAGCTCGTCCAAGAGCCGCTTCTCCTGCGCCTCTTTGTACATGCGCAGCCGTATCTTCGCGTCATGCACCGCTTGCCGATCCGAGAGCATCGCCTTGGCTCTCAAGACCGCTTTGCGCTTCTCCTCTGCCTGCCTCTCCTCCTCCCAGAGCCGCTCCGCCTCCTCGGCTTCCGCCCTCGCCGCCTCAGCCTTGGTCGCCTCGGCCGCTGCCACCTCGGCCGCAGCCGCCGCGGCCGCCGCGGCTGCCGCGACCGCCGCGGCCGCTGCCAACTCTGCCAACTCGGCCGCGGCCATCTCGGATGCCGCCGCCTCTTCTGCCGTCACGATAGATTCGGCTGCCTCTTCAGTTGGACCTGCGGCTGTTTCAACCATTTCCGTCTCATAGAAATCCACATTCTCATCGGCCCAATCATCATCATCGTCGGTGACAGCCTCCAATGCATCATTCTTTGGCAGTGTCGTCTGTGCTGCGGCTTTATACCGATTCTGGGGCTGCTTGCCCGACAAGCTCGACGGCATTTACGAATTTCCCACGATTGGTGCGGTTTTAGCACGTCGGCTGCCCCTCGACCTCGACTTGGGAGAGTCGAAGCTGCCTCTTTCTTCAGCACTCCGCGTCACAGCGCACACGCGCGATCCCGAAAAGACAAACTTTTCAAGGCCCCAAAAATAAGTTTGGAAACCTGTGCTGCGGCTTTATACCGATTCTGGGGCTGCTTGCCCGACAAGCTCGACGGCATTTACGAATTTCCCACGATTGGTGCGGTTTTAGCACGTCGGCTGCCCCTCGACCTCGACTTGGGAGAGTCGAAGCTGCCTCTTTCTTCAGCACTCCGCGTCACAGCGCACACGCGCGATCCCGAAAAGACAAACTTTTCAAGGCCCCAAAAATAAGTTTGGAAACCTGGAGGAAACGCCCGATACGGCGCTTTCGTCTACTACAAGTATCCGCTCTCGCTCGCCCATTCCTTGAGCGCCCTCAAGTCGCTGGCGTCCGATGCCTCGTCGAGCTCGAGAGTCGTCCTGAGCTCATCACGCTCTGCTCGCAGCTCCGCCACCTCCGCCGCACTCTGCTGCAGCTCGGCCTCGAGCGCCGCTACCCGTAGGGTAAGGAGGTCGACCTGCTGCTTCGACGCTGCCAGCTGCTCGGCGAGCACCTCGGCCGCGGTCGCGCCTTCGCATGTCTTGCGGTACACATACGCGACGGAGCGTCCACCCACGCCCTCATTGTCGCCCTCGAGCGAATCGACGAGCTCGAAGCCGGTACCGAGCCGATAGTCGGTGGTGCACACGATGCAACCTCGGCGAAGGCGCGCGGCTAATGCGCTGGTCAGGTCGTGGAGCACGGCGTCTTCGCCGTGAGGAAAGGCGGTGGTGTACGCAAAGGACACATCCACTTCTGCCCACGGCAGTATCGACGCATCGTCCCACGACCCCTCAAGGAATTCCGGGATCGTGCGCAGCTCGAGTTCGTGCCGCATATCGAGCGCCGCCTCGAGCTTTTTGCATGCGGCTCGGTGCAAGCCTGGGAGCACCTCGATGCCACGCGCTGCCTTCCACTTGTGTGTGACGGCCGCCCACAGGACGAGCCGCCCAGTGCCGGAGCCTATGTCAAGAAAGCTAAGCTCCGACCGAGCGGTGCGGTCTCGACCTGCAGCCGCGCACGCTCGATCGAGAACCACCGAGAAGAAACTCAGTGGAAACTCGCCATACGTGAAGGCCATTGGTGGCTCCTCCTTGCGCGCGACAAAGGGCCAGTAACCGTCGGTGCGTGACGCCGCATTCCGCAAGGAGAGCTCCTCGGATGGAAAGAGCCTCTCGAACGCCGCGAGGCGCGTCGCGAAACGCGTCTCGAAGGCCATCGCCACGAACAGAGGCCATGTGATGAGGAGCATGAAGAGATCAACCAGGAATTCAGGACAGATAGCCTATGATGGTCAAAGACTTGACGTGTCTTGACGTGACGTGACGTGACTTGCGGTTGAACCTGTGTCCCGGTGGCGCCGGAGTCTATTTTGCGGCGAGCCAAAGAGAGAGCGTTGGTGCGTTCTACCGGCTTATGGCGACCGGCGAGCTCGCCGCCCGACAGCGGTGCTCCTCCACGTCCGTCGCTGTCCCTTCTTGGGCCAGGGGCAGCACGGCCTGCGCGCTGACGGCCAGCGAGTCGGACGAAAGCCTTCCCGCCACTCCGTACAAACCGAAGACACCAACCGACCTTTCTGTAGTACCTGCCGACCAATCCGAAACCGCTCTCGACGTGAGCTCTAAGGCCGTTGAGATGCCACAGCAATCACGTCCTCCCATGGCGACGAGTTTGTTTCCTGTTGGGAGCCCACGATCGCCTCCTGCACGTCCACGCTGGCCGCCTGCCGCCGTGCTAGCGCCTCAGCCGTCTTCGGCACGAGGACGCGCCAGTGAAGGACGCGCCAGTGAAGCGACCAAACATCAAGTTTACCTTCGCCCAACGGTTGCAAGCCGCGCTTCATCACGTGGCAAGGTACCGCTCAACGAGGATGAGCCGTGGCGGCCGGCCGGCGTTGGCTATCAAGAGCTGCGTGACTCGCACGAGAAGTCACCGTATGCACATCTCAAGGCGGCCACGTCCGGTGGCCCCCCGCTGCGCGCACACCTCGAGGCGCGCCTCGACCAGCTCGAGGGCAAGGTCTCCGTGCTGATAGCCGATGTGATGGCTGGAGTGGAGGCACTCATCGATGCGGTGCCGCCGCCCCCCGCGCCGCCCGCGCCGCCGCCACAGCCGCCGCCCGTTCCTGCTGTACTGGTACCTCCCCCCGCCCCTGCCGATGAGCCGGTCGGCGAGGCCATGACGACGCCCGCAACTGCGGCGGCGGCCCTACCAGCGGTATTCCAAGCTTTCCTCGAGCAACAGCAGCAGCAGCCGCAAGCACAAGTGCCGGGCGAGATGCCAGCGGGCGCGTATGGCATGTCGCAGATGCCTCCCGCGGCGGCTTACCAACCGGCGCTGTACCAACCCGCCCCTGGTCTGCTCCACCAGAGCTGGCCTCCGACGACGATGCAGGGCTGGCCACTGTCGCAGCAAATCTGGCCGTTGTGGCCGCACCAGCCGTGGCCTCATCAGCAATGGCCGCACCAGCCGTGGCCGCACCAGCCGTGGCCGCACCAGCCGTGGCCGCACCAGCCGTGGCCCCAGATGACGCAGCCGGCAGTCCGCGACCTGTGCGCACGCGGCCCGACACCAGTGGCCGCCGCATCCGCGGGCGCTGGCGGCAGCGCATCCCTGCCGACCAAGGCACGGTCGCTGTCTCGATCGGCTCCTTGGCATCGGCCGCCCTGGGAGGACGTCGCGAACCGCGACACGCCCGGCCCTGGCAAGTACGACCCGCGTGAGATGCTGCGCATCAGCTTCAATGCACGCTTCGCGCCCAATGAGGAGCACCCAGGCTATGGCCGTTTCGTGGCGAGGCCGCTCGCGCCAAGACCAGGAGACCGCTTGACTAAGCCGAAGGCCAAGGGGCACGCTCGCGCGCCTGTCACCATCGTCGCCCGATGAACGCCCGATGAACTCGAGCAAGCACTGAGAAGGAGATCGATGAACGGCGCGCACAACCTGACATCAGTCCGGATCGCGCGAACGCGAAACGGTCTCACTGGCAGACGACACATGAGCCCCAGGCCGCGACGCGCGACCCGGAAGTCATGTGCTCATGTCACGTCGAGCGCTAAGTAGAAAGTACAACGGACGGTCTGGAGGTTACACAGGTAGTACGATTTGGTTCGGAAGCACGCTGCACACTCTCAATCTTTTATCTGGAAAAACTCTACGCTCTAGCGCCACGACATCAACATCGCACATGCTTAAACTCCGACTCTTACGACATGGACACGAGAGACAGGTCAGTCGATGACACCGACATCACACCACATACGGAGGGTCACGTCCGCAATTCATGCACATGCTGCGTGCCGCTGCGCGCTGGTGTCAGCCGGCAAGGTTGATGGTACACGAGACTGCGCCAGTTGCGCCAAAAATGATCTCCAGCGTTTGAGCCAGTTGAGCCAGTTCGCCCATGAGATCACCACATTCGCACAAATCGATCGTCGGATGCTTTCTCGATCAAAATGAGGATCGGGCAACCCGACGCCAAGCGAATCGCCAGCTACATTATCTGTTGGAGCAGCGCATCAGCTTGAGCATTGAGATTGCCTTCAGCCTCGCACCCGACCTCCTCCTTCGCAATTCGAATGGTGGATGCAAGGTTCAGGTTGGGGTCAAGGCCAAGCACATCCTTGATCAACGTGACCTTCCCCGCCAAGTTAAGTGATGACCACGACGGCGACACTGCTGGTGGCGGCGGCACAGCAGTTGGCGGTGGCACTAGACCCATCACCGGCGGCGGGGCTGTTGGCATCACCATGCCCGTTGGCGGCGATGCGCTTGCCTGCGTCAGCGACACGCCCGTGGGCGGCGGCACAGCTGGCACTGGCCGAGTGTAGGGGGCGACTTGCCGCACGGGGACGGCTTGCCGCGGCACCCCGTCATTCGTCCATGGTCGCGGCTTGTGTGTGGCTGTCGCGGGGACCGATGGAATCGTGTTCCTGCCGCGCTTCGTGTGGTACTCAGCGAACGTTTGGGCACCAGAGAGACGCCAGTACTCGGGCGATGAAACCGCGGATGACTCGGCCTTGCCAAGCGGGTCGTACGGGTCGTCGATGTCATAAAAGATCTTTGAGCCGCCATCAACGTCCTCAGCCATCACGACAGGAAGCTGGTGGGCGCCCGCCGGGAAGCGCATCGGGGCAACCCACGCGGCCAGACATGTGGCGAATGGAAGCGGAAGCATTCAGAAAGAGAGACTTTGAGAAGGTTTTGTGCTTGCGGAGTTTTGCACCGGGGGGGCCGGGACACACACGGCGACCCCCAGTGATAGGTCCGTTGTCCCGTGTGTGTCCCGGCTCCCCCCGGTGTCTTTTTACCGGTACGGGGGTCCGTGTGCCCTTGTGCGCCCGGGGGAGTCGGGTGGCCGTGTCCCATGAGGCTGTGTGTGTCCCGGCTCCCCCGGCCGTCTTTGAAACGGTGGGACTTCGGAAACAACATCATTGTGAATTATTTGCGGCATCTCCAGCAGCCACCGTCACGGGCACGGGCACGGGCAATTTGAAGAAAGGGGGACGAGGACAATACATGTACAATTATTCCGTTGCCTCTCGAAGCAGAGATACAATGTACATTGTACGCGGCGCGATGTGACGCCTTTAAGCTTTGGGGGGGAAACCCAAGAGAGTGTGAACCCAAGTTGCAAGACGTCTCGTGTGAACGTTAATAACACGACAGACGCGACATCCGCTAATGAAACGTCAAAATCCGCTTCGCGACGAACGCCCGGCTTGCTGAACGACAGGTTTTGACGAGCTGGAGGGTTTGGGGGTGAAGGCGCAGCATCCGGACCAGACGTTCAGGACGCGCAGCCGCTGATGCGGCAGCATCACAGGTCCTTCATGGACGCTGGCCACCACGATGATGGCGAGATCTCGTTCAGCGAGTTTCTCAAGGTGCTGCCTTTGCGCGTCCGTCAGAGCCAAAAGCCAGAGGATATCAAGGCATGGTTCAGCATGATAGAGGGATCGAACAATGGATTTGTCAAACGTTCGGACTTTGTGCAGTGGTCGCTAAGTGCCGCGGCACTCACCGCTAATATGGGCGCTCTCGCCATCTTCAAGGCGTATGACCTCCGCGTGTGCGATGGGTGCCTGGATGAATGGGAGTTCACACATTTCGCCCGCGACCTAGGTTTCAGTGCAGAAGCGCACGAACTCTTCCTTGAAATGAGTCAGGATGGCGCGCTACCGTATAAACTGCTGCTCGAGGAGCTTACGAACAGGCGGCAACATCAAACGTCACCGAGGTCGGCGAGGATGAAGGAATGTATGGTTGCAATGATGTGGAATGCGGCGCTGGACAAGCATGTGCTAAAGGAGGCGCCCAAGCTAAATCTGATGTCGACAGCTGCTTGGACGTTTGGTGGCGGTCCGGATAGTGTGCGCCATGCACTCGCTTACATTCTTCAGGAACACAATATCGGATTGGTGCAGCTCTTTGAGCATTTGGATGATGACTGCGACAACCTTGTGGACCGAGACGAATTCATCGCGGCGATGGGTAGATTAGGCTTCCACGGACCACACAACGTGTTGGCGCAGATATTTGAGCGGCTTGACGAGAATGACTCGGGCGGCATCACATTCGACGAGTTTAGTGCGTGGGTCAATGACTCGCCTCTGAGCGGCCGAGCGCGAAAGCGTGCGCTCAAGCACCTTTCGTTGAGGTCGCGCGTGTTTGAGGACGATGAGCCGTGGGACGAAGATCGGCTGCGCGACGAGCTGCGGGAGGGGGTCGAACGGTGTGGCGCGCACGTTGATGACTTACTCGAGGCGTGGTATGGTGCAAACAAGGACGGCACGCTCCGGAAGAGAGAGTGGTTGCAGAATTGGAAGCGACTAATCGGCTCGACCAACGAGCTTTGGTACGACAAGGTTCGTGGGGCGGTCGAGGATACTTTTGATTCCATCGCCGTGGAACAGGACCTCGCCAAGAATGTGACGCTCAGCATCGCAAATTTTGCGCGCTGGATAGAACCACGGAGGCGGTCAGTGTCGGCGTCATCGTCCCGGCGGCGACCACCTGTGATGCGCCGCATTTCGTCGGGGTCATCCACTGTGAGCATTACTCCATCTTTCTTCAGCACGCCGCAGGCGCGTCGCTCGGCGTTCGACCTCGAACCAGCAAGTCCGGCGCCACCGGATTCCTCGGAAATTCGCGCGATCTGGCGGCCTAGTGGCCGTCCGCCTGCGTGGCCGCTTGATTACGGGCTACAGCGCGACAAGCAGAGAATCGCCGCGCAGAGGCCGTCGCCCGTGCACCGCCTGGCTCCGACACCGCCCGCGGCGCACGCCGCAAGCCAAGGTTCTCAGCGGGATAGGACTCTCGGTGCGCCTCGCGCGCTGCGCATCTGCGAGCTGCACGAGCTGCCTCGCGTTGCAGAAGAGGCGGCGCGCATCGCTTTGCAGCCGCACCGAGCGCCGCCGCCTCCCCCGGACGTGCTCTACATCAGTCGCAAGCTCAACTGGCCGCCCAAGGGCATCCGAGTTCTGCGCACGGAGCGTGCCCTTCGCAGCCCGAACGTTGCATACATAAATTTTGGGACCTCTGGACATCTGTCGGGTCGACTAGCCGTGCAGGGAGGACCGCCAGAGCACCATGGGCGGCGGCAGCCAATAAATCCGCGGTCCGCCGGCTACATAGAGCACGTCCAGAGAGCACAGCTAGTGTACACGTAGAGTGTTCTGCCCAGAGCGGCACATGACAGAAAGATTAAATAAACCTGAAATCTCAAAATGCGCACAGGGACTGAAATCTGAATCTATCGGCTTGGTGGATGGAAGCGGAGTGGGAGTCGCCTCCGTTGGGCGGCTTCCGCTTGCGGCTGCGTTTCGCGTCAGCAGCGCACCCTCGAGCGATATAGAGCAGACCGGTCTGATGACCTGCTACATGGCTCGGGGCGGCGGCGGCGTCGGCGAGTGCGAGCTTGTGCTCTCCTGCGCTTCATTGGAAATGAGAGGCGCACCCCCATCGCTCTCTTGCGATCCCTTGGGTGTCAGCACCTGGGGTGAGAGGCCGCCGTCGCTCTTGGGAGTGAGAGGCGCACCCCTATTGCTCTCTTGCGCACCCTTGGGTGTGAGGCTACCGCTGCGGCCACTCATCGCGCCGGCGCCGGCGCCGCCGCCAATGGGTTGCCGCTTTGCGACTGGCGGTGGCGCCTTGCTCTTCGTAACGCTGGCCGTTCCTCCCGACTGACTCTGTATGGCGACCTGCGCTCCTCCACCCAAGAGCGGCGGCAACGGGTTGGCCTCATGTGCATCGAGCAGCTCGACGAGCTCCGTATGCGCCTTTTTCTCGGCAACTGTCCTGGCCACCTGCCCGTGGGGCGTCGGCGGCGTCGGCGCGTGCGAGCTTGTGCTCTCCTGCGCTTCATTGGAAATGAGAGGCGCACCCCCATCGCTCTCTTGCGATCCCTTGGGTGTCAGCACCTGGGGTGAGAGGCCGCCGTCGCTCTTGGGAGTGAGAGGCGCACCCCTATTGCTCTCTTGCGCTCCCTTGGGTGCGAGGCTACCGCTGCGGCCACTCATCGCGCCGGCGCCGGCGCCGCCGCCAATGGGTTGCCGCTTTGCAACTGGCGGTGGCGCCATGCTCTTCGTAACGCTGGCCGTTCCTCCCGACTGACTCTGTATGGCGACCTGCGCTCCTCCACCCAAGAGCGGCGGCAACGGGCTGGCCGCATGGGCATCGAGCAGCTCGACGAGCTCCGTATGCGCCTTTTTCTCGGCAACTGTCCTGGCCGTCTGCCCGTTAACATCCTTAAGTGTCAGGTCGGCGCCGCAGCGCAGCAGCAGCCGCGCCATCTCGGAATGCCCCTTGTAGCACGCCATGTGCAGCGGCGAGTACTTATTCGAGTGCGAGCCGGCCGCCTCCTGCTCATTGACGTTCGCGCCGTTGCGTAGCAGCTGCTGGGCGATTTGCACGTGGCACGCGCGTGCAGCCCACATGAGCGGCTGCCAGCCCGAGGCCCCGTCCTCTTTTTTGCCGCCGCCGCCGCGCCGGTTGAGCTGGATCGTGCCGCTCGTCGCTTTGCCGCCCATGCCCGCCGTCACGGACTCGGAATAGATGTGATTCTCAAGCTCGGCCACGATCAGCTGGAGGTCGACCATCTCCTCAGGCCCGAACTGGCGCTGCACCTCGAGCCGTGTGTTGCCGGGCGAGACACCGCAGAGCGAGCGCGGATGCCCGGGCTTCTCATCGCGCAACGCCTGGCAAAGCGCCGCGAGCCCCGCATCCTTGAGCGCAGGATTGCCGCGCAGGTCGAGCGAGGTGAGGCGCGGGCACTTTTGGAGGCACTCGGCGAGGACCACCCCCTCGGCATCGGTGAGACACGCCTCACGCAGGTCAACGGAAACCTCGCTCTGCGAGGTACGCGCATTGGCCCAGCCGGCGATGAGCCACGTGCGCGAGTCGGCCAGCTCCCGCCAGCCACGGAAGGAGATATCGGGCTTCTCCATGTGGCTCGCGAGTTTGCCAATCTCGCTCTGGAGCACATGCTGCAGCCGGAGCGTTGAAGACATCACCTGCGCAAAGTTCTCATCATCGTTGAACCACTCCGTCGGCTTGGCAAAGGGGCCGAACTGCAGCGAAAGGTTCAAAATCTTGATGGCGAGCGTGCCCAGCCGCTCGTCGAGCTGGTCGCGCAACTCGAGCTCGATGCCCAAACACATGTCCATGAGCATCTTACGCCGGCGCGAGAGCACCTGCTCGAGCGTGTGCGCCGCCATGTTGAGCGAGAAACGCGACTGGATCACGAGCACACCGCCCTCAACCGAGTGCTCGAGCGCCTCGAGGCCCGTGAGCGGCGGCAGCAGTACCTCGCGCTCGTGTGGGTACTGCGAGAGCCACGTCAGATCGGCGCCGCGGTCGACCATGCCCATCTGCATCTCGAAGATTGTACTGGCATCGCCCTCCTGACGGTCGCCGCCTGTCGCGTACTCGAACGCCTGCGCCTTGTCGGTGGATGTCGATGAGAAGCCGTATTCGATGCCGCCGCGCACGCCCATGTCGTTGGCCACCCAAAAGGTCTTGGGCAACTTAGCACCTTTGATGCCGCGCCACACCTTGCCCGCCTTGGTCAGCTTCGAGAGCTTGAGCACGCACGAGTTGCACGCGTGGATCGTGGTCACGTAATCGTTGCCGAGGGTGAGGCTGGCCGCGAGCTCGACCAGGTACTTGTCGCGTGACTTGGCGCGGAGCACCGTGTTGTACTTGGCGTACATTGGCCCCGTGTACAGACGGCCACCACACAACTCCTCCTTGATGAGTTCCGAGTGCCCTGCCTTGCGCAGCTTCTGGTTGCACTCCACCTCCATAATCGCCATGTAGTCGTCGAGCGACCTGAGCCGGCGGCACAACTCGGGATGACGGTCGCGAAAGCCCTCGCGCTCGGGGTACGTGGTGCCACGGCTTGGCGCGCTCACAACTTCCCATTCGGTCGCCGACTGCGTCGTCACGCCGTTCGGTGTGGTAAACATGATGAAGCTATCCTTCTCCGCCGTGTGTTCGCCCTCCATGGCATTGAAGAGGGAGCCACGCACCATCTTGGGCGGGCCGAGCAGCGACTCGAGCCCGCCGTAGAAGAGTGAGAGAGAGCCGTAGCTCATTTGGAACTTGGCATTTGTCTGGAACTTGTCGGACTTGATCGTTCCATCCTGCGGCCCGCCCGCACCACCGCTCAGCTTCATCACGCCCTCATGCACCGCGTCGACGAGAGCCACGAGCACGTCTTGCCGCAGAAGCTTCTCCTCGAGATCTTGCCTGGTGAGCCGCTTGACAAAGTTGAACTGTTTCGCGCCCGCAGGCGGCAGCTCGAATGCGGAGATGAGGACCTCGTGCAGCATCAGGCTCTGCAGCCACTGTGACGCCGTCCAATCGTGTTCCTCTGCCTCGGACGTGCACTCCTCCAAGTTGCGCCGCTGGATGCGGCGTGGCGGGCCGCCCTTGCTGCTGCTCGAGGCACCGGCGCCGCCACCCTTGGCGGTCGGCGGCGTTTGCACGGCGAGCAAGGCCTGGCCTATGGGGCGCAGGCTGCTTGCCTTCTTTGAGGATTGATCTGAAATCGTGGCCGGCACTACTGCGGACGCTGCGGGTGCAGAAGCCAAGGCGGATGCGACTGCACTCTCGCTGCTGCTGTTGCTGCTTCCGCCGCCACTGCTCGTCTCCGCCGCAGGCTTTGACTGCACGTCTTGGCGCGACGTGCGCTCCCGCATGGCCTTTTGGATGGTTTCGATGCTGTTCTGCCGGCGTAGCTGCGCGCGGCGCAGCGCAGTCATCACCTCTGCAAGGTCGAGCTTTCCCGACGTATTCGTGTCCCACTGGTCAAAGAGCTGATGTAGCTCCTCTTTGGTGGCCGCCACGCCCACAGCGTTGATCCCGCGCACAAACTCTTTGCGGTCGAGCTCACCATCTTTGTCCTTGTCCCACGAGGTGAAAAGATCGCGCAGTCGCGGAAGTTCCGGCTCGAGTGCATCCTGAATTTCGGCACACAGTTCAGACAGGCGGCTCGAGGCAGGAGGCCGCATGGCCAGCTTCATGGCTGGAGGCGGCATGGCTGGAGGCGGCAGAGCTGGAGGCGGTGTGGCCAGCTTCGTCGCGCTACCGCTGCTTCCGGCGGCGACGGCAGCCGCCACAATTGCAGCTTTGGCAGCGATACCGGCAGTCTGCGCGGAGCTCTGCGCGGTCTCGCTGGCGGTCTGCGCTGCAGCAGATACGAGTGAGCTGCCTACTGCAAAGTTTCCCCTGCCGCCACTGCTACCGCCGCTGTTCAGAGCCTTGCCGCTGTTGCTGCTGTTGTTGCTGCTGCTGCTGGCTGACTTGCTGGCGGCAGGACGCGCTGCCGATGTACTGCGCGGTGAAGCGGAGCCGCGCGGCGTCGAACTGCCCTTTCTCGCACTACCGCCGCCACCGAGAGGATTGTTTGTGTTGCTGCTGCTGCTACCGCGGGCGGAAGATGAACCACGCGCGCTCTTCTTGCACGTCGACGATGATGATGCAGCCCCGCCCCCGACTGGCGTCTTGAGGATTGGGATGGCCACAAGGGGCACAAGGGGACTGCTCATCGTCCACGCTCGCTCTCCTCCCTTTGGAGGCAGATCGGTTTCGCGTTGGAAGTTTGGTTGCCGACGCCGACTTACCGGAATCTCGCGGCGAGCATAGGGCCATAGGCAGAAAGCGCACCTCTAAAAACAGACCCGCGGTGCTATCCTCTTCGTGAAATGTTACAATACTTCTTACTGTCCTGCAATAGATGTATACGAGACGACGAGGGGACGTGTGTCTGGGGTCTGGCCGAGAGGGCCCTGAAACGAAACGAAAAGAGGGGACGTTTCCTCCTCTTGGTACTGAACGCTTTCGTGCGGGCCCCCCAAACATTCGAGGAGCCGCACGGATCAAAAGAAGCTCTGTTCGAGGTAAAAAGAGTCCGCGCGTTCACAGCGAATGTTTGTAATTCGACACCCAAGACACCGGACCGGCGTACATACGTGTGCGGTTACAACTAGCTCACACAAGCACCGGTTGTCGCGTCTGTCGTGTTAACGTTCACAAGCCACAAGCAGAGTTCCACGGCTTCAGGGACGTGGCAAAAGCCCAAGTCGCAAGTGTGCCAAGAGCTCAAAGCTATTGGACACGAGGCACGTTCAAGACGTGCTCCAGCGCCAGGCCGTGCAGACGGAGAGCACCATTGGCGACGAGGGGTTATGTTCGCACCTATTTTCGCTGCGTTAGTGCTCGTGCCACCGACGCCGGCCAGCGTCTCGTCGCAACCCGTTTCATTACCCGCGCTCGAGCGCGTGCGCTCGCTCGTGGCTGCCGAGGCGCCACGCTCGGACGGCGCCTTGGCATTGGCAGTCAAGGAGCTGGTGGAGGAGGCCAGTCTGCCGGCTCTCATTGACTGGAAGCAAGTGGCCGGTACGTGGCGTGTGGTGAATGCACCACACATAGACACGCTCTCAGCGGTGCTGTTCACCAAGTTCTCGCCTATCGAGTACGTCTTGGGGCCGTCCGGCGAAATTGCGAGCTACGTACGCTACTCTGGCCTGCCCGGTACTGGCTGGCTCTGCACAGATGGCACGATCGAAAATGTGGCTGATTCCGGACGACCCACCGTCAAAATAGTCTGGGACCGCATTTGGTGGGTACCCAGTGGGACAACATCTCATCCGGCATTTGAAGATGGTGCGTTCAGTCCGCTAATTCAGGCACTTGGGCGTCTGGGCTTCATCGAAGACCTCAGCGTGTTCCCTGTGCGGTTCGTGCAGGACGACGTGGCCGTGTTCGATTTCCAGAGCTTCACAGTCACGGCGCAGAGGCAAGTAACATGACTACATGAGGCAGAAGAACAGTGTTAGAGCATGCGAAAGAGAGAGGACACTGAGAGTCTGAGACTGTGTGTGTGCTCTGTGGGTGCAGCGCAGCCTGCGCAGGACCCGGGTGAGCTCTGACTGCGGCACGGACTGTCCACTGTGGTGCTGTTGGAGAGTAAGGAGAGAAGCGGAGCCAAGAGGAGCGCCTTATGAAAGACGGCGCGGGCGTATTTTCAGAGCTCAACACACAACAGCGTGAAGCGTGACCGAACGGGGTGGGGGGTGTTTCTCTGAGAACGGACGCCCGGCACCCTGGAGGCACCCGGGACGCCGGGACCCCGCACAGTGGACAGTCACTGGCTCACTACACTACGACCCATCTACCAAAGGGTCCTGGGAAAGTTTACACTGGGGTGCGTTGATGGGGACGCTCGCCACAGACCAAAGGAGGCCCCAGCTCGACTGTCAGAAGCCCTCAGAACTTTCAGACTTTCGCCCAAACAAGACGGCGCCTTTAGAGACGAAGCATGGTGCGCCTTCAACTCCGGCCGTTTGCGACCGCGCGCGTTGCGCGCTACCGCTCAGGATGTGTTCGCACGCCACATTTCTCGCAGGCCGCTCGGAGTGCAGCCTTGCCAGTGGGCGCGGACGACGACGCGCCGCAGAGCACCCAGGATCTTACCATCTTCGTGCGTGCCGCTGATACACACTGTGACGTGAATCGTTCATTTCCCTAGACGACGTGTCCTTTCCACCGTGCCATCACAGGTGCAAAACCTGCTCCAGCAGATGCAGGGTCGCTTCGCCACCATGTCCGACGCCATCATCGGACGCAGTGCGTAACGCCTCCTTTCTCGCCTTTGGGTGGTACCCTTTCTCACTCCTTGTTGTGTCACTCCTGCCGCGCAGTCGATGAGATGGGTCATCGCATCGACGAGCTCGAGAACTCCATCGGCGAGCTGATGGCGCAGGCGGGCATCGATGAGGAGCCAACCGCAGATGGTGCGGCTCCCCCCGCGCGGTCAGCAGCCACACCAGGCCTGCGAGACCCTCTGGTCTGAGCAGCGGGACGACGCGGCATGCGGCATCCTCAGCCCGTGAAGTGGCGGTGCTGCGATCGTGTGCGCGATCGGCCTGCTTGCCGCAGCTGGTACGCTGTGCGGTATCGTAGCGCGAGGTCCCACGGGCGCCGAGCTGGACGATCCGTGTGCATCGGGGTCGCCGCACACGGACACGCATGTCACACCCCTGTCGGTGCGGCCCGACCGCCGCGCGCAGCCGAGGACCGAGGGGCTTCAAGCAGCGCGTTCCATCGGACCGACGTGAATTGTAATCTCCGAAAAAATTTCTCGCGTGACTGGTAGACCTTGTCGCCCGCCGAGGGCGAGGCGGCCCACCGCACGTGCCGCGCCTTGAGTGGGAGTATTATCAGTATGTGTGGCATAGTAACATCGGCCGGGGAGTGCCCCGGGGTGCGCGGGCCGCCCGGGAGGCCGGCGGCGGTGGGGTGCGGTGTGCCCGTCGCCTGCCGGCATCTCTCCGCGCTGCTCCGCTCTCTCTCTCTCCGTCTGTGCTCGCACCGGGGCAGGTAATGCTGCGCGGTTGAAGTGGAGTAGCTGGGCTCGACAATGGCATAGAGGCGCGACGCACGACGACCTGTCGACCACGCACAGCAGACGGTTCCAGACCATGGTCATCCGGTTCGACCGGAGTCATCTCGGAGTTATCTCGGTGAATGCCCGCATGAGCACAGCTCGTTTGCCAGTCAGCGCTCTACACAGCGCTCTACATGCCTTCCTTGCGCCTCGCTTGCCTCTTGAGCTGGTCCTTGACGACGTCGTTCACCGTAAAAGAGACGGCGGTCGCGATAGGGTTCTTAATGAGGTTAAGGCTGAGTCCTTTGAAGAGCCCCATGAAGCCCTCGCTGCGCACGACCAGCGCGAGCGCGCTGAACACGTTGCTCGTCCGCCCGACGGGCGAGGCGTCGCCGAGCGCCTGCTGCCGCCTGCGCACCGTGTCGAGAGGGTAGATGGCCGTCTCGGAGCACAGGCCCGCGAAGTAGCCAATCAGGAGCTTCCGCGTGGTGGGAAAGTCAGCAAGCAGATTGCGCTTCTCCGACACCTCCTTGAGCGTCTCGAAAACGCCGAAGCCGACAGCACCGCGCGGGCCCGCGCCGATGAGCGTGGCGCCAAAGCCTTGGTACAGCGTGCGCAGGCCACCGCTCTCGAGCACAGAGCGGATCATGCTCGGAGTGCTCATCTCACCGTGCATCACTGAGATGCGCACGCGCAGCGTGTCGAGCGGATGAGTCACGAGCGTCGCAAAAAACGTCGTCGCGTAGCCGGCCCAGAAGCGCGTCGAGAATTGCACCTTCTGCCTTGCGGGCTTTATCGACGAGGATGCAGCACCTTCCGTCGTGGGCTGCCTCTCCGGTGCCGGTGGCGGCTGTTGCTGTAGTTGAAGCTGCTGCTGCTGCTGTAGGACGATGGCCTCGAATTTGGGATAGATCGTGTAGACGAGCGCCGAGTGCGGCACGTTACGCATGATGCCCGCTACGGAGCCTCTGAAGAGGCCGAGCATGCCATCTGCACGCACAGTCCTGTAGACGAGCTCCATGTATGGAACGGACGGGCCCGCATCCACCTGACGGATCCACTTGATGCGCTGAATGGGCTGCTTCGCAAAGGTGGCCGCGAATCCCGAGACGGATCCGCTGATCGAGGTGATCTGCGCGTCGCTCAACTCCATTGGCAAGAGGCTGGACCGGCTCATGGTGCAGAAAGCCGAGGCGGATCTCGTACCGGTAAAAAGACACCGGGGGGAGCCGGGACGCATATCCGGATCGGCGGATCCCAACTCTCATCTTCACTACTTCACAACGCTGCGCACATGTAGCGGCACAGTCCGAGGGACAAACAGCGTATAGTGGGGAAAGAGAGGTGTTTCGTCGTCAGGGCGGATCGTTTCCAGCTTTCCACAGGTTCCCTGAGATGCAAGGCAGCCGCGAGACTTCTGGCTCAGTTTGTCGTGTGAGAGAAGTCTGTTTTGCAAGGTCGTCCGCTGCCAACGACCTGGTGGAACTGCAAAGCGAAACTCCGTAATGAAGAAAGATTCGCAGTCTAACAACGCGCGAAACGTGGAAAGACTCGAGACCTCCTGCACGGAGTCCGGTCACGAGTGTTTTGTCGAGCGCGCCTTCTTGCTGCTCTCCACGCGCTCGATCATGCTAACACGCTCGGCTGCTGCTGCGGCGGCTGCGGCGGCGGCCGGCTCGTCGTCGCAGGATACCATGTCCGGCCAGTACTCGTCCAGCCAGTCGACGGATCGCGACTCGCCCGTCTCGTCCATCTTTACATCTGTGGAGGGCCCCCCCGCTACAAAGCGGGCACGCAAGGAGGGGCCGCGGCCAGTGGCGGGGCCCAACCAGCTGGAATCGCGGCTGCTGCAGATTCCTTCGGACGTACTCGCGCACATCATCGAACTACTGCCGACCGTCGAGTCCGTCGCCCGCGCCTCCCTCATCTGCCGCGCTTTCCCCTACCCGACACATGAGGGCGGCCGGTCGATCATTGAGGAGGCGATGCGCGGCCGGGCAGTCGCACAGACGGGCGCGGAGCTACCCCCGACGGTGCCGCTTGGCGAGAAAATGGGCTCATGGACGCGCCAGCTCGTTCAGCTCGAGCGCTGCCGGCGCGGGCTCGTGCTGCGGCCGCAGCCCTCAGAGAGGATGCGCAACGCTATCGACGCGTGGGAGAAGGGGGGGCGCAAGGGCGAGCGGCCGGGGGGGGGGCTGCGTCGGCCGGTGTACATCGTGCGCCCGTGTGGGCGCATGTCGGTGCCGTGCTCGGTGCTACTCGGGCGCACCACGCGCGTCGTCGACAATGGGCAGGGCATCCAGGACCCTCGCGTCTCGCGCCGGCACGCGGAGATTTCGCTGCGCTTCTCAGACGCACGCGACGACAGCGGGCGCTGGTTCACGTCAGCCGAGGACGCGTGGTCACTTGGATTCGCCAAGATCGACGCGGTGGGGCACAACCCGTCGCGCATCGTGCGCAAGCGACCCGACGGCCGCACGAGCGAGAAGAAGCTGCGGCACGCCGAACAGCAGCAGCTGCGGCCGAACGATGAGCTGCATCTCGTATGCGAGGATGTGAGCCGCGCTCACGGCCGCTCGGCGGCCTTCGAGGGCAACACGTGCGCGTACAAGGTGGATTATATCAAGGCGCACGAAATCGAGCACATTTTGAAGACGCGCCACGAGGACGCGCAGGCCGCAGGCGCCGCAGCCCTGGCCGAGGCTGTCGACGAGGCGGAGCGCTCGGGGGCGAGCCCGGCGGCGGCGGCGGCAGCTGGCATGGCGCGGCGCCAAAAGGAGACACATCTCGCCGCTGCCAAGCTCGAGGGCTTCGACGTGTGGAACGCGCCGCCCGTCGAGGCACACAGCGGCGTGCTCTACTGCCCGGAGGGTGGCAAGTGGGATCCCGTCGACTGAGTGGCGCGCTCGCCTGCGCCGGCCCCCAGAGCCCCCGAGGAGACCACTACTGCTACGTACAATACTCATGCTACTGCTGCTGCTGCTGCTTCTGCTAAACGGAGGACGCCCCCGAGGATGATGACGCAGATGCTCATGCTGAGCGCAGCCCACATGAGGGAGCCGCAGCCCGCGCGGCGAGAGGGAGTCTGGGGGGAGCGCGACTGCGCGAGCCAGTGAGCGCCGTCTGGCATCGACGATGCACCATCGACGCGCGATATCCATAAAGCACGGTAACGAATATCCATACTGTCCGTCTCTGTCTGCTATAAAACCGTCTCGTGTACGACACGCCGCGTCGCGGGTCGGTACGTCGTATAAACGTCGTACGTTCGGGTTCTTTTTCGGCGGACGAGGGACTGACGTCCAGACGTGCGAAGTCTCGGAGGTGCTATTCTCGATTCTGAAAGCCGCGGGTACCGGGTAACGGTAAGCCGGGTACGGCGGCCGGCGCTCCGCCCTCCGGACCACGACCCCGCACGCCCGCCCGTGCGGCCTCGCCCGCTGCGCTCGAGCCCCTCCGCGTCCGGGCGGTGGGCCGTGGGGGCGGCGTGCCCGCGGGGGGGGCGAACGAGGCGGCGGGGGCGTCTTCCGCGGGGCCCGCCGCGCGCCGGACGTGCTGCTTGCGGCGTACGTGCTGGTGCCGTGCGGAGCGAGGCCGAGGCCCGAGCGCACACGATACGCTGTCGTGTGAACGCGCAGTCGAGTGTACAGCTTTATCTGCTTTCAACGTGTGTCCCGGTATGCGACGAGTGTGCCTTACGAACTGTGGATACAGCCGAAAAAGCTTCCTCCTGAACTTCCCGGCTCCTACAGCGTCATGCCATACAAGCTGAGGACATCGGCCGGCTCCGAGCACGAATTCGCGACAGCGCACAGCGTGCCAGCTTCGTAGCAGATGTGCCCGGCATGCTGCCGCTCGGCAGCATCGAGCCAGGCGAGTTCCGGAGCGTCCACAAGCTGCCCGCAGTGCACCTCGACGAGCCAGCCAGGTACCCTCCGGTCGGCAACCGTGCCGTAGCCAATGCCGATCATGCTGCCACTCACACACGCGAGGAGGCGCTGGCGCTCTCGCTCGTGCGTGCCGGCGTCGACGGCACTATGTAGGTCCACAAAGATGCCGCAGTAGGCGACGAGTGCACGCCTGCTCTCGAAAATCGACGCTGGCGCATTCCAGATTTGGCCATCGGGGTACTTGTTGAGAGCGAGGCCGAAGATACAGCCACGCCGGTTGCGCTCTTCGGCCATTGGCTCAGCGAGGCAGCGGCTGATGTCCCTCTGATCTGAGCTGGTGAGGAGGCGATATGCAGCCGCCGAGAGGTTGGACCGGGAGGCGTCCAGCGGCGGGAGCGAGGCGTCTTCCCACTCGGTCGACACCGTCGGTTGAGTAGTGCCTTCGTTCACTTGGTCACGAATGTTGAAAAAACGAGCGAAGCACGAGCCAGAGTAGTTGGCCCACTGCTGATCACAGGGTGCGCGCATCACGTAGGGCCCGAGGATGGAGATGCCTGTGATCGTAAGCCATGCTGGCGCGTCGACGGCCACGTCAGCGTACGCATCAGGCAGCGAGTGCCTCTGACCGAAGTAGTCCATCCACACGCCGAGCGCGAGGTAGAGGGCGAGCCCGACCGATGGCGCGCTGGAGCACAACTCAAGCGCGCGCTCGAGTGTCGACCGACTCAGGTGTGCTGTACGATGAGCACTGCGGCACTGGATACGTCCCGACGGGGACGTCGTCGTGCTGAGCGGCACCCCGGCTCCAGCCCCGGGTGCCCCGGCTCCAGTGCCCCAGTCGGCCACCATCACGTACCGGACCATCGCATGACTCAAACCATGCATGCAGTGGACGAAGTACCACTCGTTCAGGCTCGTCCCGCAGACGTCGAAGCCGACGTCCCAGAACTTCGTCGTATTCCACACCGCCCCTTGGACCGCCCCTTGGCGCAGCCGAGTGATCATGTATTGCCACACGTAGGCATGGATGGGAGCCTCCTGCGGTTGTTCGGATCCAGGCCAATTGGCGCGGAGCGCCATCGCAAGCGTGCTCCGCAGCCGCGAGGCGAGCGGCGCGGCGGCCGCCGCCGATGATGGTGCGGGGATCAGAGCGTTCGCAGTGCCAAACGCGCCAACCGCGTGGAGCCAATCGTACGAAGCCACTCCGTCGATGAGCACGGGCATCCCCAGGGACCTCTCCGTGAGTGGGCAGCAGATGACAGAGGCCATGGCGGTGCTGATACCGTTGAGGCCGATGAAAGGAATGGCGGCAGCAATCGTTTCACACAGCTCCGCAGCAATGGCGTCTAGTTGGCTCACATTTCGCGCAGCGGAGTTGGCAGCACTCAATGCCGCGGCGAGGCGAGGCTCATCCGTAAGCAGGCTGAGAAGCTGCGCACGCACATTGATAGTGAGCGCCTGATTTGCTTCCACGAAGTAGAGGCGCTCGTCGGCAGTCAGAAGCGGCATGAGAGCGCCATAGTCGTCCCAAGTGTTGACAGCTGACAGCGGGGGCCGTGGCGGGGCTGGTGGCCGTGGGTTTGCCGGTGATGCTGGTAGTGATGCCGTTGGTGGCTGGAGCAGCAACGGCGGTGGTGCTGCTGGCGCTGCCGGTTGTGGCTGGAGCGGCCCCGGCGAAGAAGACACAGAAAACTGCATCACCAGGAATGTCATCAACATAACTGCCGTAAGGACTAAGATCGGAGAAAGAAGCCGCAAGCGCCGCATCCATGGCGGCGACGCCGGCACGAGACGCAGGTCATTATCATCCCCATCGTCGAGCTGAATCGCTTCGCGCGAGGAGACGCGCATCGGGGAGCCGAGGGCGACACGAGGCCCGAGGGTGAGGAGGGTGTTGCAGAAGAGGGTGTCGAGCCCACGCAAGACTCCCCACGAGCGTCTCGCACCGGAAAGAAGACTTGCCTGATATGGCAATGGTGTTGAGTGATGGAAACTGTGTGTGTCTTAAGTACAAACAGGACCACACAGTACAGCGGCGCTCATCGACTGCAAGCGCGTCTCCGAGGGGGCGCGTTTGCATGACTCCTGGCAAGAGGTGTGTGAAGTTAAAACAGGACCACACTGTACTGCGGCGCTTTCAAGCGCTTCCCCGGGGGTGCTTGACTTGACTTGACTTGACTTGACTTGACTTGGTATACCGCGCTTCTACCGCGAGAAAGCTCGAGGCGACGAGGCAAAAAGCCGAGCCTACACGGAGTTCAAGAGCCGAATCCATGGTGAAGGGCCGCCGCGGAGGCCCTGGCCGGGCCGGCGAGCACGCACAGAGTCGGGCAAAGGGCGCGCATTCGCACGGCGGCATATCGCGCCAAAAAACAAAGGCCAAAAAACGGAGGCCTCAATCTGTGCACTTGACGGATACTCAACGGCCCATCCAGAGTGCAGCGGCAGCAAGCAGCTGCAACGCCCTCGGCGACGGCGAGCGCATCCTGCTTCTTGGGGAGGGCGACTTCGGATTCGCGGCCGCACTGGCGCTCGGTTGGGGGCAGTGCCCAAAGCTCACCGCCACCTCTCTGGCAAGCGAGTCGAGTACACTCGCAAGCTACCCGGAGGCAGAGGACAACCTCGAGACGGTCAAGGCTTTTGGTGGGAAACTCGTATTCAAGGTGGACGCGACCGCCCTTGATACGAGCGCGGTGGGTGGTAAGAAGGGGTTTGACAAAGTGGTCTTCAACTTTCCCGCCACGGACAGCTGCAGCAGCACCAGCAACAGCAGCGTCGAAGTGCATCAGTCGCTGCTTCGGGGGCTCTTCAAGTCTGTGCTGAGCGGCCGGTTGCTCAAGGAAGCCACAGGCGAGCTCCACGTGACCACGCACACGGCGGAGGCGGCGACGTGGAAACTCGTCGAGATTGCCAACATAGCCGGGCTGCGCCTCAAGGCCTGCACCGAGTTTCGGCCTGACAAGTACCATGGCTATCGACCGCCACCAGGCGGGGCCTCGATGACCTACATTTTGTTCGAGCCACCTCAAAAGCTGACTGCCGAGGAAGAGAAGGCTAAGCTGGTCGCCGCGCTTCGCAAGGCGCACCCGGAGTTGCGCATCGGCCCAACAGGTCAAACATATAAGGAGGCATGGAAGCAGCGCCACAGTAAATACGCTCCTCGATAAAAACGCCACGCAGTCCCTTCGTGTCAAAAAGTCAGTCAGCTACCCGGTCCTACAGCTACTCACTCACCGGCGTCAGAGGACGAACAGAGAGAGAGACGCGGACCATTCGGGCTTCAAACGTCATATCGGTACTCAAAACATAGCGTACGTACACGAAAACTCATCTACGACGACTACGAACGTAGCTACTGTACTCAAGTACAGTACCAGAACCAGTACACCAGTGAAGCATGTATGAAATTCATGAGTCGAAAACTATCACAAAAGAGTCAGGGGAGCTCTGCGACAAGATCGCTCAGTTTGTGTGAAAACGCCGGTCCGGTGTCTTGGGTGTCGAATTGTTACCATTGGCTGTGAAAAGCTACCCTTCCGTTCTCGGAAGCTGTGATTCGGAAATTTCGTGGCAAACTTACATGGCTACCTCTGCCTCGCTCGACGCATGGCTGTCCACTGCGGCAGCCCGCCTTCAAGAATTGCCATCCCTCGGCGAAGCAGCCATGGTCATCGAAATCATCGTGGCTGACACGGAGGCGGTTGAGGAGCACCAAATCTTGGTGGATTTACGTGACGGCGTGACAGAGCGACTTGTCCGTCGCTCGGCGAGTTCGCCTGCCACAACCCGAGTCCAAGCAGAAGCACGCCTCCGCGTCTCCATGGGCACGCTGTTCGACCTTGCCGATGGACGCCTGGCTGTTGTGAAGGCCTTCATGCAGAAAAAAGTGGTGCTGGAGCGCGGAAACCTCACCCGGTTTCGCCGGCTGGGCACCAGCCTGGAGTCTTGGCTGCGGAGCTTCGAGAGCTCGTCCCCAGCACCGTCGGCGGTCCAGGTGCGGGTCACTCATGCAGCGGTCCATCCAGAGGGCGGCCACGGCGTCTACACCCTCCGCATCTCCGAGGGGGCGGCTGCGTGGATGGTCGTGCGCCGATGGAGCCAGCTGCGTGCGCTGCAAGACAGCCTCCGTCATGAGACCGAGCACCTGCTCCGCGGCGATGAACGCCCACTGCCCCTGTTGCCCCGAGCGTACATGCGACGGTCGGGCTCGCTCGAACTGCTGCGCAAGCGGCCGGCGCAGATAGAAGAGTATCTTCGGGCCGTGCTGCAGCGCGTGCCGTGTTCGCCGCAGGCAGGGCTAGGTCCGCGCTGCCTGCTCGCCTTTCTCGATGATGCGGCCATGCACCAACCGCCTATTGCCAGTGCCGTCACCACGGCCTGGGCAACCACACTCGCCGCCAACAAGACCACCGCGAACAATAAGACCACCTCCATCTCAGGCCTCTCATCACCAAGAACGTCGCTCCGCTCGTCTCTTGGCATGGAGGAGCCACCAGAGCTCTCCGACGACCTCGGACGCGACGCTGCCAGCGCCGCCTTGCGCGCCGAACGGTTCTCGACATTGCTGCTGCGTGGGCGGCTCGAGGCACAGGCGTCGGCGCTCGTGGCTCTCGAGTCGAGCTCAGCAAGCTCCCAACGCGCGTGGGCAGCGTGCGTCGGAGCACTCGCTGTGTCACTTGGCATGGGGCTGACGGGCCGCATGGCGCAGCTCGCTGCTGCGCTGGTGGTGTCGACCGCGCTCATCACCCTGTTCAGTGCCCTGATCCCGCCCGCCCTGATGCGGCGCATCCAACTGCTCCGACGCTATGTAGCCGTGGCGGCACTGTTTGCTCACATCGCGATCCAGTACAAGTATGTGACACTGTGGCGCTGCCGCAAGGCGTCGGCCGCAGCGCGCGCGGCGACGATGGCGGCCTTTAACGAATGGCTGGGGGCGCTCCTCTGCCGGCGCATCTCGAAACTGGGCGGGTTCTACCTCAAGCTTGGCCAGTACCTTGCCAGCCGCTCCGACCTCGTGCCCGAGGCGCTAGTGCGCCACTTGAGCACACTCCTCGATCGGAACGAGCCCAGGCCTCTCCCCGAGGTGCTCGCCACGCTCACCGAGGCATGGGGCCCGTCGGGAGCCGATCAGCTCGAGGCACTCGAGCCCACGTGCCTCTCATGCGGCTCGATCGCGCAGGTGCACGTCGGCTGGCTGAGGAGCCCCGGCGGAGCGCCGCCGCGCAAGGTCGCGGTGAAGGTGCAGCATCGGGACATCGCGCCGGTGATGCTCCAGGACCTGGCGCAGTCGGAGGTGCTCGCTTACTTCCTCGCGCTGCTCGAGCCCACCTTTGACTTCGCGCCCATCATCAAGGAGATCAACGTGGAGCACAAGAAGGAGCTCGACTTTGGGCAGGAACGCGCCAATCTCGTCGACGTGCGCCGCAACTTCGGCAAGGGTGGGCGCGTGCCGGTCACCGTGCCCGAGCTGGTTGAGGAGCTCACGAACGAGCGGGTGCTCGTGATGGAATTCTGCGAGGGGCACAGCCTCAAGGACGGCGCGGAGCTACGCCGGCTGGGCGTCCATTGCGAGACGCTCGTGATGCGCGTGTGCGAGGCGTGGGCGGCTATGATGTTCCGTGACGGCTGCTTCAACGCGGATGCGCATGCGGGCAACCTCCTCGTGCATCTGGATCCGCAGCTCGGTCCGGTGCCCGTGCTCCTTGATTTTGGGCTGTGCAAGCGGCTCGACTACGCTGAGCGCATTGCCTTATGCCAGATGGTCCACTCGCTTGAGGAGCTCGATGGCGACTTGCTGCTGCACGCACTGCTCGCGCTCGGCTTCGTGATGAACGCCGCGGAGATCGAGCCCACCGAGGTCTTCCGCGACCTGCTCTTCCTCTTTCGCGAGAGCCGCGCGGACGCACAGGAAGCGCGCGATCAGTTCAACCAGAAGCTCGAGGATGACATGCGACGTCAGAAGGTCTACTCTCAGGAGGCGAAACAGCACGTGCAGCAGGGGCTGAAGCCGCCGGTCGAGGCTCTGCCGGGCGTGGTCATCTTCTTCGTCCGCGCGCTTGAGATGCTGCAAGGCCTATGCACTCGCCTAGAGGTCGCTGTACCTTTCATGCGCCCGATGGCACAGCATGCCGCTGCAACGCTCCTCGCGGACGCGGCGTCGCAGCTGCTCACGACGGCGCTCACGACCACGGCAACGGCTGGCCAACGGTGGTTACATGTTGGTCAGCCGTCGTCGTTTCGGTCGGCCTCATCGTCGTTGAAGGCGACTCTGCGCCCAGCGCCCAAGGCGAGCCTGCACGAGCGTACGCTGAGGCTACTTCACGCCTTCTCCGACTCGGGAGAGCTGCTCGGCGCCCAGGTGTGCGTAGTGCGGTCCGGCCACACGCTCGTGGACGCGGCGGCGGGGCGCATGGGCCCTGTCGACCCGCGCCCCGTTGTGCCGAACACGCTGTTCCAACTCTTTCAGGCGGGCGCGCCGTGTCTCGCCGCGCTCGTGTTGCTTCAGGTGGAGCGTGGCGTTCTCAGCCTCGACGAGACCATTAGCGCCACGTGGCCGGGCTTCAGTGCTGGTGGCAAGGGCGCCCTCACCGTCGCCCAGCTCCTTCGCCACGGCCTCCCTGGCGCGAAGACGGCGCTCATGCCCAAGCGTGCGCGGCTCCGGCAGCTGCTCGAGCTACCCGCGATGGAAGCGTACGTGGCGGCTGCCAGCCTGGACGGCGCAGCAGCAGCGGCAGCGGCGGCGGTGGCTACAGCTGCTCACGACGGCGCTACTGGCGGCGGTGCTGCTGGCGCGCGCGCACCGACTGGTGAGTTTGAAGGCGCCCCTTGGGGCTGGGTGCTCAGTGGGCTACTGCGCGCGGCAAGCGGTGGATCGGACGTGCACGCCCTGCTCGCCGATCTCGTCTGCACGCCGCTGGAGCTCGGGCACGAGCTGCGTCTCAAGGTGGCGCCAGAGGAGGCCGCGCAGGTTGCACGCCACTCGATCGCTACGCTCATGCAGGAACTTCAACTCGACATGTCCAATTTGGAAGGCTTTGCGGGCAGCGCCTCGCCACCCGATGAGCCCGCTGTCAGTGCGGGCACTCCGAGCGGCTCAGGACCTCCGGACCCCAACGATCCATTTGCGGTGAGCGCGGGCTCCATTGACTGGGAACGATTCCAAGGCCCTGCCCAGCTCATGAACCCGGCGACATTCAACTCGGCCGCTGTGCGTGAGGCTGGCGTGCCGGGCTGCGCGATGCTCGGTTCGGCGCGCGCGCTCGCCAACTTCTACGCCGCCTTGGCAAGTGGGCGCACCCTCGGCAAGAACGAGGCCCTCCGCCGCCGGCTGGTCGCGGATCCAACGGCCGGCTGGCTGGATGACGAGCCTGTGCAGTGGGGTCTGGGCATGCAAGTCGGTTCGATCAGGAGCATGAGTGACGAGCTCAGCAGTGGCGTCGCCTCGCCAGGCGTGACCACCGTCCTTGGCCACCGCGGCCTTGGGGGCACGGTAGGATTCGCAATCCCTGCAGCCAGCCTCGGGGTCGCAATCACGGTGAGTCGGCTCTCGACCAAGCGGGAAGTGACGCGGCGTCTGCTGGAGCTCGTACTCGAAGACACAGAGTGCGGCGGCTGGAGGCTGCCCAGCGGCGGCCTTCTGTGAGACGAGCGGAGAGCGCCGGTACTGTACCGTACTCTTCCGGCTTGCCGGTCTCAGGCTCTCTGCGCAGGGAACACCCGACCGCCAGCGCGGTATTCACTAGTGGCTACTAGGGGTATATCGGTGATCACGTATATCGTCTCTCTAGCGCACGTCGGTTCACGTTTCACCCCCCCGTGCCCCGAAACACTACGTAAGTTACCTACCGCGTACCTTCCGCATGGAGGTAACGCGGCTTCAACGTTCACGACTACGGAACGGCTAGCGTTGCACATGTAGCGATCGTGACGCACTTGATCAAGAAACACCTACTGACCTACGGATGGATCGTCACAGCGCCAGGCTGCCTACTCTTCGCACGCTCGGCCGTCAGCTTACGCGCAGCCTCGTACAGTTGCAGCCCGAGGCTGGGGGGTACCCCTCGTGCTCGAACGCCTGCGCCCGGCCCGCTGCCATACTGCTCGATGGTGAGAGGAGCGCGGGTGTGCGGCCCAGCACTCCTCGGCCGCGTGGTGACAATCCCATGCTCCTTACGCCATCGTCGCGTGTGCGGATCTCGCCCCGCTTCGTACTCGATCCACTTCTGGTGCGCGGGCGTCGATGCGTCGAATGCGAGGCGTGGATTGATGGCGGCTAGCTGCTCCTCTCTGTCGACGTCCCATTTCCTTTCATTGTATTTCGGTCCCACTAGGCCGCTTGCTGGCGGCGCCGGTCCGTCCCAATCGACGCCCGCATCAGCAAGCCGCTCAGTGCGCTGATGAGCAAGCCGCTTGGCCTGCCACTCGGTCCACTGCTTGCTCAGCCAAACGCCCAATCGGATGCGCCGACCATCCACCTCATAGCCGAGCTCGTCCTTCTCGACGAACTCGTATTCAAGCGGCACGTTGGTGTGACCCTCGCGCGCGTGATAATCGCGAAGATGCCGCAGCATCACTGCCCACGGGAGTACCACGTCTGGCGGCCGAGGTGGACGAAAGGACGGTGGCAACTTGATCTTTACACCAGTCGCGATGCCAGGGCAGGATCGGCGTCCGCTCAAATCGATGTGCGCGGGCAGAGATCGTGTCGCAATTTTGACAGAGGCAAAGGGGACCCAGCCATTGCCACGCACGCGATGCACGCCAAAAGACGCGGTTGGCATGGTTGCTTCTGCGTCAGATTACGGTTAGGTCCCGGCTCGTTCGCAAGAAGAGATAAACACATGTGAATGCTCAATACAACGCTCGAGCGTCTACCTCTATCCGCAGCGCACGATCATGTCTGTCTCATTCTCCTGCGCGCGGGATCGCAAACATGATTAAGAGTTGCTCTGTCGATGCTCAAGGCTCAGTCGCTCAGGCACAGCGAGCTGCCCCTTTGGGGTCGGGCCCGGCGCCTTCATGGCCGCTTCCGCGCACATCTCGCGCAGGAGCGTGAGCTTGGCTGATCGTGCTTGCAGGCCAGCGACGACACGAGCGAGCGGCCACGCGGCCTCTCTCGCTCGCGTCACTTTGCACCGGCCCTTAGGTCCCTCAGCCGCTAGGGCCACACGCCGCGGGCGAGTTGGCAAAGGTGGCTATGCTGGCCTTGCGCGGCTTACGTTTGGTCCGAGTGCCTCCGCGGGCATCGCCACCGCGGCCGCCGCCGCCGCCGCCGCCGCCGCCGCCGCCGCCACCGCCGCCGCCGCCGCCGCCGCCGCCGCCGCCGCCGCTCTTGGCAACGCCCTTGGCGGCGCTCTTGCCGCCGCCAAGTGCGTGCCCGGTCTTGGAGGCGGCGCCACCGCCGCCCGCCGCTTTCTCACGCTTGTGGATGACAGCGTCCGGTTTGACCTCGTCCTGGATGTAGTAGTGTATGTAGCCTACGATGGCGCCAACGAGATCATTCCACGGAATCTGCTGCGAGAAGACGTACGACATGACCATCTGCGCAAAGGGCATGTACGCCATCGGGATGTTGAGGCCGTACATATTCATCTGTGCGTCGGGCTGCTGCTGGCACGTGAGGACGGTCATCGACATCACGAGCCCGTCGCCAAAAAACTGCCAGCCCAGTAGGTTGCAGAAGATGCAGAGCATCGCGGAGCATGATGCGAGCGCACGCGCGTACTCGCCGAGGCCTAGGACGCTTTCGAGCCCCTTGCCAAACTGCACGAGGTAGTACATCTTCTGCAGCAGCTGTGGACCGATGCCGCCAAAGAAGGCGGCCGCCGTGATCGGTCGCCAGAGCTGCCAGCGGCGGATGGCGGCCGCATCGAGCGCCACCGCCTCAGGTTGCAGCACGCCAATCTGGTTGAAGGCGGCTAAGATGAGGATGAGCGTGAACCACGAGCGCGTTATCAACGGGATGCCCGTGTATGCGCGCTGCACCGCCATGAGCGCGGAGCCCTCGCCACCGCGCAAACGCATTGCTGCTGCCTGCGCAGGCACCGCCTTTTCCAGAGCTAAAGCGGAGCTGCCCGTCTGGCGCTGCCGGACCGATTCGCGCCGCTGCGACGCAAGTCTGGAGGAAACAGTAGGACGATCGCTACAGCCGCGTGCGGCCGCCGCGCTCACACACGCCACGCCGATGAGGACCCGCCACATCCCGAGGGCGACCGAGGTGGGCGTGAGCTCTCGAGAGATGACACCGGTACATGCCGGTAATGATGAACTACCGTGTACCCACGTCGATCGCTGGAACCCACCGCTCCCCGGTTGGTGGGCTGGTGGCCACAAGGGGTGGCCATCTTGGAAGTTTTCGCGCGCCTCCCTAGCGCCTCCCCGCCGCCGCCCTCCGCCGTCGCTCCCGCCACGAACCGCCACGGTCGCCCCGTCGCCCTCTGCCGCATGCCTCGCTGCCGGAGCGCGCGAGCGGCAGCGCGGCGCCGGGCGGAGACTGGAGAGACGCGGGGGGGGGGGGGGCAGCCCCCCAATACTGATAGGTGATAGGCATGTGTGTATGTGAACGGTCCAGGGCGCAGGGAGGTGCACCGTTGAACGGATTGAGCCGATTGCCATTCTTGGGATTGGCGGCGCCCGGGTCCGACGTTGGGGGGGGGGCCGTGGCCTGAGTGACTATGTGCGAACTCGGCCGTTGACAATTTCCTTGTTAATTGTCGTTTCATTTACATGCGCAGTGAGGGTATAGGTCAATAGAAACTGTCTCAGAGTCATCTCTTCGCAGCCCGAGGGTGGGCCGCCTGACGAGTAGAGCGAACTCATCGCTCATCGCTCACGGCTCTTCATTTTCGGCGCATATGCAGCGATTACTTGCCACGAGCAAGCGCACGCTCGATCTCCTTGTACTGCTGCTGAAGCCGCACCTGACATCAGGCGTACGGGGACAGCGAGCGTGAGCAGCGGTGGCGAGTGGCGCGCGAAGCACACGGCTGGGACTCCCGAAGCAAGAGAGCGGGCACGACGGCTCACCTTGCGCTTCTCCGGCACCGGGTACTTGTTGCCGTACGAGGCGTAGTGGCCCGAGAGCGTGTTGACGGCTGTGTACAGCGTCGAGAACGACGGCATGCCCGCCACCTTGGGCTGGCGGCGGTAGAAAGCGACAAAGTCGTTCATCTCCGAGCGGGTCGACTTGACAATGGTCTCCATGTTGGGGGCGCCGCGCGCCAGCTCGGTGGCAAGCTCCATGTTCTTGAGCAGGGTGCGAGCATCTGTCGGGTAATCCTTCTTCAGCTTGTAGTCATCCTCAGCAAATGAGGGCAGCACACCCACAAAGGCGGCAAAAGCGCCGGCGACCACGCCACGGCGGGTCATGGGACCGTTGGCGGCACTCATCTGCACTGCCGAGGCGGTGCGATCAATCACGTGCATTGGACCGGCCCAGGGGCTGAAGGCCGCCGCAGAGGACACAAGGGTGAGCGAGAGGAACATCATGCTTAGTCGAGAAAGGTTCCCGAACGGAGATGCCACGAGATTGTTGTGCAAACCACCAAAATAGGAATTTCCAGCAAGCAAGGAATATAGCCATCGAGCCCTTGCAGCAGAGGTTTCAGCGTGTAAAAATAATCAATTTCAAACTTGTCGTCAATTCGCGTCGACAGGCACGACGATGTTCGCTCGATCGTCCGCGCTCCTCTCGCTGCCCATGCGGCGTAGACCAGTGCTTGTGGCGGCCGCGTTGCCGAGCTTCGCTACACGCCGCCTGATGGCGTCGGCGTCGCGCGCCGCTCTCATCAAGACGCTCCGTGAGAGGACCAGCGCGCCGATGAAGAAGTACGCAAAACCGACCGCAGCACCTCTCTCCCTTGGCCTCTCTTTCGCTCGTCCCCATCGATTGCTTTACTCGCGCGATTCGACCATGTGTGCCGTCAACACCCTCCTCCAGGTGCGCCGAAGCGCTTGAACAGGCCAATGGTGACGTCGAAGAGGCGGCAACGCTGCTCCGCAAGGCTGGGCTTGCTGCAGCACAAAAAAAGGCGGGCCGCGGCACGAGCGAGGGTGCTGTCGCCGTCGCCCACGGCCCAGCCGGTGCCGCTATTGTCGAGCTCAACTCGGAGACCGACTTTGTCGCGCGCAACGAACTCTTCCAGGGTCTCGCTGGCCGCATTGCGCGCACTGCGCTTGGCGTCAGCGCGAGCGCGCCGCCCTCATCGGCGATGGTGGAGCTCGATGTAGCGGCCATCCGCGCCGCGACCGTGGAGGCCGCGGCCGCCGGCGAGCCGCCATCGTCCGTCGAGGCCGCCATCGGCTTTGCGGTCAGCCAGCTGGGCGAGAACCTGGTTCTTCGCCGCGCTTGCCTGCTGCCGACGCCGGCCGACGGCGGTGTGGTCGCGAGCTACGCGCACAACACGTACGCACCGAGCGTGGGGCTCACCGTGGGCGCTGTCGTGCTCAAGTCCAAGGCGGCCGACGCCGACGCGCTGCGCGCCCTCGGCGAGAAGCTCTCGATGCACATCGTCGCCGCGTCGCCGCTCTACCTCAATCGCGCTGCTGTGCCCGATTCTGCGGTGGCGCGCGAGCGCGATGTGCTCGCCGAGCAAGCAGCACAGTCGGGCAAACCCAAACACGTCGTCGAGAAGATGGTCGAGGGGCGCCTCAACAAGTTTTACAGCGAGGTGTGCTTGCTCGAGCAACCCTTTATCATCGACGATTCCGCAGGGTCGATCACCAAGGTGCTCGCGGCCGCGGGCAAGGAGCTGGGCGCCGACGTGGCGCTCACCGCCTTCGTGCGTTACCGCGTGGGCGAGAGCGAAGCTGGGCAGTGACGCGGTGACAGCGGCTCCCACTCTAGCGTGAGAGCGCACGCTCAACGCACACTGTTCAGTGGCGCACGCGCCGGCTTCGACTTGTCCTTGGACCGGTCTCATTCGTGTTTGAGGTCGCACCTGAGCCGCTTGATGTGTTTGTGAAGAGTTAAAACGGTTCGACACAGTACTGCGGCGTGCCCTGTGCGGGGGCGTTTTATATGGCAGGTCCGGACCAGTGCAAGCGTCCAAGTGTGTCTCGCACTCTCTATACACTTCATCCGGCGCCTCGCGCTACGGGCGAAAGGGGCGCGCCCCGGATAGCCGACCGGACCGTCTACGGAGGGTCGAGCACGAGCGCCAAGTCGTTCTTCGTACACCACACGCAGCAGCTTGCTGCGGCTGCGCAGGTGGGCGACGCGAAGGGGATCCGGAAGAAGATCACCGAGATGAAGATGCGGGCGTTATCAAGGACGCGCTTAAGGCGACCGGGCGGGGCTAAGCGTTAAGCGGCTCGGCCCGGCGGCTGATCGAGTATGGCTGTGATAAGGGGGTCCAGGGGTCCCCGAGCTAGTGGTAACCACATCCGTATGTACGCCGGTCCGGTGTCTTGGGTGTCGACTTCCATTGTACCTTCATAAACTTTGGCTGTGAAACGATCTGTGAAACATTAGGCCACCACCGCCGCCACCGCCTTGGCGCCCCCAGCTCGACGACGACCTCTCCCCGGCCGAGGAGGCCGCTCTGAGCCCCCGGCCACACCACGTGTCGCCTCCGCCCTCGCCTCCCCCGGGTCAGGACCCTTGGGTGCAGCCCCTGCCCGTCATGCCATGCCATGCCATACCATATCATTCCATGTTTGGCGGAGATGGAGATGGTCCCTCTCTTCACTCGCCAGCCAGGCGACGTGATAGTATGTGTTGTGTCTGTGTGTCCGCCACGGTCCACACGCCCGCCAGGCGAGGTGGTTGCACGGGTTCAGACCCGGGGTTGACCCGGGGTATGGCGACTCTGATCCGTGTCTGTGAGCGCGGTACACGTTGCATGTCGCGAGCATGAGAATGAAGCGGCTGTGACGTGTGCGAGGTGTTCGACCTTCACGCTTGTTTGAGTTTGGTCTGTGCGTGTTGGTGTGTTGTGAATGAATGGGACTCTGCCAGCGAGGGCGAGCTGCTGCGAATATGGCTAGTCTCGCCGGCAAGGACAAGACCTGGGACCGCATGACTCCTGCGGAGCAAGCGGCGGCTACGACGCTCGGCTACGACGGCGAGCTCTGGGATGCCGGCGCGACCCCGGAGGCATGCATGCAGCTATGGAGGCAGCTGCGCCGGCATCCAGCGCAGCTCGCGGCGGCGCAGGCACTTGGCTACGCAGAGTCCGAGTGGGACGCGGAGCTGCATGCGGTGACCTTTACGGCGCGCGAGCAGGTGGCATGGCCGCCAACATCAGCAGCAGCCACCAGCAACAGTGCAGGCAGCGGCCTCTTAGCAGGCACATACAAAGGCACCACGCTCATCCTCTCGGACAAGAGCAGCACCGGCTACAAGGGCGTGTGTCAGCGCGGTGAGAACCGTTTCGCGGTCACACTCCACGGTAAGTGCGAAGGCTCCTTTGCGACCGCAGTAGAGGCCGCTGCCAGGTATGCGGAGCTAGTGGCAGCCGATGGTGCAGGAGCGGAGGACGAACCGCCAACCAGCAAGGTGATGAACAAGCAAGGCACGGTGCCCGCGCCTGCACCCGCACCTGCGCCCGCACCCGCTCCCGCACCTGCATCCGTCGAGCGTGCTCTCCCGACCAAGTCGTGCGGCCTCAAGCTCCACCTCTCAGCCGGCTCGCAGACCGGGTATAAGGGTGTGGGCAAGCAGAATAACGGCTCGGGCAAGCAGTTCCAGGCGCATCTCGGGCACGGGCCGGGCTCGAGCCTGGGCTACTTTGCGACGGCTGTCGAGGCGGCGGTCGCGTACGCACGGAAGGTCCAGTCGTTGCGTGAGGCCGCCGCTGCGAGTAGTAGCCAAGGCGGAGGCACCGGCGCCGGTGCTAGGAAGGCAGCGCCCCCGGCCTCCACCTCGGCGGAAGCAGGCGCAGCGTCCAAGGGGAAGCGTAAGGCGGGCGCCGCCCAGCCACCACCAGCCAAGCGGCGCAGTGCTAAGGCCAAGGCAGACGAGGACGAAGATGAGCAGCAGCCGCAGCGCCTGGCTGAGAGCGAGGAGGCGAGTGGTGCGGCAGAAGAGGCGGCGGAAGCCGAGGCCGAGCTCGTCAACGTCGCGTGCAACAAGTGCCTGCGCACGGGCGACGCGTGCCGCATGCTGCTGTGTGATGGACTCGATTGCGACGTCGCGCTGCACACGTATTGCTGCGATCCTCCGCTTGCCGTGGCGCCAGCCGGCAACTGGTACTGTTTCGTATGCTCGACGAAGCGGCAGGCCACTCACCACCTCACAGGACGGCAACAAATGCGCTACCTGCAGCAGCTCGAGGATGCGCGTCGGGCGGAGGAGGCGCGCAGAGCAGACGAGCTCGTCCGTCAGGCCGAGCTCGCCGCCACCGCCACTGCCACCGCCGCCGCCACTGCCACCGCCGCCGCCACCACCGCCACCGCCACCGTGGCCGCCACTGCGGTCGCCTCTGTGAGGAGAGTCAAGGTTGCGGCACGCGCCAGCCACGGCAGCGGGAGTGGCAAAGGCGGTGGCCAGGGCAGCCGGAGCGATGGACACGGCAGCAGCGTGGACAGCCACGGCAGCAACGTCAGCAGCGCCAGCAACGGGAAACAGCGCAAGCGCAAGGATGAGGCGGCGGAGGAGGAGGGCGATGAGCAAGGTGGCCGTGGCACGGCGCCAATGGTGGCGCCCGTGGCCGAGGCGGGTGCGCTGCGCCTATTCCTGTGCAACAAATCAAGCACCGGCTACCTCAAGGTGAGCATCGAAGCAAGCGACCACAAGAAGACGGCTGCCTTCCGTGCCTTCCGAATTGCCCACCCGAAACAGGGCTGCTTCCTTGGCCGCTTCCAGACTGCTGTCGAGGCCGCGATACATGTGGCGCGTGACGTGCGCCAGCGAGGCATCCCGCGCCGCGTGCTGCAGGCGGCGCTCGACAAGGGGCTCAAGGGGCAGGAACTCATCGACGCCGTCGAGGCCGCCAGAGTCAAGGCGGCGGCTAAGGCTAAGGCGAGGGGCAAGGCGCGCGCTCTGGGCGACGGCGAAGGTGACAACGATGATGATGATGATTAGCGAGCGGGCGAGCTGGAGCGCGATCCGCGAAATACCTCAGGTGTAGCAAGCTGCACATACGTGCGCTAACTCCTAACCGCGTGAGACGTGTTGAGTACTTGAGTTTAAGTCGGACCGAAACCCGCCGCCCCCTTCCCGCCCTTGCTACGAGGCGCTACGTACTCATGTGTGTTAGGAGTGTTACCATGTATGTAGCTAGCTCGGTCAGACGGCCTGGGGAGCGAAAATTGACCATCGCCAAAATGATCAATTCTGATGATGTCTCTATGGAATAAGGGTGCCCTAGTGATGGGGATCAGGGGCCTATGCTCGGTTTTCACCCA
>Ga0210248_100131_pt1 | contig 59533 bp, 54 predicted proteins | sample ChrtobMetP3_32mM_FD_155493 | JGI IMG/M metagenome (GOLD analysis project Ga0210248, IMG submission 155493) | Chrysochromulina tobin associated microbial communities from unialgal haptophyte culture, Seattle, Washington, United States - P3_32mM | ecosystem: Host-associated > Algae > Haptophytes >...
TTTGCGGTAAAACGGTAAAAGTGACTGACAGGATATGGGCGTATAGCGGTAAAAGTTGCCACTTGACGAGATTCTCGTAAAACGGTAAAAGCTTCGGACCCTCCGAAAAAGCTACCCCCACCCTATGTCTCGGATGCGAAATTATAATCAATAAAAGAACGGCCATGAGGCCGAAGCACAACGGCCCGGACGCACCGGTCCGGTTAAACGCTTTTAATTCCTGTTTGCTGCTTCCTCCGCCCGGCGGGCATGCCCGAGATGGCGCACGTGCGAAAGATTCGACGCGGCGGTCCGACCGACTTTGTGTCCACACATGCTGGATGCTGACCACACACGCGGGTACGTCCGCGGACCGAGACGCTCTCCCGGTCACGACGAGGACCACCACGCGACGTCATCGCCCTACGGCGCGACGCCCCCCCACCCGGGGGCGGGCCATGAAACGCATCGGAAAATCCTCCCCAGGGTAGGTGTTCTACAACCTCCCGAACTTCCCCTACGGAAAAGAAGAAAAGGGGGGTTCGATGTGTCGGGAGGGGGGGGGTAAGGTGTCACCGAACCGCCCTCTGCCAAGGGGGGGTTCGCTTTGGGTTCGCTAGTCGCCCGATGGTCGCCCGGCGCTCGTTAGGTTCTACGGTCCGGTGAGACAAAGAAAAACTTTTCTATAATCAGACTTCCGCTTTTTCACAGCCAATGTTTATAACCATGTGAAATTATAACCAAACGCTGTGTCTTGGGTGGCGAATTTATAACCAAACGCTTCACAGGTCAGCACAGTTCGTTGGACGGACACCGTTACTCATCACAGTTCGTTGGACGGTCGACACCGAGAGCACCACGGGCGCGCTCTCCCCCACCTTCGACCGCGCGCTGCGGGCACTCGGTAAGCACGCACGCGCGCCGACCACCCATGATTCCACCCGGTATGGCCTCTCGCGATCCTCCCCCCGCACCTTCCTTGCACACCATCGCGCGGCAATCTCGGCAGCCGTCGTTCTCGCGGACGCAACTACCGTACTCCTCGCCGCTCCCGCCATGAGCTTCAAGCTCACCATGGGCATGGCGCCCTTTTACACCGCCCCCGCGCGGTACCCGCCATGGTGTGAATGTGTGTGTGTGAATGTGAATGTGTGTCTGTGTGACTTCTAACACAATGCGTCAAAGCGGTAGTGCATCCGATGGTAAAGGCGCCTGCTTACTGTCAGCCCCATCTTTCGCGTCCGCCTCTGGCCGCATCGAATCTTAACATCGAATCATGAACCTATCATGATCCTGGGGCAGTGGGGCACGCCAATCCGCAAATCTTCCGCAATGCCTTGAACCCCCAAGGCGAGGCCTGTTCGAACGCGCGCCGAGGCGCTGACCGAGACGAAGCCAAGCTTCATGCCTTGCTTAATGCCGTGCATGACATCCGTTTTCGGTTGGTGAGCGGGGTTCGTCAGGGTTCGTCAAAAACTCATAATAATTTAACCTAATTAACCATAGACGCTGCGCCACAAAAAAGTAAGTCTCCGGACGTATATGCGCCTCGCCGCCGCCTCGCCGGGTAAGGCCGTCTTTTCCGATTGCGTCTTTTCTTTTTTGCGCACATTCTTTTGCAGAGGACAGTGCCGGGTCCCCCGCCGGGTCAGTGACTCAGTGTAGGTGTACCGCCGCGGCGCAGCAGTGACTGCGGGATTGGGGGAATTTTCAATACAAGAAAAGGGAATTTTCAATACAAGATATCATTATATATCATCTTATATCTTGATTATATCATTGTGTATCATGTGTATCATCATCATGTATCTCATATATCATGTCCCTCGTCGACACATGATATATAGATATATTCATGATACAAATGCATGACATGATATATGATGATATAACTCGCCTTTTGGAAAACATGATACCAACATGATATCACAAAAAATAAAATTATGATACATCGCCTACAAATATCATGTCCCGTATCATGCCCGCGTCGGTATCATGTTTTGATACACATATGGACATGATACCGGAGTGGCATGACCTGGGATATATGAGATGACAAACCATCTTTACCTTTACTTTTATTTCATGATATCATTACATATCTATCAGTATCATGTGATATCATGTGATATCATGTGATATCATGTGATATCATGTGATATTCAGTATCATGTGATATCAGCAGTATCATGTTGTGCGCCACGACACTGTCGTCATTCGACGCCGCCATCGTCACGCGACGGCGGCGTCGAATGACTTCTTTTGCGTTCCCTTCGGGGGGCGCGCCAACGGGCGCGTCTCTACACCTCCGACGCCCTCTGCGACGACGGCGGCCCGGCACCGAGTACGCAGACTGCACCTACGGCTCCGACTGCGCGGACTGCGGCCGAGCGCGTCTCGGGCATCATCTTCGTCGTCGACGCGGCTGATGCGTCGCGCTTCGACGAGGCTCGGCAGGAGCTGCACAAGCTGCTGAGCGAGCCGCGGCTGCGGGGGGTACCACTGCTCGTGCTCGCGAATAAGATGGACCTGCCCGAGGTGGAGGCTGCCCTCGGGGTGGCCGAGCGCGACCCCCGACCCGACGGAGCGCGCTGCGCCGTCCAAGGCGCGTGCAGCCTCTGCGGCGACGGCGTCGTGGCCGCGCTCGAGTGGTGACGTGTATCACGATATATCATGTGGTATCATGATTCATGATACTACATGATATATCGTGATATCACAGTTTGTGCTCTGGGGGCTTGGGCTGTGGTCGGGGGACATGATATCATGTGATATCATGTGATATCATGTAGGGTGGAGGGCGTGGAGTTCGAAGTCCGATTTTGGCGTTATATCATCATATATCATTTATATCATGTCTCGGTATCATGTCCATGTGTATCATCAAAAACGCGACATGAGATCACATGATATAACATGACGAAGGAAAAAAGATGATACAAGCGATATATCATGTGTCGACGAGGGACATGATATATGAGATACAAGACGATGATACACATGATACACAATGATAGAATCAAGATATATGATGATATATAATGATATCTTGTATAGAAAATTCCCTTTTCTTGTATAGAAAATTCCCCCAATACCAGTCTTTCGGACAAAATCCGACGACTAATTACATGTACCGGTACTGGGAGCGGGCGGAGGCAGGGTCGGGTTTGCTGGGGGCGGCCTCTTCTGAGTCGGCCGCGGGGAGCGGTCGGCTTCGGGCTTGCGGCTGTTGAGTCGGCCGCGGCTTCGGTCGTCGCGCTGACGTGCGGGGTGTTTGTTGTTGTTGGTGGGTTTGGCTGGTTGTGAGATTGGTCTGTGTGCCTTTGTGCGTCCGCGTGTCCCGTGTGTCCCGTGTGTGTCCCGGCTCCCCCCGGTGTCTTTTTACCGGTACGACACGTGGAACAGAACATGGTTGGAACGGCCAGGAAATGGCGAATTCGCCTTGCGCCGACTGCTTGCGCTCACCGAGTCCGAGCATTGGAGCGGCCGTGCATTGCAGCGCGCTGATCTGAGCGACCATGCAGGCCGTGAAGCAGCAGCGGATGGGTACAGATTTGGCCGTCTTTGACAGCAGCCTGTGCAAGGGCTATCTCATTGACGTCGGCGCCAACGTTGGCGATTCGCTCAGGTCCTTCTACACGAAGCCGAGCTGCGCAGTCAGACCAGGATTCAATCAGACTCCTGGTATTGCGTTGAAAGTATCGACCAGCAAATGTGCTTGGCAGTGGCCGTGGTGGATGCAGCTTCCGGAGCGTCGAACGCACTGCGTGTACGCCATCGAGCCAAACGTGATCCTCGAGCCGCGGCTGCAGTCGGAGGCCACTGCTCTACGCCAAGAGGTGGGCAACCGAATACGAATCTTTCCGCGGGTGGCGCTGTCGATTGGCGATGGCAACGCGACCTTCGGACTCGACAAGACGCATCCTCACGGCGTGGGCAGCAGCCTGCATTTGCACCGACACACGATGGGCTTGGATTCCAAGGGAGCCTACCGTAAAGGGGCTGGGCCTGCCCTCGCTGACGGCAGCGTGGCCATCGTGAAGAAGATGGATGCAGTTGCACTGCTGCGCTCGCTGCCGCGCTCGCTGCCTGTGGCGCTCAAGATCGACGTCGAAGGGCATGAGTACGAGCTGCTTCGAGACCTCTTGATCACTGGCGCGCTGTGCAATCACGTCGACTCCCTGTTTGTGGAGTGGCACTCGACCGCCGAGGGTCTCCCCGGCACGCCACGTAGCCTCGATCAAGCCATGCAGTGGATGCTCAGTACGCATAACCCGCGCTGGTCGGAGCTCAGTAAGGAGTGGCGACCGATCGGAGGGCCAGTGTGCCGAACTACGCTCTTGAAGTGGGATTGAGTACGGGCCGTACTCGTATGATAATGCTTGGGGGGCAAATAAAGCACTGGCTCTATTGAATACTGCCCAGTCCACTTCAGTACAGTACACGACCGGACCTAGACCTTAACACCTTGGTCCTTGGATGCCTCAGTTCACAGTCGCATTGTCCACCGTGGCCGCTTCTTCGAACGCTCGGAATGTTACATTACGCCTTACGCAAAATGTATATAGGTAGGATATAACAAAAGAGCATGCACAACCAGAGTCCTTTCGAGCCTCGTTCACAGTCAATGTTCACCAGTCCGGAGGAGAGAGTTTGTGAGAGTCGCGGTTCCAACAGCGAGGGGCGTACAGTACTGTACCGGTAGCCTCGCGCTCGCGCTCGCGCTCGCGCTCGCGCGCCGCTCTGCTTCTCCCCTTTCCCTCCGATGGTTCGCACATGGTTGGGTGGATCGTCGGTGGGCCGGCTTGACCCGATGATGCCGAGGCTCGTGGAATCCGCCGCGGCTATGTGCAAAGTGCACCCGCAGCTGCACTTTATCGTGAACTTTTACGATTCGGATCCGACACCGTTTGATGCGGATGCGCTCGTGCGCCAACATTCACGGAATAGCTCATGCGTGGAGGGCACGCACGTGGCGGGGATGAAGACCGTCTTTTGGAAGCGCGTGATCACCCCCGAATTAATCCGCGCTCGTAATGTCGAGCTCGTGTGGCTCGTCGATTCGGACATCGCCATCCACCCCAGCGCCTTCCCGCTCGGCACGCTCGCTGGTGTCTTGGAGAGCACCAATGCAACACTTCTGCAGCCATCGATCCGCGCGCTCGTGCATGGCACTTACCACAGCTTCCTGCGTGTAAAGAACGCACACATGAGCTGCGTGGCGACTTCGGCTCAATTTGTCGAGCTCCAATGCCCAGTCTTTGCGGCCGAGGCGTGGAGTGCCTATCACTCGCGTGTGCTTTCGCAAATCGCCGACAAGGACCTCGCCGAATCGGACTACGGCATCGACATCAGTTGGTGCGCGGCCGTTCGCGAAGCCTTCCCGGGCCGGCCTGCGTGCCTTGTCACCCCGGGCGAAACCGCCACGCACCTCAATACTCACACGATCGAAAAGTTCATGGACAAGGAAATTGCAAGCAAAGTGCGCTCTTGTGCAGGCACGTGCCAAACTCTGTTCAGGCTATTCCCGCGATACTGGAAAAACTACTCACATCACAATGGCAACTGCTATGGATTGTCTCCCACACGTGCGCCGCTGCCCGATGAAACGCCCCCATTGGACTGCCCTCTCTGACCACGAATGAGAGCCGTGGCGGGAACGTATGCGCAGGTCAAGGCGGCGTGGAGGACGAAGGCGGTAAGTACTCGATTGGTGACTCTGGCGAGGTGCGCTCGCGCAGAAAGAGGAAGCACGGCGATGACGTTGGGGTCGATATAGATCATAGCCGACCGCCGTCCGTGTGGTTGGCGGCCACGTCAATGGCGAGCATCGACCCGAGGAAGATCGTGGGGGTGTGCGGGGCTCTGAGCGCGTTGATGAAGGAGTGGCCGCAAGTGAGGGCTGTTGTCAACTTGCACGATGGTCCTAGCGACGGCGAGCCACGGGGTGATCCCCGGCGCGGCATCAAATTAGCCGAAGAGTTTACGCTCGACAACAGGATCACGACAACATGGATCACGGCGCCGAAGGTGCGCTTCTGGATGGTGCTGCATCCCAGCACAGCGCTCATGAAGAACGTTGACTTCGTGTGGCTCTTCGACCCTCACATTGCCATCCACCCGACCCTCAATCCGGTTGGGATGCTCAACTCTGTACTGAGAGCAACGGAGGCGCAGATCGTTTTTGCGGCGGATGTTGGCAATGCCCTTGAGCCGACAGCCACGCCGCCTCCAGCACGGTCTAAACGGGCTGGGCGGGAGGCAGCGGCTGCTGCTATGGCTGCTGCCACGGCTGCCGCCACGGCTACAGCCACGGCTACAGCCACTGCTGCCTCTGTGAGCCATCCACCTCACTGCATAGCCATCACGTCACGCCTCAAGGCCGCGGCACCCTCGGTTCTGTTTCGGACCTCGGCTTGGGCCCTCTTGCTAGATCGGTTGGAGAAGCCGCACCCATTGAAGCAAGTGGCGATGCCAAACACCACCGCGGCGGGCGTAGAGCTCCTCGAGCTCATCTGCCAGATGGTATCTCGCACGCAGAACAAACCGGCATGCGTCGAAGTGCGCTTGGCCATCCTATCAGTGCCCCGGCGGTCGCCCCATCCCGTCCGCTCTGCCCTCAACGCTCACGCTTGCTAGCACCCGTGCTCAGGTGTTTGCGCACCGGCTACTCCTCACCGACGCTCGGGCTTTCGAGTCCGAACTCAGGCTTGTCGAAAAGGCACGCGAAAGCCTTCCCCACGATCCGGCTGCTAAGGGCGGTGGCGGCGATGGTAGCTTCCAAACGAATCCCATGTGCTGGGAGATCACGTCCGACGGCAAGGGCATCGGCCTTGATCGGACTTCGCGCTTCGCGCTCAAGCAGGCAACTGGGTGGCGCGGGCACGCGTAGATGTGATCGGCTGGTCATTTATCGACAAGCGCAACGCACGAGCCTCACACGCTAGCACGCGGGGATACCAGTGTGGCTGTGCTCGGCTGCCTAACGCTGTTGCTGCCACGCTGCTTCGTCGCTCGCCGTCATCTAGCACTCAGTGTCAAGGTCAGGGTTGTGGGGAGTTGACCCGAATGCGATTCCCAATGGTATTTCACAGTGAAATCTGAAGTGCTGAAGACCTCTGTCGTGTGTGGAAATTCATGATGTCACAGTTGGAATGCGCGAATCCCACTCCCAATGGTCTTTCACAGCCAATGTTTATAATTCGACACCCAAGACACCGGACCGGCGTACATACGGATGCGGTTAACACTAGCTCGGGGACCCCTGGACCCCCTATTATCACAGCCATACTCGATCAGCCGCCGGGCCGGGCCGCTTCACAGCGAAATCTGAAGTGAAGGTACATTATTGTGGAAATTCATGTCTCTGTGTCTATTCTTGCTTGCGGTCTCTGCCGCGGCGTTCTCGGCCGAACGCGAAGCGGGCCGCGCGATTGCGCGCCATGCGAGCGATGGTCAGTGGCGAAAGGCACTCCAGCTGCTGCGCACGCTTCCCGATCGCGGCGTGACAGTGAATGTGATCCATTATAATGCAGTCATCAAGGCATGCAGCCGAAGTGGGCAGTGGAAACTGGCGATTGCACTTCTCCGCGAGATGACGGGGTCAATCAAAGACAGCCCAACTGCCGCCCCCGCGGCAGATGCATGGTCGTTTTCGACGGCAATCTCTGCATTGTCAGCGGCGCCTCAAGAAGTCGGCTGGCAGACATGTTTGGAGCTCCTCGAGCAGATGCCTGAGGCATCGACTGCCGCACACAATGCTGCACTGCGCCTTGCAGGCCGTGACGGCACCGCCGACGGAGCCCGCCGCACGCTGCAGATGCTGCGAAAGATGGCCGCCAACGGCCCACCACCAGATCTGCTGTCATTCAATCTTGTAATCAACGCCTTCAAGGCGCGTGGCGAATGGAAGCCAGCATTGGAACTGCTCGCCGAGCTCGAGATACACGCGTCGCTCCGCCCCGATGTCGTGAGCTACTCGAGCGCCATTGCCGCCATCGCACCGACGGGTAATTGGCGGGAGGCGTGCCGGCTGCTTGACCGGATGCGTGCGGCAAATGTGCCCCCAAACGAGTTCTCGTACGGCGCGGCGATCTCAGCTTGCGACGCAGGGGGTGAGTGGGTGCGGGCTGTGGCGCTGCTTAGGGAGTTGGAGCGGACCCACGCACCCAGTCTGGTGGCCTACACTTCAGCCATCTCCGCGTGCGCCAAGGATGGAGCCTGGCAACAAGCTCTGCGCCTGCTCGTGCGGATGCCACTGATCGGCCTTCAGCCAAATGTCATCCAATTCAATGCGGCCATCTCGGCGTGTGCGAAAGCTAAGGAGTGGCGGCCGGCGCTCGCCCTGCTCAAGCGAATGCGCGGAGAGGCGAACGCGAACGACAAGGGGCAGCCACGGCAGCGACGCCGGCGACGACTGTATCCATCTCCTAACGTGGTCAGTTACAATGCGGCCATCTCCGCCTGTGCTCGTGGAGGCGTGTGGCGCGAAGCCCTGGCCCTCTTGCGCCAGATGCGCACAGATGGTCTGGCGCCCGATATGGTCAGCTACAGCACGGCACTTGACGCATTAGCGAGAGGTGCGCAGGGTCGTGCAGCGCTCGGAATCATCACCGGCATGCGGCAAAAAGGCATCGAGCCGGATGCGATTGCCTTGTGCGCAGCTTGCAGGGCATGCGAGGCAGCTGGCGAGTGGCGCGGCGCATTGCTAGTCCTTCGGCCGGCCCTTCAGGCAGAACCCGTGTTTCAGGCACTGCCCGAGACGCGCACGGCCAAGGGCGCTCCTCCACAGGGTCCTCGACAGGGCGGAGCGCTGCCGAGGAGAGCCACAGCCGTTGGAGCTGTGAATATTCACAGAGCCACAGCCATTGGAGCTGGCACAGCCTCGGGTGGGAATGCGGATGTGGCCTCAGACGAGGAGTTGGCGCCGGCCTTTGCTGCCGCCTGTCGTGCCTGTGCCCGCGCGGGCGAGGGGCGGGTGGCTCGGATGCTGGCGGATGTCGCCGAAGCTCGAATGGGCAGGCCGCTACCGTCCGCTGTGCTCGCATTGGTTGACGCGGCGGAGGCGGCACCACACACAGCTGCTTTACGGACAGAAGCGGAGATAGCCCCGGCGGCGCCGGCGGTGGTAGCGGTGGTAGCGGCAGCAGCAGCGGCTGTGGAGACTGCTGCAGACATGCAAACGCAGGCGACGCCTGGGGTTCGTGCTGCCAAATCTACTGCACCCCAACAGGGCGTCCGGCCGACGCACGCCTCCGCCCGAGCCAACTTCGTCCTCGAAGGTGCCCAGGTCTCTTGCACCCATGGCGAGAACGCGTCCTCTGCCGTGGACGTCTTTCTGACGCGCGATGCGAACGGGAGCATCGCTGGCACGGTGGACATTGCACGCGAAGCTCGGGTGCTCGTGCATGCCTTGCAGCGCCGGGCAGGTTACGTACCTGTGCTCACGGCGGCGCCGGAGCGCTCAGGGCGCGGAGAGCGTCTGAGCTCTGCGCGGCGGCGGCGGATCCTCTCGCAGCACGCGGAGAAAAAGGCGCTGGCGGCTCAGCTTCGGATGGGATACCCTGCGCCGCGGCTTGAGCTCTCGCATCGGATGTGTGCCGACTGCCACGCCTTCTTCCGAGCAGCGGCCGTGGACTCGCAGAGGCCCATCGTTTGCATCGATGCGCGCGTGCGGCACGAATTTGGCGTCGATGGTCGCTGCTCGTGTGAGACGCCGACGCGCGGAAGAGTGGCCACGACGACATCGTGATCGTGAGAGACGTGACACATGATGCTTGTCGACGCGCCAGGCCTTACCTGCTCTCGAGTCTGCAGTCTCGACGGCGGCGCCGCCGTGCGCCACTTCTGGAGCGTGTGGATATGGATTTTTACCTATAGTAAACCCGATAGCGTAAAGCGTAGGAGCGGTATACGCGGCGGTCCCTACGTGGCCCGCGTTACCTCAAAGCTTTTGTGGATTTGGATCGGACGTCGGATCGGATGTGCACGGTTAATATTGCAAGTACCGCTATTTCGACTGCATTCGCGCAGCGGACTAGCGCACAGCTGCACACCGCGGCCGATCATGCTTCGTCGCGGGTTGGGAGAACGTGTGTGGTTGATCTCGGATCCAACCAGCAGAAAATCCCGCGCGCCGCAGGGTGTAAAGCCGGCTCTCAGCCGGGCCGGTGCGAAAAGCCGGGTCGAAGCCGACCGGGGTCCGGCCACACATCGTGCATCGACATCTCAAGGTGCTGCACGCACCACTGGTGGAAGCTTGATGATCACCTTGCTGCGAGTCCGGCGCCAGTCCTGCCCGTGCATAGGCGCCCACCATTGGCTAGCTCGCTCATTAATGTCCAAACGTTGCGGCGGAAACGTGCTCAGATACGCGAACGGGTTGGCACGCAGCGTCGACTTGAGAGCGTAGTTCGAGGACGTGAGACCGTGGCCAACCGTGCTGCTCTGTCCAAGCTCGCCCAGCGGCGTCAGCGTGGTTTGCGACTGCGATGCAGCCAAGTGAGAACGGAACGACGCCCGCGTCGGCCCTGGCGGCATCAACTGGTGCAACCGCAGCGGCTCGCTCGCCACACGACGCAGGCGTGAAGGACGCATGCGCTGCCGCAGCAACTTGTTGAGCTCCTTGTACTCAATGGTGCCGCCGCCGTCGAGGTCGAACTCCTCGAAGAGCGCCTCAGCCTCGACACGCGTGGCTTCAACGCCCAATGCCGTGATGCCCTTGAAGAATTCGTCCTTGTCAATCAGGCCATTGTGATCCTCATCCCAATCCCGGAACAGATCAATGACGCGCACCATATTGGCTGCCAGCACTTCGCGGAGCTGCTCAGCAATCGGTTTCTCGCTCTCGCGGTCGAGCTTGACCGTGTTGGACAGCGCCGCGCCGGTGCGCTCGCGGATCGTTTCGTCGAGGCGTCGCAGTTCATGTTTCTGCTCTACGATAACGCCTGCAAACTTGCGTAGCCTCTTCTCTATCTCGAAGCGCGAAATGGAGCCACTGCGGTCCTCGTCGAACTCTCGAAAGATCTGGTCGATCTGCTGAACCGGCACGTCCGAGAATCCGAGCGTGAGGATCGCACGCCTGAACTCTTTCTCGTCGACCGTCCCATTGCCATCTTCGTCCCATCGCTGAAAGATCTCTGAGATCTTCGTGACCGAACGAGCGAGTGCGTCACGCATGGAAAAACGGAGGTACTCATGCTTCTCAATGCGTCCCGAACCAGTGACGTCAAGAAGTCGGAAGCGTTTACGAAGCTCATCCACGGTGTGTTCGCCGGTCTCACGGCTGCGGACCAGCGCACAGAATTCCCTGAAGTTCAAGCCCACGGCGTCTGGGTCGGCGGCAATATTCCCGATGAAAATGTCCTCATTGTGTTTTTCAAGAGCTGCATCGTACTCGGCCGCGTTTTGGCGCATCGCTGTCCTGAAGGTCTCTTGACGCTTGAGGGCACGCCGCTGCGGCGGGGGCGGCAGAGGGGGCGGCGGCGAACCGCCCGCGTCCATGAACTCGCCTACAGGCTCCTGCGCCGCGAACCCCACTGTCATGATGCCCCCTGACTCGCGCGCGGTGCGAAAGAGAAACGTAAAACTCGTCGAGAAAAAGTTCCTGAAACCGTCACAATCGGGTGGCGGGTCGCTCTATCTATTACATCTGGAACCGCAACGGTCAGGGAAGGTCCTTCCCGGAGCATTCACGGAGCAGCTTTTTGGACACTCCTCTCATGTGTTTGTGTGATTTCTTTTAATGTGTGCATGTGTGAATGTGTGAATGTGAATTGGTGCTTGCTCTTCGATCAGCATGATTGCCGACGGCATCGGAGGCCTCGGCTCTAATGGCTGCTGGCACCACGAGCTTAGCTACGCGTCGCTCGCTTCGACAGACTCTGGCTACACGCAGCAGCCATGGCTACCTGATGAATTGGTGACCAATTGCATGCTCTGCCAGCAACCATTCGGCATGTGGCGGTGGTCGCATCACTGCCGAGACTGTGGCGGGTGCTTCTGCCGAGACTGTACTCGACACCGTGTCGAAAGTCTCAGTAAAGACGGGCCGGCCACGCTGCGCTTATGCGATCGCTGTGCCTTCTCGAGTGCTCATCCAGAGCACCTCGGCTGCGAGTGCGCGCCACCTACCACACTCTGCATGCTAACTCCTCGCATTACATGGTCCTCTCACACGCTGCCCAATGCTCATAGGCGCCCGCTGCAATGCTCGCGGTGCTCGTTTCCTCGAACCGAGCGGCAACTATGCGTCTACGTGCTTCTGGTCTTACGAGTCGCCGCCTGTGGCTTCTGTGCGCCCTGCGCCACGTCCAGCTGCCTAGGCACACCCGCTGCCACGCCGCATGCCCCCCCACCGCCGACCGTATCCACAGCGCCATCCGTATTGCAAGCTTCGTATGCTTTCACGGCGGCACCGGCCAAGTACAATCCTCCGACACAATGGAGCGGAACTGGCATGAGGGGCAGCATGCCTGGTGCTGCGGGTATTGGTGCTCGTGCTTGTGCTGTTGACTAGTCATGCGGTTGTGCGTCGACGTTGTGGAGCTTGCAGCTTGAGCGGCGCATGCAGCGTTGTGTAAGCGTTGTGGCGACAACAGAGGTCGCGTATGTCGCACACCGCCGCAGGGGAGTCGTGCTGATAGTGTAGTTAATCGGAGGCTGAAGACACTATTTGATCTGTGCGCGCCCGCGCCCCGCGCGCGCCGATACCGCGCGACACGATCGCCGAGGTGACGTGGCGACGTCCGACGCGCGACGGCTGCTCGCGTCACAGCCGTCCGGTCTCGCACGCACTTGAACACGGTGGGCTCGTGGGTACCGGGTACCGGATACCGCATCTCACCGCCGCACGTGGCGGAGACCGCGCGGAGAGCGTTGATGTATCGGACTTTCATTCACCATCGGGGTCTATTGCATCGCGCTTTTGCCGCTTGGCTGCACGCTCCGCCATCAGCTTCTCAATCTGCACGAGCTCGCGCTCCATCTTAGCCTCCCTCTTGAGCGCCTCGACGTCAACGCCGCCGCGCTTACCGCCGCCGCCAGCCTTACCCCGATTATCGTCGCCGTCGGCGGTCTCGTCGGGTGATTGGGAGCGCACGATGCCAAGCTCATCATCGGCGTCAGGGCCATGTAACCCGAGATTGTGCCTGGGTGCAAGTAGAGGTCAAGGGAAGAGTCAGGAAAGCGAATCAGAGCAGCGGACGCATGCAGTCAAGAGGATGAACGTGGGGCGCGGGATCAATATCGCCAGTAGCCCACGCACCCTTCATAAGTATCGGGGAAGCACTCGCCATATGAATCGTCCATCATGGCGGCCGACATCTTGAGGTCTTTGGATAGGCTCGGAGGAGGCTGTGCCCCGGCTTTCTTGGCCGCTGACATGCGCAGTATTGCCATGTCATCCAACTCGTCGTCCTCCCCCATGACAGCCCCCCATGCCGCCTCGCCGACTGCACGTATGCGAGCACTGGCACAGGCAGTGCCGGCGATGGTCGAGGATGCAGCGGCAGCGGAGAGGGGGGGATGGCCGATGGATGCACTCCCCGAGGCCATCACGCTTCGCAGTAGTGCATCAGCCGCATCACCAGCCGCATCACCAGGGGCATCGTCATCGACATCGTCTTGCTCCCGTTCGCTCCCACCTGCAGGGGCGCCGATGGCCAGGGCGGCAGGCGCTGCGGCGGCAGCAGCCTCGCGAAGCACTGCCGCATCCGTCACCTCCCTGGCGGCTCGGCGCAGCTGTTCGGCACTCGGCTCGCACACGTAGTCCGAGCCCACGCCCTCGCCGAAGATGTCATCCACGTCATCCTCGACGGGCGGCTTCAAGGGCGCTCTACCAACCGGAGCCGCCGTCTGCGCCGAAGCCGCCGACGCGGCCGGCTCGATCGTCGGAGCGCCCCTGGGCGCAGCGCCGCCAGCCGATGCGGCGCCCCATCGATCGGCTCTGGCCGTAGCGGCGGCAGGGGTGGCGGAGGCGCTGGCAGTGGGAGCGGCGGTGGCGGCATCGGTCGGCGCGATGGCAGGTAGCGGGCGCATCGTCAGCAGCGTCCCCGTTTCCCACGAGGAACCCGCCTTCTCCTTCTCCTTCTTCTCGTGCTTCTGCCGTTCACGGTCGCTACAGCCCCAGCCACTGCCGCCGTACGTCATGATCTTGGTGAGGCGCGACAGGAGGGCGGTAGACAGCGCCGCGTCATGCAGCACGGCGCCCCGAGGCCGAACCACCGAGAGGTCATCGGTCGAGCGAATGAGTACTGAGGGCTCATCAGCCGAGGCCAGCGCGGCTACCAAGCCCAACAAGGTGGCGGGAGCCTCGGCGGCGATCTCGTACACGTAGACGAGGCGACCCTCCGTCAGGGCGCGGTTGGGGCGGGCGCGTTGGGCGGCGCCGCTATCGGCCAGCAGTGCGCTATAGAGTTCGCGCACCATCTCACTCCGGAAGGTCAGCGTGCTGGCGTCTGCAGCGGCGGCGGGACGCACAGTGGCAGAGGCAGACGTGGCGGCGGCCTTGTATGAAGACGGGAGCGGGGGGGGGGGCATCGCAGCAGTGCCGATTGGCCGGCTCGCAGCTGCCGATCTGTTTCGCCCCACTGCCTTTGGGGCAGCCACCTTCTCCGCAGCCGCCTTGCGCTCAGCAGCCACCGATGCCTCCGAGGCGCTCAGGTCGGCGCGTGTCTTCTGGAGCAGCGCAAAGTCGAGCCCTTTGACAAGGTGCGTGTGCTCAATGTCGCCACCGAGGTACTTGCTTTGCGCGATGGTCACTCGGTGCTGCTGCTGTACGAGATCTTCGCGACCACCCAGCTGAGCAACGGTCGGCACTGTCGAGAGCGACGCTGCATCAGGTATTTCATCATCGTAAAGGCTGTCGATGAAGGCAGCCGGCGCCACGCCTTCCTCCTTGGCCTGCCGGCTCTCTTCCTTGCGACGCTGAGCCGCCCGGTCAGTGTAGCGATTGGCCTCCGCGAGGGCCTCCTGCCGTCTCTTTTCGATGGCCATGCGCCGCTCGTGCGAGGCCTGCTGCTTGGCCTTGCGACGGGCCCGCTCCTCTGCCGTCATCTCGGCGGGCGCGGCAGCCGATGCCTTCTCCACGCGCGGCGTCGCGAGCAGAGCACGGAACTTGGAGTTGTCCATGGTACTAAAATATCAGCGTAGCCGCCTGCTCTCGAGAGGAGCGTGACGGGGATGGGACAAGCGCCCACTTGACGATCAGAAGATTTGTCCTAATTTGTGCGTGAAATCCGCCGGCGTGAAAGAGCGCTTTGACAAAGAGATCCTTTCCAGGTGTGCTTCATACTGGGCCTCACAGGGCGACTATCATGCGCGAGATCAACGAACCCCCTCTGTAAGGTGTAAGCACACGGACATCGCAGCACTCAGTCATCATCCTCATTCCTCTTCTTCTTCTTCTTCTTGCCCTCACCCTTCTCGTTCTCTCCGTCCTTCTTCTTCTTGCCCTTCTTCTTCTTCTTCTCCTCCTCCTCCTCCTCGTCGTCGTCGTCGTCCTTCTTCTTCTTGCCCTTCTTCTTCTTCTCGTCCTCCTCTTCCTCCTCGTCGTCCTCTTCCTCGTCCTTCTTCTTCTTGCCCTTCTCCTTACCCTTCTTGCCGTCCTTGGGAGTGGGACTGTCTTCGAAGTCGTCGGCAACGGACGGAGAGAAAGGCGAGGCCTCCTCCTGCTCCTGGCTGACCGTTGGCTGCCTGGGCGGGGGCGCGCTCGCTTCCATCCTGGACGACCGGGCATTGGCGAGCTGCGGCGGCGGCGCGTCGGCGCCGAGGGCGGGGTCAGCTATGTCGACGACGAGCACGTCCTCCTCAGGGTGCACCAAGCCCACGTTGGCCAATCTGTCGTACAGCGAGTTGCGCCCGGCCATCAGTGCCGACTGGAAGGGTTGAATGACAGGGGGAGCATTGGATAGGTAGTCGGCATTCGCTGGGGCCGCCACCTTGACAGGCAGCGAGGGCGGCGTGCGCGGCGCCTGTCTGAGCGGCGGCGGCGGCGCGTCCACGCTCTCTGCAACGTCGTCCTTGCCGTTCTCTCCGAAAGTATCGGCGCTGCTTTGCGTTGTGACCTGTGAGTAGGTAGGCTTCGACTTAACATCTCGTTGGCGCGAGGCGCTCCCGCGCTGGTCCGCGGGCAGCGGCACGACGAGCGACTCGAGCTGGTGGCGGACAGCGCGGCGCACGCCGATGGAGAGGCCCGTGCAGAAGCAGACGATCAGCGCGAGGATGGCGATGAGAATAAAGGTCGCCCACGTGCCGTTGGTCAGCGAGACGAGGTGCAAAGTGTCCCACGAGATCATCGCCACCGAGCAGGTGTCGCCGCCGACGAGGCCGATCGAGGCGTCGCAGGGCGCCTGCAGGCCGCCCGGGCAGCTGGCGGGCTGGCAGCAGTGGCCAAACGTCGGCGTGGCCGCCGAGACGTTGGTGGGCGTCGAGAGGGCGCACCAGCCCGCACGCGCCATCACGAGGTTGCCGCCAGGACACGTGGCTCCCTCAGGGCACACGCGGCAGGCGTTGTCCCATCCGTAATAGCCGGGCTGGCACATGCACGACTGGAGCAGGTAGGAGCCGCTCGAGGCCGTCGTTGCGTACGCGGGGCAGGCGGTACACTGGGCGACGCCCTCGGCGGCGGCGTAGAAGCCGATCGGGCAGGGTGTGCAGCTCTCCATGGCAGCGAAAGGCGCGTAAGAGCCCAACGGGCACGGAACGCACTGCATCGAGCCGCTATCCATTGTGAAGCCGGCCTTGCATACGGCCTGGTACGACGCCTGGAAGCCCGCGCCCGGCTCGCCGGCAGCGTTCGTCACGAGCCGCACGAGCATCGTCGGGCCTGTGGAGGAGATCGACGCAGGCAGCATCGTCCCTGTGATCGTGGCCAGCCGAGGAGAAGCGATCGTGTTACCTGCAAGTGGCGGAAGTGGAGGGGATGGGGGGGGGGGGGGGGGGGGGGGGGGGCAGAGGGGGGGGGGGGGGGGGGGAGGGGGGGGGTCAGTGGCCCGATCGGGGTGATGAGCGGAGCAATGCCGAGAGCATCGGTGGGCGTGGCCATGGCCGGCGCGAGGCGCGAGGCTGAACGAGCTCGGTGGCGGGGCCGGCTTACCATCGTGAATCTCGAGGCGGTCGCCCTCGTCAAGCAGTTCGAGCTGCGTGAGCACGACGCGCACGACTGTGTGGGCGAGAGTGGGCCGCAGTCCGAATCGGCAGTCGAGCGAGTTGCGATAGTGGCCGATTCCGTCGGAGATGACTCCGCGCGTGCCAGTGAGCACGAGATCTCCGGAGCAGCCGGAGCCCATCTCCCACGCATCATCCTTGAGCATATCGTTGGTGCCCGCGCCGAACATGACATACATCGAACCGACCGACGCGAACGCGGGGATCCCCCATCGTGGCTCCGGCAGCGCCGACATTGAGACTGGCTGCGACCAGCGCAGCACGCCCGAGACGGCGGCGTATACAGAGAAGGACCAAAGATCTGCGAGCTTCTCACCCTCTTTGTTGACACCGCCGAAGATGTAGACAGTCTCGTCCACGAGGACCATGGCGTGCCCGTCGCGGCCCGCCGGCACCGTCCTCGACGAGGCAGGGGCGGGCTGCATCCACACGTTGCGTGCGATGTCGAGCATGTGCACGTCGCCGAAGAACACGGGGATCTCTTGGTTTGAGCCGCCCGAGACGATGAGAATGGAGTTGAGCACGAGGCACGCCGCGTGGCCCTTGCGGGCTTGCGGTGCCACGCCGCTCGGCGTCAGCGTTGTCCAAGCGAACGTCGTCAGGTCGAGCCGGTACAGGTCGGAGAGAGCGATGCTGAGTGCGCTGAGACCTCCGAAGACAACCATGGCGTCACGAGCCGCCCCGGACGTCGGTGTGAACGGTGCGATCGTAGCCGTGTGCTCGGTCCGAGCCGGAGGCCTTGTGCCGCTCTGGTTGGCATGCAGGTTGGCCCAGGAGCCAACATTTCCCGCAGCCACGTTGAGCGCGTACAGATCGTTCATCCGCGCGAGCGCCGCAGTCTCACCGGCAAAGAGGAAGGCAGTCCGCTGCTGTGAGAGGACCATCGAGGCGCCGCGGCGCCCAACGGGTATGACGCCACCCGCAAGCTGAACGCTCCAGACGCCGCTTAGCATATCGAGCTTCCACAGGTCATTGAGTGCTGCGCCAGTACTGGAAAGGCCTCCAAAGACCCACACGTAGCGACCAAGCGTGGGCGTGGAGTGCACTGTGTGCTGAACCACGGCGGGCGCAAGTGCGCGTGCTGCCGGCAGGTTGGTGTAGGTTTTTTGATGCCACGAGACGTACGTCTCGTCCTCGCAGGCTGACGTGTGGAGCAGCGATAGGACAAGGAGCACACGCATTCCCTCGGACCGGTCGTCCGCGGCAGTTATCTGCGGTTACGAAAAGTGACATGATGAATACGATCTCTTGAAGCAAACTGGAAGCTCTTTAGGTCCTTGTGTTGCACGACTAATTAGCTTGTGCTTCCTCTTGAAATTCATGCCATTGATGACACACGGTGGCACCCGAGGCAGCTCGAACATGCTAAGATAGAACGATACACCCCAGTTGTATGCATATCCAATCGGAGACGCGAGTTCTCCTATCCGGGTCAGTATGCGGCCCGCGTCTTTCGGCTACAACCAGCTTTGGTCCTGTGTATGACTGAGCGCAGAGACAGTAGTGTTCGTCATCGAGGGCGCGCGGTCCTCGGAGGGACTACGGCACGCGGACGGTCACCTCTTCGCCGTAGAGATGCGAGGCGCCGTCGAGATGCGTGCGCGCGCGATTGAAGTGCACCTCCGCCTCCGGGTACAGGTGCACGTACACGCCCGCCGGGTGTGGATGCTCGCAGGCGCGCTGCAGGGCCACAGACAGCCCGTCGCGGCGCAGCCAAACGTCATCGACGACGATCGTCTCCTCGGTAGGCTCTCCCGGCTGAATGATGAGAGTGGCGCCGCGCGTGACGCCAGGGCATAGCCCTATCAGTAGCTTGGCATCGCCCGCCGCGGTGGCAAGCATCAACGTCGTGGCAGGTGGGGCGGCGGTTCGCGCCGCCCGCTGCGAGCGGGCGCGGCGCCGTGGCGGGCGTTTCGTCGCCTCAGCGCGTGGGTCACCGACTGGAACCACCGGCGGCGACGGAAGGTCGAGCGAGGTGGCGGGGCGGCGCAGCAGCAGCAGCTGCCGGTCGAGCTCCGCTGAGCGGCGTGGCCACTCGTTGCGGTCGAATTGTGAGCCGCGGCCCTGGATGCGAAGCACGATGCCGCGGTTCTCACTCGTGATGCGCTCGAGCTCGCGGCGTCGCAAGCCTAGGTTGAGCGATTCGGGCTCACGCGCGGAGCCGCGCTGCGGAAACGTCGGCTGAGTCGAGATGCTGTGGTCGATGACCGGTATCTGGAAGCGATTGAGGCGCACGCCAGGGGAAAACTCCCACGTGCCCGCCGTAGGGTCGAGCACGGACGAACCGGGCGCCATCAGTTGAGACATCTTGTCAAGCAGCAGTCGGTTCTCGTGCTCAATGGTATCATAGCGCTCGCTCTGTACCTGTTGGCGCTTGAGGTTCTGCTGCACATGGCGGTACACGGGCGTGGAGCGGTGCGGGCCCTCATGCCACTTGTTGCCGAGCGGGGCGCGACGCGTGCCGCCTGCGATGTCGCGCAGCCGCTGCTGGTGCGATTCAAAGTCACGCTGTACACTGAGCTCCGCGAGCGTGCGGTTGCAGATGGGCGGCTCTTTGCGCCCCGCTTGAGCCCAGGCGGGCTTCATTTGCCGAACCGACTGTTTCGTTCAAAAACTTCTCCATCGCCAACAGACGAGGCCAATGGACGGCGCGACGCTCGATGTTGCGAACGCCGAGGAGGAAGAGAATTTCGACTCGGGCGTGCGCCGCAAGGCGCAGGACTTTGCTGCAGTCGACGTCGATAACGACAACAAGCTCGACTTTGATGAGTTCTGCGCGATGGTGCGTGATCGTGAGGAAGGTGAGCACACTGACGAGGATCTGCGTCAGCGGTTCACTGAGCTCGATGCCGACCGCAGCGGCAAGGTCGACATGAACGAATACATTCGCTGGGCGCTGCGTGACGCACTCGCTCGCTCCTCGGCCCGGGTGATCGACCTGTTCCGCCAGTGGGATGAGGACGGCTCCGGCGTGATAGAGCGCAAGGAGTTTAGGCGCGCAATCCGCGCGCTCGGCTTCGACTTCATCCACGACGTGTCTGAGATAGACTTGGTCTTTGACGACTTTGACATTGACAAGGACGGCACGCTCGACTATAATGAGCTGAACACGATGCTGCGCCAGGGAGCGTCGGTCATTCTGGACGACGCGCTCAAGGTGGGCGCAGCTGGCGAAATCGCGACGCAGGTGCGGCAGACGCACAAGCTGCGCAAGCATCGCGCCAAGGGCAAGGCGCTGCCATCGTCGGTTGTACTCAAGGTGAATAGCAGATTGTCGGTGCAGCAGCAGCTTCAGCAGGTGCTGCGCGATAACGCGGTGCGTGTGATCGACATTTTTCGCGAGTGGGATGAGGATGGCGACGGGCTCGTGTCAAAGAAGGAGTTTAGGAATGCCGTCTCCGCTCTCGGGTACCAGGCACCACGCGAGGACGTTGACGCTGTCTTCAGCCTCTTCGACGAGGATGGCTCCGGCATGATCGAGTACGGGGAGCTCAAGCGCGCGCTTGACATTGAGGATTCAGATCACAAGGTCCAGGATGCCAAGCTCGTGAGCAGCACCCAGCAGCAGAAGGGTAGCGGTGGAGGCGCAGGCAAGCGCAAGACTCCGGAGCGCGGGCGTCCGGCACCGACCGCGCCAGCCGCACCGCGAGCAGATGCTTGCCGTGGCGCCACCGCCACCAGCGCTCCGGGGGAGCTCAGCGAGGAGGACGTGGTGTCAATGTCCAAGAAGTTATACGATGCCCTCAAAGGCGTGGACCCCGACTTGCGACACTTCTTTACGCTCTTCAAGAGCGTGGACAAGAACGGCAGCGGGCGCATCACATTCGAAGAGCTCGGTGTCTTGGTGCGCCAGAAACTCGGCCTGAGGGAGAAGCACCTGAGCCAAACGCAGCTTCTTGCGCTCTGGAAGAAGCTTGACATCGATGCGACGGGCTTCATCGACGCTGGAGAACTCAGCCGATTCATGCGCATAGGCCAGAGGGAGAAGAAGCCCATGCCTGACATCGGGTCCACCGGTGGGAGCATCCGGCAGCAAATGAAGGCTGGTCGCGCTAGCGGTGCCGCTCCGGCCGACCGTGTGGAGTCCGTGAGCGGCAACCCGTACGATGACGTTGAGCTGCTGGTCGAGGCGGCGCCACTGCCATTGCGTGTCGTGGGCATGCCAACGGGCGCAATGGACCAAGCCGATATGTACGACCGGCATGCCGCCGCCGATGGCCGTCGTGCCCCGTCGGCCTTTGAGCGGCAGCTGCGCTCGCAGCTCGATGGACTGCTCGTGGGTGGCGAGGACGACGAGCAGGCTGGATGGCCGGGCGCGCCGCCTCGGCAAGAGTTGACGAACGCGCTGCAGCAGCGGCGCGAGCGCGTGCAGATGCAGGCGAAACAGGCGCATCTCGAAAAGGAGAGCGCCGCCAAAGTGCAGGCCGCCGCTCGCGGCCACCAGGCACGTAAGGAGTACGAGGCGCGCAGACCCAAGCGCGAGTGGCGCTTCGTCAAGAGCCACCGGCGCGTCGTCAGCGTGAGCGAGAGCGGCAGTGGACCTTCGACGACGATGTTCTATGTGCAGAAGCACGAGCGCCTGGACCTCCTTGCCGCCGAGGGTTCCGGCCGGCTGATGCTCGACGCTGCCGACGCGCAGGGCCGGGTCGTGGTCGAGGGGAGCTGCGTGTTCGACTCGGCGCTCTCCGCCCTCGCCATCACCGCCCAGGCCACTGCGCATGTCAACGCCAACGGCCAGGGTGCGGCGGCCCCTGCCCTCTGCTCGGCGCCAGGAGAGTACCTCTACACCTTCCGACTCGAGCCCAGGGCAGGCCAGCTGGAGGCCAAGCTCGAGCTCAAGTTCCAGATCGAGTCCACCTTTTCCGACCACGACCTCGCCTCCGAGCCCGCCTCCGAGCCCGCCGCACAACCCGCTGCGGCCACTGAAGCTGCTTACACTCACGGCGCACCTACCGCGCATAAGACGGCGCGGGAGCGACGCCGGGAGGAGCTGGCATCAGGCCCTCTACTACACCTCCCGACCGAGGTCTCGACCGACGCAGCGTACCCGAGCGACCCCACGGCTCCGAACCACTATGTTCCGGCCGCGTACGAACTCGTCGGCCTGGGCCCCGGCGCACACGCGTATTCACCCGCGCCGCCGAGCCTCCTGCCCGACGCTTCTGGCGGCGGAGACCCTGCTCTGGGCAGTGGTCGCGGTGCATGCTTTGCTCGCGCGGCCGCGGTCGAGTGGCAGCAGCGGCAGTCTGATGCGCGCCGTGGCGGTGCACACCTGGCGGCGCTCGACCTGCGAGCGCAGCAGCAGCTCGAGGCGGCTGGAGTGGCGCCGTTTGTGCCGCAGCCACCCGCCGCCGCGCCGCCAGTGTCGCAACGCCACGCGCCACGCGCCACGCCTGCCGCGCAGCCGCCGCCGCCGCCGCCGCACTGGCCCTCGTATACATACGCATACGCCCAGAACGGCAACTACACGTATCAGCCGACCGAACCGTACGGCAGCACCGCGGCGCCTCCACAGTGGGGCCCCGCCGCGTACTCCCCTCAGTACGCCGCGTTCGTGCAGCAGCAGCAAGCAGCAGCGGCGTCGGCGTATGCGCAGAGCAAAGGGGTCGCGCCGCTGAGGGCAGCAGTCGATGCAGTCGTTGCCGTAGGAGCTCTTCAGCGAGGCCCGCGCGCCCGGGTGCCCGGCCGCTGAGCAGCCATGCAATCCCATGCCATGCACAAGGCATACATGTACGAGTATGCATGTCGCAGAGCAGCACGCCAATGTACAGCACAGTCCAGCAACCGACGCTCGTCGACAATAGGCAGATCCATGCGTAGTCCATTAAGTACCAGGTGCGCATATGTGGTGGTTCTGTTCGGGAGATACAGCTCGTCTGTGCCGTGTCGTGGCTCGTGCCATGCGGGGTCCCTTGTAGCTACCTTGTAGCCGTCAATTGGTAGCCGTGTTACATGGCCAGCGGCTTAGGCCGGGCTAGTAAGTAGTAACGGCGTGGCCGCGCGACCCGGCGGTGCCCGCGATCGCGCCGGTGCCTGGGGCGCCGCGTCGAGCCCGGGGGCCCGGGCGGGGACGGCGGGGCCGCCCCGTGGGAGGCTTCTCTGTGCGACGGCGCACTCCGACCGCACGGTTGTCGGTTCGCCGTAAACGTAACGCAAGGGTACCCGGCGCTCACGGGGGTCACCGTTACGCGCGGCTACCGTAGCTACGGTTTAAGCTTTTACCCCGGCGGCGGCACCCTCCACGCGGCGGCTCTACGACTACGCGTTAACTAACGAGAACACCCGGCCGCGCACCGGCAGCGCGGATCCCGGGCCGCGCGGGGCGCGGGATCGCCGGGCCGGATTCGCGCGGTCCGCCGGGAGCAGCGCGCGACCCGCCCCGGGGACGACCCGCGACGTTCCAACTCTCGCAATACTATATACTTCTAAGTTTACGTAAATCCCAACGAGAAAATAACCGCCCCCATTGTGCATTGAGCCTGCGAGCGGTGCGTCCCCGCCTCGCCGCACCGCGTCTGGGTCCTCCGCTCGTGGTCCCGTGGTCCCGACCCCACTGCAAATCAGAGTCGGGAGTGCTTCACCGCGCAGGCGCATGACTCAGCGCTCTGTGTAGCAAAGGTGACCCCGTCGCTATCTTGGCGGCGGTTTCGTATCCATGAGGCAAGCACCCAGCCTCGCTGCGATCGCACGCGCCCATGCAACGTCCTCTTCAGTGAAGCCTCGTTGGCGGTCGCACGCGAGAACGAGCGCGCCAGTGCTGCCCACTAATGGCAGCATTAGGACGCCCTGCGTAAGGGATGGCAGATATCTGAACTCAACACGGCCGGGCAGAAGCTGTAGCGCTGGCAGGTAGTCGGGCGCGCCATTTGTGCGCTGCATGCACTTGGTGAGCAGCGGACCAGGCACGACGACGGCGCTCTCCGATGGCAGCACGCCGCGTAGCATCAGCGTGCGACCTTCGTGATGCAGCGCGACTGCAGCGCACGCTTCGCATCCCATTAGCGTGTCCGCGGCCCACTCCAGCTCGTCGCGCAGGTCCGCCCGAAGCGATGGCTCGACCCACGCTACCTCGGCACCATCAAGCACCACAGGTTCAGCCTCTTTGGGGGTAATGTCCAAGTCGGCGAGGGCCTTCAGCACAATGAGCACGGGCGCTATGGTGGCAATCAGATCCGCACGGCTCTGCGAGTTCAGCAAATCGTCGGTGAATAAACGATTGATCACAAGCAGCAGCAAGAGCGATGAGCCGATCGCAAGCGCTGGCTCTGGCAACAGAAAGTTACCACCACGCACGGTTGCGGGCTCGCGCGCTTGTAGGCACGGCTGCCATGCGCGAGGGCACGGGTTCGATGACGTTCTAGCAATGCTCACACGCTGCAGTGCCGCGGCCGACGATGCGATAAGCAATACGATAAGGACGCGAGGTCGCAGCATGTGACCTTCTTCCTGTGAAGAGTTCAGAGTGTGAATTGGCTGTGAATAATCGGACGAAGGACCAAAGCATGTTGAAAGACACAACAGAAACAGAATCTTCGCCTGTCCTGCCCCTAGAGGCCATCGAGATCAGATGCAGAAGCTGCCCTGGCAAAGCGAGGGCACCTCCTGATCTGCTGCCTCCTTGTAGTCGGGCGCAAATGTCGGCGGCAGGTCGACATCATTCAAGAAGGCCTCGAGCGCTTCGATCGAGGCCGCGTAAGCCAGGGCCGTTCCCTTCCTGTCGCCCTTCATCCGCGCCTTCTGCAGCTTATCCACCTGTCCAAAGAAAGCCTTCGCCTCCTTGACCTGTTTGACCTTCTCAGGCGGCTTGCCTGAGTCAGTACGGAACGCGTTGCCGAGCAGGAACATGGACAGCTTCATATCTTCCCAGCGGGACGAGTACTTCTCTTTTGTGGTGCACGCGTCGTCGTTGCCGTTGCATGTCCTCTTTTGCCTTGCCGTCGACACGAGAATGGTGTCTGCGAAGAAGTCATCGATTGTTGCTGAAGAGAGCTCGCCCTTCTTCACCGCTGCACCGACGGCGAGGTACTCAAAGACGCCCTGCTTGACGCGACCGTAGTAGCGGCGCTTCGCGATAGGGATGGTTGTGTACTTGCCAGCAGTCGCGCCGCCACTGGCCTCTGCCGCAAGAGGCGCTCCTCCGAAAAGCAGCAGCGCTGCAGCACCCTCGATCATTGCCCGACGGCTGCTACTCGCCGCGCTCATGATAGCAGGGATGGATGACACCGCGCCACGATGGTTGAGCTGCTGCAACGCCCACGACTGGCTAAAGCCTGACACTGCCGCACCCACCAACACAACCGTGAGCATTTTCTGCGAGGTTTCGGCCTCCCTCAGAGACGAGAGAGGAAAAGACTCAAAGAGATCGTGATCTCGCGCCGCCAAATGCACGATGCTCCTCCCATTTTAGGCTTCAAAAGATGCTTCGCCATTTTTAGGCTTCTAATGATGCTTCAGGTACTTGTCTCGCAACTCGATGCTCCGGCACCCTCGCAGGACGGCGGGATGCTCGGCTACAAGCTAGTACCGCGGCCGCTTTCGCTCGACGCGGTGCCCAGATCCGCGGCTGCAACCTGCATGGCCATGCTGGGGTCCCGAAAAAAGATTCAGAACGCACTCCTGTGGTGCGCACCACTATCCGGTGAATCGCATGATTGGATAAACTGTTGCTCTCGGGAGGGCGCTCAGTCTTGCGAGTAGGCGGCTTCCATGTCTATTGCGCCACCGTCCTCCTCCAGCGCGGCCTCGATGCACGCCCGATCGTGCGGCATCAGGTCGGCAAGCGCCCGAAAGGAGGTGTTCGAGGTAGCGTAGCGCAGGTTGACGGCGTGGGATGTGTAGAGGCACGCGTAGTCGCCGACCTGCTGCGCCCAGCGCGAGTTCTGGTGGCCCGCCTTGAAGAGTTGTCCCCAATATGGATGGAAAGATTCATGACGCGCCTCGAGCGCCTTCACGAGTTGCTCAGTGAGCTGCGTATCCGTAGGGGCACATCGTGCGCGAGCATTATCAGTTTAGGCGCGTGACGGACGGACAGGAGGGAAATGAGGGAGGCGATTGGATCGGGCGCGGTCCAAAAGGGGAGCGGTACCTTGCTCTGCTGATCGTAGAGCCGATCCTCCTCCGCCTCGAGTTCCGCGAGGGTGGCTGCCTCCGCTGCCGTCGCCGCCGCCATCTCTGCCGCCATCGCCGCTGCCTCTTTATCCTGGTCAACAGCAGCGGCTGCCGCAGCAGCTTTGGCGGCGGCCGCGGCCGCGGCATTCGTCGCCTCGGCGGAGGCGAGCACCTCGATGCGGCGTAGTTGCAGCCGCCTCAAGAGCAAGTCGAGCCCCGCGCGTGCCTGGCGCAGCCGCTGAGTCTCGCGCCGTTCGCCTGCGGAAAGGAAGGAGCAGTTGGGACGCGAGGTGTGCGGCGATCGGCAAGGGAGGGGGCTGGAGGGGGCAGCTCAACACCGCGAGTGCGCGCTAACCTTCCGAGCGCTCGAGCATCGAGACCTCGTGACACAGCTCGGGCACCATGAGCACGGTCCGCCAACCGAGCGTGCGCTTGGAGCGAAGGATGTCGGAGTACATGTGATCTCCGACGTACATGAGTGCTGAGCCCGTCTGCAGCCGCAGCATCCGGTGCAGGTGGTTCCAGTTGCCCCCCTGGAAGACCTTGCCCTCCGAGAGGGCGCGCTGTGCGAGGGCCTCCGAGCCCATCTCGATGTTCTGCAGCGAGGCATCAGCCGTGTTGACGCGGAAGATGGGCAGGTAAGGATCGAGCAGGAAGCCAGGCTTGCGAGCGCCGCAGATGACCAGATCAAAGTAGTTGAGCCAATGGGGGCCGAGGAGGAACTCGAGCACTACCTTCGTGTAGTCGTAGAGCGAGTTGGTGAGAAGGAAGACCTGCTTGCCACCCAGCTTCAGTTGCGAGAGCATCGCGGCGAGCTCCGGCGACTCGTAAATGTATTTGGCGGGCTCCACGGCCACCGGGTCTTTGATCTCTCCGTCGCAATGGCACAGGTCCACAGCACGCCGCACCTGCTGGTAGATGGTGGCGTATGACTGCAGCAGCTGCTCGGGGAACCGATCTTTGAGGTCGACAAGCTGACAAAATAGGCACACGTCCACGAGCAAGAAGTCGGTGTCGATGGATGCATATTCCGGCGGCGAGAAGGTGGGCTGGGCTTCGAAGGAGCGCGCGTAGATGGCCTTGCGCTCAGCTGATTCCAGCTTGGACAGACCGTGGTAGGCGACCTTGACATACTTGTGCCGGTCGAGCTTGAGCACGTTGCCGCGCTGCTTGTCGATCAACAACCCTCGCTGATAGCGCTTGGGGTCGTACTTGAACGACGCCACCTCTTTCGGATAACCCATCGCTATGAGCTTGCGCACCGCCCCATCATATGCGAGCAGGTCAAACGCGATCTTGTACTCGGCGAGAGTGTAGTCCAGGTCGAAGCCGACCGCCTGAATCTGGGCCATGTTTAGTGCACGGTTGCAGAAAATGCGCCGATCGAGGGAGCTGTCGGGACCGTATGTGGCTGTCGCCTCGAATGAAGGTATCGCGCCGCTGGTGCTGCTTATCGCTGCATACGCCGAAGACTCGACGGGCGATGGTTGGCACATGCGCGGGCTGCCGCGGCTGGCGGCGCCACACTGCTTCGTCGGTCGCATCTCCGGCACCCGAACCAAATATGCTGCCGCGAGAAAGGGATAAGGCAATAGGAAGACACGCATTTTCACCATTAACATCACGGAGCCATTCACTTCACACTCACGACGATGGGTCCGGGCGCTCAACACGCCGCTGCGCTGTGATGGGGGTCCCGCGAGGCGCAAGGATTTCGTTCCGTCGGTACCGGTATGCTCCCGATGCGCTGGACTCCATAGAATGGACGAAGGGCAAGCGCCGAGGACTCGGCGGCCGAGGACCTCGGTGGCGTCGCTGCTGCGTTGCGCGGTCGTGCTTGTGACCCTCGAAATTGTGCTGTGCGGAAAAGTGGGCGGTGGCAAGTCTAATGGGAAGTCGAATGGGAAGACCTTCAGTGTGACAGGCACCTGGGCACTCTCCGAAACATTCATCGAAAAAAGCCGCTGCAGCAATGCGACAAAGGGCAGCTCAGGTATCGACTGCGCATACAAGCTGGATGCACGGCTCGCAACATGTTTGGCACACTTTTTCCGTGGTCTGACCGTCACCGAGCTTGGCGCGGGTGTCGGACGCTATAAAACGCATGTTGACAACAGTGGGATGGCGCGGGAATACGTCGCGTATGATGGCTTGCTCAACGTGGCCGAACTCACACAAGGGCGAGTGCAGCACGTCGATCTTACTGTTGACACCCCAACCTTGCGCCGTTCGGACTTTGCACTCTCCCTCGAGGTGGCCGAACACATTCCAGCAATGTTTGAGCAGACGCTCTTTCGGAACATCGATCGCTCGAACCGGTTGGGCATCGTCATCTCGTGGAGCAACATGGGATCATCGCAAAGCGCCCATGGCCACGTGAACCCAAAACGTAAATCACAGGTTAGGCAGCTGTTTGCTCCATGGGGCTACGTGGAGGATCGCAATGCTAGCGCTTATCTGCGCACGTGTGCGACCTTCCTTTACCTCAAGCGTGGCATTCAGGTCATGCGACGCACGGCAACGGCCGCAAATACAAGCGGCACGAGCAGCTTGTGGACCATCTCGCCGGGGCGACGTTAGGAAGCGCCACTGGTGAGACGCACTCGTGCCTCTGATGGAAGAAGCAGAAGATAGCCGAGAGGGTCGGCGGGCTCGATCGCTCCGTGGTGCCGTAGTGGTGCCGAGTTGGGCCCTTGGTGCGTGAAGATCATGCAACCGGTGTTGGACACATAGATCATTATTACTGTCAGGCGAGCCTGCCAACCTGGTCTTCTGGGGTAGCGGCTTGTAACCACGTGCGTTCTCGAGAGAGCGTCCCGGGAGGGTACCTACACGCTACAGGGAGTTACTCCGCTCACGTCACGGGCCTTACGTCCCGTCCCGCAACCGGAACTCGCAACTCCGCGAACCGGCCGGGCGGTACGGTACCGCCGTAACCGTTGGCGGTATGTTGGCGGAAGCCGGAACCACGTGCCCCCGCGGCCGCGCCCCGTCAGGATGCTTACAGGATGCGTCTGTGGGCTCTGTCCCGCCCTCGCTGGGAGCGTCTCTCGCAATCTGCTATCTGGAACGGAAGAATCGCGCTGTCCGCGCTCCGGCCGGCCGGGGACAGATGCCGTGAGATGCAGGCATGCAGCACGTTGGTGCATCACATCACAAGCAATCAAGCATGCGCGGCGTTGCTCCATACAAACGTCAAACCCAACTACATGAACACAGGCGCCAAAACCAAAACCCCCAAATTCGTTACTCAGCAGACAGCACCGTCTCTCAGGCGTCGAGGCCGGGGTGCGGGGAGGGAAATCGATACGCGACACCCCGAAATCGGCCGGCCATGCTGATTCTGATTGTGCTCAAGCTGCAACCGCCGGCCGGTTACGACGAACGGCTCCCGGACCGGCACGACGGCGAGGTGGGGCTTTAAGTCGATTCGTTAGCTCCGGTACCTAATTTTTTTCAGCTCAACGTACTTATCACAACGCGCGAATCGACATTCGATAATCGACACTGTCGGCCGGACCCAGCCGGACCGCCGGACCGTACGCGCTCAAGCGCGGGAATACTCAAGCGAAGGTAGCAACGCCGTGAAGCCCGTCTTCCATGGCACGACTGGGATCGCCATTCCACCTTGGGCGGGTGACGACGTCGAATGTTGCACAAACGATCTGAAGAGTCCGCGGGGCTCGCTATGAGCGTGCGTGATGAAATTCTCGCTCACGCTGCCACGCGACATGATCAGCGGCCGCCCGTGCCATTGCGTCGAAAGTCCCATCGCCGTGCACGCTTCCGCTTCCGTGTGTGACTGCGCTCGTTGGAGTGTCGCTCGCATATCGAATTTGAATGGCTCGATTGGCTGGCGAAATTGGCTAAACGGCTTGCCTGACGTGAGCAATGGTTGGCTGGAGCTGCGTGACAGCGCCATACCTTCGCGATTTGAATGCAATGTGGCAGCCACCGACGTCTCCTGAACGCCCACGCCTTGTAGAAGTGGCCTAACCTGTGCTGGCTTGTACTTGTCGATGCTCGTATTGGGTCCCGCCCGCACGGCAGGCGAGGCGACACACTTGCCGTGCGAACGCTCCTTCTCTATACGTTCGCGAAAGCACCTGCCATCAAGTAGAGAAGCACTCATAGGCACTCAGTGGCACTCAGAGGTACCTCGGTGGCACTCAGAACTCAGATGGCACTCACCCTTGGTCGGACGAGAGGAAGAGAGGAGGCCATCGAGAACCCATGGTACAAGTGAAACGAACCAACGAATACCAATACGATTATGTAATTCTTCCAGAAACGGAAAGGCGAGCACCTTGCGAATTTGAGCACCGAGGCCAAGCAAGCAATCGTGTCGAAATGGGCTCGAAGCGGGACCTCACCCGACCACGCCAAGGCCCGATGATTAATCATGTTCTTATACCCCCCGGGGCCGCCGCCGGACCCAACCGGACCCGCGCGCCCGCGCAGGATGAGGCGAACAAGACTGGACGTGCCGAGAACGGTCTACCGGGCCGCCTCATGCACGTGAGGTAGCGAACTAAAGTCACTGTTGTGGCCGTGTAAGAGCCACAAACGCGCTCGGCTGTGGTCACTGCTAAGCCTCGTACTCCTCAGCTGTCGCCTTTCGCCATTCCCGGGTCTGTTGCTGCCATTGCTTGAGTGAAGTGGCGCTCTGCAAGTAGCGCGGCGGGATAGCAGCACGTCCTTTCCTCATACGCTTCGAATTGGGGTCGTCGAAGGATCGCACGACTCCCTGGATTACTTCGGGCAGATAGCGCGAGCACAGGTCAGATGTCCAGCCAAATCCGGGCTGGATGATGCCTTTGTGGAAGCCCATCGGCGCAAGCATCATCACATCGTACGAGAAGCCACGCTCAAGCAAAGCCGCTTCCAAGCCCGATCGTCGCAGCACTTGCAGGGCCGAGCACACATCGAGCGCGCTGTGGAAGCCGCGATTAGAGCCAAGACCCTGAGGAGGAGGCGGCGCGCTTGCGTGAGGCAGTGGAGAGGGACGCCGCAGCTGAGGCAGCGGCGCGCGAGGGCGAAACAGCTCGGATGCGCGAGGAGGAGCGGCTCGAGCGCGAGCGGCTGGCCGAGGAGGCGTGCCGTCGTGCAGAGGAGGAGCGGCTCGAGCGCGAGAGGGTCGCTACAGTGGCGCGATTGACGGCCGCGTACGCAGAGGCCTTATACTGTACCTGAGGCCAAAAGGGCTCCAAGAGCGAGTCGCCTATCGGGAAGACGGGTACCAGCGCCTTCGCGCCGACGAACGCGCGCATATTACGCTCGAATTCTTTGCGCTGCTCATCCCGGGCATCAAATTTGTTCTGCGCGATGGCATGCGACTGCTGCACCGTCGATTGGCCCGCCTTCAAGACCTCCAACTCGGCATCGAGGTTTGCACGCTGACCGATTTCGCTGATGCCCTGGCCGGTAATGGCGGCGTAATCTTTGCGGTTGGCCCAGACTGCGGTGGCATAGGTGCGTGCTTGCAGAGAAATCTGCGCACAGAGGAGAGTCAGACACAGGCCTAGAGTTGGTGAAGTGGTGCCTGGGGGCAATGCCTACAATCCTCACCTGATGCAGCTCGTCTTCAAGCTTGGCCGTCTCCTCTCTATGCCACGCCAGCTGCGCGGCCGATAGCGCCGGCACGGCTTCGAGATCCATGCAAAGAGGCGAGTTCTGCGGCTGCGCTGCGCCGGGGCCAGAGAGGCCGAGCACGCGGAAAGGCGTGAGGCATCGAGCACGCGTAGAGAAGTCGAACAGCTTCACTGGGTGGAATGCACAGAAACGGGTTGTGGCCGGCAGCCGACAACACCTGCGAGGTGGGGCATGGCGGCGATCGGAACATGGTTGGCATGTGCGCAGGCAGGGTTGGCTCATTGGAGTTGGGTAGTGCCTGCTGTGAGGACGCAAATAGAATCTGAAGGGTGGAGACGGCGCTGTTGGAGGCGGGGCATGGTGGGGAAAGGTGCGGCGAGACCAGAATCGCGGCAGGGCGGTGCGCTCACGTCGCCACGACCCTCCCAAGCACCAGGAGCGCGTCCAAGTTGACATTCGCCGGGGAGAGGAGGAGGTCGACGGGTAGATCCTCACGCAGCACCCCTCGCTCGAGCAGGCAGCGCTTGCGCACGCAGGCAGCGATGTAGTGAGTCTCCCCTTTAAGGTACTCGAGGTTCTCGCAGTCCACGCCGTTCTGTTTGAGCGTGAGGAGCTCGCCGCCAAGGATGCGCACGAAAGAGCGCAGCCGCTTGCTCTCCTGCTCGGCAATGAGGAGGGAGGACAGTCGGGCCAAGCAGGACCGCGCCGGTGGGCAACACACAGTTCTGTTCAACTTTGGGTTATGTGAGGGCGAGCCACACCTTGCATTCGGGATCGAGCTCGAGGTTGACGACGAGGCCGATGGCAGTGGCAAAGCGGTCGACGGTCTTCGTCACTCCCAGCCGCTTGCACGTGGGAGACCACTCGCCCTCTGCGAGTGCGAGCGCATCAAATTGCACCAGTCTGACATCCGAAGGCGCCACCGCCATCGGGCCTAGGACGAACTCCTTGGATACCTCCGAGGTCGCCAACATATTATTAGCTCCCTGGAGCAGAGTGCGTGAGTAGTCGCCGATCTTTGTCGGTTTGAAATCGAGGGCGGACGCGTCCAGCTTTGGCTGCGAAGTTTTCGAGATAGCCGCAGCCGGCACTGGCGGTGCTGCTACTGCCGCCGCCCCTGCCGGTTGCGTCGCTCCCGCCGCCACCGCACTAGCGGTAGACTTGTCGCGCTTGGAGCTGCCGTTTTTGGGCGACTTCTTCTTTTTACGCTGGCTACTGGCCGCAGCGCTACCATCTGCGTGTGCGCGGTCCGAGTTTGCGAACATGGACGAGATCGCCAGCTTCTTGGTTCTCCCTTTGCCGCCGTTGCTTCTGTTGCTTCTCGGGGGCTCGGCGATCGGTGCGCCGGCGAGGGCGAGCTCGGACGCAGATGACGTGTCCTCGCCCTCCTCCTCCTCCTCCTCGTCATCCTCCTCATCGTCGTCCTCGTCGTCCTCCTGCGCGGCGGCAAACTTAGGCGACCGCGCCCAGGCCTTCCATCGGCCACCCACGCTGTGTGGCGTCGTCGGCGCCTGCACAGCCACCAACTCGGAGCCGACGTGCAGCCTGACGCCGAATAGAAGCGCGGTCTTGAGCAGCACCTGGGTGAAATAAGAGGCGAGAAGGGTCGGAGTATGGGTACAGGGCGGGGGCGGGGGGCGGGCATGGGCCACACAGGAGGTTGCATACACAAACTCGACCACGTGGTCTCACAGAGCACGGGCCACAAGGAGGCTGCATGGGCCAGCGGGCGAGCGCCGCAAACGAGAGAGGCTCTGTGCACAGCCCTCCCCACGGCAGCCCTCCCCTCCCAACGGCGGCGCACCAGTTGAATCTCGCGCGTGCCAAGGTGCAGCAGATCGCCGTGGTTGGTGAAACGCGGACAGTAGAGCTTCGCCCCGAATGACATCAGGTCGTCGGCGGTCTGCGAGGGTGCCGTCGACTCGATTGACAAGATGAGAGGGTTGTAGTTGTGAAGGCAGGGATGGGTGGAGGGCGACGCGCAAAGGGTGGCGGGTTAGACTGCGCCTTCACCTGTGGCCAGAGCGTCAGGATGTTGACACGAGAGAAGGTCTCGCGCTTCTCGACGATGGTGACATCTATTCCGTACAGCAAGCACTCGACCGCACAGCGCAGCCCAACGGGACCCGCACCGCTCACCACGACACGCAGCGGGCCGCTGCTCGCGCTGCCGCCGCCGGTTTGCGCTTCGAGCTTGACGAAGTTTCCGGGGAAGAGGCCCTTTCGCTTGCCGCACGTGCCTTCCCACCAGCCGTCAGAGCCCTGGTCAGTCACGAGCACGATATCACCAACGGCGAGCGACATTTCACCGCCCTGCTCGGCGTGGAAGGGCTGTATGCAGCGGCCCTTGGGCATTTCTGCGCGCCGCGCGCGCTGCTTAGAGAGTTCCTTGCACATCTGGCGTACACGAACGGGCATGGTGCGTTCGCCCGAGGCGAGTAGCGCATCGTACAGCGCCATGCCCCACGCATCCTTAGGCAGCTTTAACATCCGCCGGATGCGCGCAAAAGTCTTGATGACCGGCCCGATCTCATCTGCGTCCACAAAGTCCTGCCACACTGCGTGGTGATGTGCGAGCTTCTTTGGTGGGATTGGCGGGCCGGCTGGCTCGGCATCCTCGTCGACGGTCCCGGCTGCTTGACCTGCCAACTCTCTCACTCGCTCTTCGTGTGGGATGGGCTCCCCATCCACGGCTATTCCAATGCAGCCCGGGCCGCCACAGCAGCACAGCTCGGGCCGGCGGCCCGTTTTCTCACAAAGTCCGTTCTCGCGGCGCCACTTGATCTCGCGCTCATCCTCTTCCTCGGCGGGCTCGAAGGCATGCTCCATCCGAGCGATGTACTCCTCCGCCGACAGGGCCTTCTGGCCACTGCCCAGCATGAGCGAGGCCAAGGACGCCATTCTTGAAAGCCCCTTGTGAACAGGGGATCGACGATTTGGAAGATGCCTCTCCTGCCGATATAAAAAGCACGCTGAATAGATGGTCCCGATTGCTCACGGGAGCCCCCGTCTGCTTGAAATGCTTGACATGCTAGGCTGCTTGCATGCAATCTCGAAGAGTGGGAATTTAGGAACTACGTTGTCGATTCCTTCTGAACACAGCATGCTGGCCGACTCATCTTTTGTGAGCACCCCCTCGTCGGTGACGACCCCCGATCAAGCGCACGCGCAGCCGACACTCAAGCGGGCGCTCGTCCTACCGTCCCCGGACACGGAAGCCCACGCCAAGGGCGCGCGCGTCGCGCCGTGCTCTGGAGCGACCGCAAAGCCAACATCCCTCGCCTCGCCCTTCTGTGCAGCCACTAACGAGCACGACGCGTCGGGCGTCGCCCCTCCCGCAGCCGTCGACGCGGCCTTCACCGTGGAGGGGGCGCACTGCACCGGCACTGAGCACCCACCGGAGCACCCGCAGAAGCGGCCGATCGCCGACGCCATGTTCGCCGCGGCTGGTGCTACCATCACCTCGCATGCAGACACGCGAGGTGCCGGCGAGCAAGATGTCCCTCTGGCTCTGCCGCTCGGTCCGGCCGAAAGCGAGGCGAACCAGTTGATCGATCATGTGGGCACGAGTCTGGCGGCCTGGCTCGACGGCTACACCACGGCCCTCGCGCAGGACGTCAAGAACACGCTGCATCCCGTGCTCCACCAGAGCTACCTTGAACAAGCCGAACGCATCCTGTCCAACGCGCGCGCCCTGGATCGGCAGCGGCAGTGGAACGACCAAGCACGCCAGGCGCTCGTTGCAAGCGCGCAGCGCATGATGAACCTCGTCGCGGTCATCCAGCCGAACGGAGGCGCCGTCGCCTCCGCTCGGGTAGCGGCGGTGCTGGCGGGCGGCGGGGCGCGCGGCAGTGCGGGTGGTGGAGGCGGGACGACCCGTCGCGTCGCGGGCGGCATCGGTGCGGGCGTCGGCGGCGTGCAGACGCAGGTGGCCGAGGTGCCGCCACCACCGTTGCCCACGTTTGGTGCTCCGTTGCCTCCCCACGCGCCGCCACCCTCGCCAGCAATGAGCGTGGCATCAGGCTGCGAATTCGGACATTCGGACAGCCCGCCGCAGCACGTGGAGAGCCAGGCACGCCACCAGCAGCCATGCGATGAAGATGGCTCTGCGAAGGCCAGCAAGGAGCATCCGGCGAAGGCGGCGGACAACAAGGGGGTGGCGGACGAAATCGCCGACGATGGCCCTGCTGCCGATGGCCCTGCAGACGAGCACGGCGCTGATGGCGATCAGGAGCTCAACGGCATTGGCTACATCAGCGGCTCCAGCCACGTGATGCCCACTGTTGGCCTTGCGACGCAGCCGTGGGATGATGATGACGGCCGTGATGACGGCGACGAGGATCAGCACACGGCGGATGTTGTGGACAACAAGGAGTTGGCGGACACGAATGCAGGTCTCGGCAGCTGTGGCACGGGCGGCGGGGGCGCGAGCCTTCACCATGCTGTCATGGGCTGCGGTGGGCACATCCTCGGCGGGGGGCTCTCTGGCGGAGCGCCCGGCCCTCGAAGCCGCGCCCCATCGGTGACCTCATCGATGCCTGCAGTCCGTGTGCCTGCGGCGGCGCCGCCACTCGTGGTCACGGCTGCGAACCGTCCCCTGCTCGGTAGTGGTGGCCACAGTGGCCGCAAGCGCCACACTGAGTGAGCCCGAGTGAGCGCAATGCTTGCACGGAGGGCAGGCGCAGCAGAGGGCGCCACGTAAAACTCGGTTCTAGCGGCGGCGATTGAGCGGCCCCGTGAGCGGAGCGGTACGTGAGCGGCAACTACACACGTCCGAGCCGCGCGGTGGTCGAGCAGGGCAATGTGGGCAGTCCGGCAGTGGGGCATCGGGAAGTCGAAGAGCGGCCGATACGCGTACGATACCCGTACGAGGGGTGAGTGGTTCCACGACTGCGCGCGCGCATCCACGCGCAACGGCCAAAGAGGGCCCACGCACGCCGTGCACAGTGTTTCTACGGCCGAGGAGCCAAATCGCGCGTACTTGGCGCACACAAACCGCCCCCGCGCGCGGGGCCAACGATGGTCGTTGCGCGGCAGCCACGGTCTACGGGACAGTGCTCAGGGGCGCGACGTCACGCGATAGGCCGGTCCCCACACGACAACGTCAACGTGAACGTCCGTGCTCGGGGGCTCGACCTCAGAGCTAAGAAGCGGAGAACGTCGGGAGTTACGAATGCGGATTAAAGGAGAGCAGAATAGGGAATCACGAAAGCACACCGAATCTCTTTTCCCGGAAGTGCGGGGCCACCTCATCACGGTCCATGTTCATGTACAATTTGATGGACGAAAGACAATAGACATGATCTTAAAGAGCGACCGCTCATTGCGGGCTCACGTTGCTACTACACACCGACCCTGGTATCGCGGGTGTGCGTCGAGGCGCGCGTCACTTTAAAGTCGCTCATGCTATTCGGGCGACGCTACGTCGCTCACTGCTTGCCGCTAGCGCCCGCACCGGCCGAGCTCGAGCTTGATCCGCCTCTGTCGACGAGCAGCACATCGCAAGCGTTCGATACTTTCTGTTGCAAATACTTGGAGCCGCCTTTGCTCGGATCGTTCATCTCTATCAGCCGCTTGTGTGCCTCTAGCACCTCTGCCTCCGTCGCCGTCGGTTTTACGTTGAGGATCATGCGCGCCTGGGTAACGCGAAAAGGCACGATCATTGGCGCTCAGGAGGAGGTGTTGCACAGCGCTGGCCCCAACGAGTGGTGGAGGCGGAACACGCACCTCGCTCTCCAGCAAGCCTCCTCGACCGGACCGCAAGCCAGCCTTGGCTGCATTTGCTGCTGCAGATGCCCCGCCATTGTCTGGAGCGTTCAAGTACACGGGGGGAGGGAGCAGTTATGCAAGTGCCCGCGTGCATATGGCATGGGTGCCTGAGGCCAGGCTGCCAAGGCGCTTACTGAGGGCCTGTTTGTATGCATCGAGGAAGGCACGCCCAAGCACGCCACCTCCCATGACGATGACATTGGCGATCAAACGCGCGAAAGGGGCGCCCACCATACGTCGACGGGGAAGTCGTTGTGAAGGAAGTCGTGAATGCGTCGATCATTCGAAACACACCGAATCTTTTCCAGTTTTTATTTTTGAATTTGGACACTATTTGGACTGCACGAGAATCGAGGACTGGAGGCGAGTGAATCGTGCAATCTTCGGCACCGCTTCGGCACGCCCGACATGAGCGACTTCGCCGGGTCGCAGGGTCGCGGGAATAATGATGTGCGTCAAGCGTTGCTCAACGCGGCTGACCGTGTGGAGGACTGCGGCACTTCCGATGGCACCAGCCAGCGTGAACCGGACGCGCGTCGAGAGGGCTCTCAGCAAGGCTATGAGCATGCAGATGCTGACGGTGATGATGGTCAACACGAGGATGAGAACCTGGAGGATGACGCCGACGGAGGTCAGCTTACGGATGGCGGGCATGGCGCCATCTCCGAGCCTGAGGCGGGTGACGGCAGTAGTCAATTGACAGGTTACTACAGTGCAGATGGCACCATGCACGGCCACCGAGCTGGAAATCGCTCGCCGCGGGTTCGTGCGGCTCAGCGGGGTGCGGCGCTCTCGTTTGGTCGCGCATCGGTACCAGCACCCCGAGGTGGCAGCACCAGACGGCGTACTACGGCATCGCAGCCCGCGCGCGAGCGGCGTGACGGGCGTGCCGCGGCCGAGGATGAGGGCAGCGCCGATGATACTCGCGTTTGGCGCGGCAACGAGCCGCTAATCCCGCAGTCCTCTTCCTTCGCTCTCCCGCCTCTCCGCGTCGATATGCCGAGCGGCATCCCCAGTGGCGGCCTCGATCACCACCCCGTCAATCTGCTGCGCTGCACCTCATACTGCTGCTCGCTCGGGATCGACCTCGTCGCGTTGAACCGACACCTAGCAGAGGGGCGTCGTCTCGCATGCCGCATGCACAAGGATGGACTGAACGCGGTGCTACACTGCGTCGAACAGCACCGTGCGTCCGAGGCCTTTTCGCACGAGGGGCGTAGCGAGGGGCGTAGCGCGCACTCCTTCTACTTTTCGTACGGCTGCGTCGTCACATGGGGCTTGAGTGAACGAGAAGAGCGCGAGCGGCTTCTGATGCTCGCGCAGCACGGCTTTATGATCGAGCCCCTGAGCGAGGAGGAGGTGGACGATTTCGGCTACACTCACCTGGAAGGCGCCAAGGCGTCCATCGCCAAGGATGTCATAACGCTCACCTCGTACCAGATTCTCGAGAAACTCGCCATCTCCTTTGGCCTTGCCCAATCAGTTAAGCTCGGCGTCTTTGAACGTACTGTCGAGCAAACCATCCAGGAGACGCGCTCGATCCCCGAGCGGATGGCCAGAGATGGCAAGATCCGCCTGCGGCGCGCCGCCATCACGAAGCGCATCGGGCAGCTCTTTGTCGATCGTGCCTCAATCAACTTGCACTCGGACATCCTGGACCACCCCGAGTTCTTCTGGGAGAACGACGAGTGGCTCTCACTCTATGTGCGTGCCAGCAAGTACCTCGAGATCGACCGGCGCACCGAGGTGCTCAACAAGCGCCTCGACATTATCAAGGAGCTCTTCGACATGCTCGCCTCGGAAATGAACCAGAACCACTCCAACAAGCTTGAGTGGATTATCATCATCCTCATCTTAATCGAAGTCTTCTTCCAGGTGTTCCAGCTGGTCCTGGACCACTTCTACTAGACTATCACCAGGTACTGCGTGCATTGCTGTTCAGGGAGGTGCATATATTAGCGCATTGCCCGCTCTGCCGGTCCCCCGCTGGTCGGGACGGTCTCGCCCGACCGGGATCGCCCGCGGTCGAGTTCGATCCGCTTCGTCGCCTTGATGTGCTTCGAACCGCCCGGATCGCGCACCCGCGCGTCTGAGACTTTAATACGCAACATGGCAAGTCTCATAGATACATTGTGCACATTCGACATTGATAAGCGCGCCGAGATACGGACTACACCTCGACTTTTCTTGAAACGTTTGGACGCTCACACGTATTACTCGATAGCGCGGCGTGTGAAGCAGGGCCGGACCGGCGCGGACCCGGCGCGCGTGCGGAGGCCGGAGCTTTGATCGGATATTCGATATGCACTCAGAGACGAGAGCGAGAATCTCTCGCCACCAATGATTACTCCAATGATTCGCTTGTATGGTTCGCCATGTGTCGTATCGGACGGCCGCATTTCGCATTAGCTCCTGATCCGCCGCGACGCGTGTGCACCGGCACCGCCAGCACCTTGCTCAGCACCCCTACCGACCCTGCCGTCGTACGTGGAGTCGACGCAGAGGTAATCGTAGCCGCGCTGCTGCGACGGTCCATCATCACTACCAGACGTGAAGGTGCCGATGCGGATCTCGGTGCCCGAGGCACTAGTAGCATGGGCAGCGGTGCCGATGCCGAGAAGGGCAGGCGGTGCGACCATCGGGGGTGCCACGGCCAGGAGCAACTCACCTCGTACGGCGCCGCTGACACTGTCGCTGAGTGGCACTGCAACGATCGCTGGCGAGCGATGCGCCAAGGCCAGCCGTGCAGCCTGCTGCAATCGCGCAGCAGACACTTCCCCAAGCAGCGACTCCGCCGCCGGGTAGGCCTCGAGAGCCAGAGACAGCGCTCGGCTGGCGGTGGCAACGATAGCCAGATTGATGGGGCTGATGCGGTCGGAGACAGGGAATGCCTCAGAGCGCCGCGTCGCTGGAGCCGGCTCCCCGACGGCCGAAGCGGTCGTGGCACACAAGTGGGCGATTAGGCGGGATCGAGGCTTGCGCTCGAGGCGCAGCTCATGGGCAGCGACGATCAAGTCGCCGCGGATAGCCGCCGCCACATCATTTCCGCTATGCACCGCCCGCGCCGCTGCCGCCGTCGCGTCGCCCGCTGCCGCCTCGGCCGCTGCTGCCGTCTTGACGTCCCATGCAGCCGGGTCATCAGCAAAGACGGCACCTTCAGAATGGTAGCCCGCGCACGTGCTAGGGCGACTGTCGTAGCTGGCGCCTGTGAGAGGGCGACCGTCGTCTAAACGGGCCGTTGAGGGTCTGCTGTTGCACGAGGAGTCGGCAGTTGGGGGTGCACGGCTCGAGGGCGGCGGCGCCGCCACCGCCTCTCGCTTGGATGATGGACGCGGCACCGCCGCGGTCGCGGAACCGTGCGTCATTGCAAGCTGTGCCGCAATCGCCAAAAAGTCGTGCCACTCGAGCAGAGCCGGTGCCTCGGCCGCTGCCGCACGCACGGCCGCCGAATCGACATCCATCCCACCTCCCAGCAGAGCAGTGTGCAACTTGTTGTTGGGCAGCTGGCACGTGGCGGTGTCGCACTCGAGTGCAAAGGCGCGCGAGAGGCGCACGCGTGCTTCGGCAGGGAGCAGAGCGACGGCGGCCTTCAAGGAGGTCGCGGCCGCGGAAGCGACGGAGGCGGCAGCGGCGCTGGCAGCGGCGGGAGCGCCGACTCCCGTTTGGCGCGCAGCCAGGACCCGCAGCTTCTCCGCGACCGCCACCACCTCCTCATACCGCAGCGCCACGTGCCCCGTGAGTGCCGTCATCATACCATCAGTTGGCACAAGAGCCTCCACGCCCGGTACACCTGCACGTCGCAGGGTCGCTACAAGTGAAGCCAACGGCATGGTGAGATCAGGGCCGCAGGCTGCGGCGAAAGCGGTGGCGAGGAGTGCGGCGTCTACAGCAGCGAGGCGATCCAAAGGATCCTCGGCCACAGCCTTCGATTGTGCTGAGGCCTTCGCCTCTGCTGACGCGCGCACACCAGCCGCCGCCGCTGAGTCGACAGCGCTGCTGCTGCCGGGGCGGCCAGTGGCCTTCGGTATGGAGCGTGGCGGCTGCTGCGGCGGAGCCGCTGCCACTGTCACGCCCTCCGCGGCAACCGAAGGCCCGCCCACCCTCGCTGCTGTTGCCACCAGTTGCTCCGCCGCAGACTTGAAGCCTTTACTCGGCGCATTTCGCCCGTTATCCCCCCTAGAGCTGCCCCCGCGGCCGCTGCCCCCACGGCCTTTGCCGTTCAGCTGGACTTTCGCGCTATCCCTCCTACCGTCGGCTGCGTTGGCCGATGAACCGGCGGTAGTGGTGACGGATGCTGCAGTGCCCGGTCGTGAAGGGGCAACAGCGGTGACACCATTGGCCTGCAGAAGCATGGCGGCACGGTTGAGCAGATCAGCCTCCGCGCGTCCTGCAGGTACCTCCGGCACCACGGATACAGATGGCGCTGGCTTGGCCGCCGCCACGGCGGTGCCCGGCCGCCGTCGAGGAACCGCTGCTGCGGCAGGCGGCGGCGGCGCCAGCCGAGAGCCCGAGACATCCATAAATGTAAGCGTCTCCGTCGATGCAAAGCGGGTCTCGCGAGGAGTCGGTGCAGGGGAGGCTGCTGATTTAGAGGCTGCCTTCTTCGACTGTACAGATGTAGGCAGAGCAGCGGGGGTGGCAGGCCGTCTGACTTGCCCTCCAGGGCGATTGGCACTTGAGCGATGGCCATGAGGCTGCGAGCGTTCTGGCAACAGCATGAACCGGCCACTGCCATCGTCACGGGGCACGCGAGCGCACTCGTAGCCGCCCTCACCTCCAGCCGCCATGGCCGACGCCATGTCAAACCCCGCCGCCCTGGCCGCATCCAGCGCCGCAGCTGTCCCTGCGGCGACGGTTCCGCTCACGTATGTTCCGGCGGCATATTCGTTGAAAGCTGTGTCCTCGAGGACGGGTGCAGACGAGGCGTTGCTACGCATCGACACGTGCAGTTGATCCGTATGCAGGTGGCGCATATGCGGAGGCAGCACCAACGCTGCTCCCACACTGCTGCCTGTGCCAAGCTCACAAGTGCGATTGCTTCCCGAATGACAGATCGTCCCGTTTGCAAACTCATTGGCGAGCGCAGCGGGATCGACGATACCGTCGAGGAGTTGTTCGGTGAGGAGTCGCGCCTGCATCTTCCGCTGCGCCTCCGCCTCGAGAGCGACGCGCCTGGAGGTAAGGACAAGAGGATGCGCTCAGATGAATCGGATGGAGGAGTCAGGGGGGGTCTGACAACGCAATGGGATTTGAATTCGAGCTGTTGCTCACTTCGCTCGCTCTGCATCAAGCTCGGACATGAGCTCGACGGTCGCGGCGCGCAGCTGATCCATGTCACTCAGTTGCTGCCGATGGGCGACTTCCAGGCGTCGCCTCTCCTCGTCTGCCTCCATCGCCCGTTGCCGCGCCGCGGCGGTCGCCTCCGCCGCCACATGCGGCTTTGCGAGCGGCAACGGCTCGGCTGGCAGCACGGGCCAGCTGTGGTACTCGGGGGTGGAGGGGCCGCCACCGCTGCCAAGCGCCGGGTAAGGAACGAAGGGTACAGTGGCGCCGGCGGTGGTGGATCTTCTCGAGGGAGAGGTGGGCAGCGACGAGGGGCGCGATGAGGTGCGGGATGCCGGCCGAGAGCATATACGGGAGGGCGCAGGCCGAACATTGTGGGCTCCACCGAGGCTGCTGCCATACTCCGCATAGGAACATAGTCTGCTGCCGGTCAGCGCGCCGGCGCCACCACCAACGTGGCCACTGCCCGAGCCAACGCCGCCCACACCGCCGGCGTACACTTCCGCCGCCCGAACCTTGACGAGGGCCTCGCGCTCGCGCCGCTGCGCTTCCTTCTGGTGCCGGAGCGCCTGCATGCGTGTCAGGTAGCCTCGAGCGGTGGCTTGGATTCGGGTGGCGGCGACACGCTCGGCGGTGGCTTTCGCTGCCGTCTTGGTCTCTTCTGCTCGCCGGGCCGCGGCATCCGCGAAAGATTTGTACTGGTTCGTTAGTCGTTTGAACTCACTCCACGGAAGACGGCCCGAGTGCTTGTCGCGCACTGCCGCTCTCCAGCGCGCCGCCGCCTCCGCGGGTGACGCCGAGAGCTGGAGGGAGGCCAGCGCTGCCTCGAATTGCACACGCGTGAGCGCGTCGCAGCTGTCGACGTCCGCTTCGCAGAAGGCCGACCACACCCGCCCGGCAAACGCGCTCAAGTTGGGTGGCGGATCCGCCAGGTTGGTGGCAACGCGGCGCTGCCTCGCTGCCGCTGCCGCGGTCGACTCAGGCGCGCCGGAGCCGTTGCCACCAACGTCGCCGATGGTGCGGCGCGCATGCGCGTGCATGGAGGCGGCCGCCTCCGCCTCCGCCTTGGCCGCAGCGTGCAGGGCGTCGGGCCCCTCATGAAAGGCGAAACGAAAGGCCTCGAGCGGCGTGACCGGCCGTGCTTCCGCCTCGGAGCGAAGCCAGTGGAGGAACTCGGCCCCGCGCTCCCGGCCGCGCGCTTCTGCCGCGTGGGTATCTCGATCCTCGGGTGCGCCTCGAAGCTCCCACGCGTTTGTTACGGCACGCATAGAATTGCGTTCTGCCTCGTCTGCCTTGAGCTTGCGCGTTCCGTTGGCGGCAAAATTTTCGTTCGTCGCAGACAGGCATGAGAGGTTCCGAAGTCGGAAGTGGGGCCCGACGATCAGGGTAGCCAGACCTGTCACTGCCCTTAGGGCGGCCAAGATTCCCCCCTGCTGATCTCCCCTAGGTGCTATATAGGACCGAATCCCACTATAGAAGGCTGAGGCGGCGGCAGATGTTTGCAGATATGCCAAGTCGCCCATGGGCATCTATGCCGGCGAGTTACCGGCGAGGAGAAGAAGCAGTTAAGCAGCGGAGGCGGTGACGCCGGTGGGAGTACTATACGTAATACGAGGCCTTTAACGAGGCCTGACCCTGGGGCGAAATTATCCATGACACAGCGTGGGCGCCATTGGTGGGCGCGTGGCCGTGGGGCGAAATTATCCATGACACATGTGCGACCGGTCCACCCCGTCAGCAGCGAGCAGGCAGCACAGCAGTGTCACCTGTCAGCACGCCGCGGGAAAGGGGGAAAGCCGTGGGCGGAAAGCACTGAGCATGGCACTGAGTGCGTGCGTTCCAGCCATGGTTCCAGCACGCGTGTGACAGCATCTCGCCGCTGCTGTCCCCCCCCCCCCCCCCCCCCTCCACTTTAATCTCCGCGCGAGAGGGTCACCAACCCGAACCCCACGTATACCACGATCCTCGCCACCTTCGCACGAGCATCCACCCGCAGGCTGTGCCGCCAGCGTGCGCCGCCAAGTCCACACCACAGCACGCCGCATCTATCGCCAGGTGCACAAACGGAAGCGCAGCCGAATGCATCTCGACGCCGTAGAGGCGCACGACCACGCGCGGGTACAGGGCTGCGTTGGCTGCGATCATACCCATGGCAACGCCCGATGCACCTGCGCTGCCCTCATTCGGGCGGCGGCACACCATCCCATTCCATACAAGCGATGCCACCGACGCTGTAAGCGCCGAGAAGAGTAGCAGCACGGCCATCACATCACAGCCCAAAGCTGAGTGAAGCACCGGACCCAAGGTGAGAACCTGCATCACGTTGTGCAGAAGGTGAATGGGCGAGAAGTGAACCACGTTCGCGGTGAGCACTGTCCAGATGCGGCCGGCACGAACGGCGTTTAGGGAGCAAACACCGTGGCGCAGCGCATATCGCTCAGCACTTGTCGCGAGCACCCAACCAATGATGGACAGTAGAGCAAACGCTTCGTGAGGTACTTCTCCGTCGCGGCAGACGCTGAGTCGAGGCACCTTGAACGCCAGCAAGGGCAGTGGCACCCACATGCCAAAGATACCGACGAAATGCCGACCTTTATGGGCGCCGATGCGCAGGAGGATATACGCGTGCGTCTCGACCGAAACTGCAAGGATAATACGCTCGGCTAACGCAGCAAGCCCTCCGAGATACCCTGAAGGATGCTGTGCGGCACTGGCGAGGTAGATCTCAAACGAATCGTGTGAAGGGCACGATGCAACCGCAACTGCAGCAATCACAATGCAGATGGCCGGCTTGGCTCGTTCAAGTATTGAGGGTGGCGGTGCGACAACAGCGCCGCCGTCGCTCACGCGGCGACCGACGCCTTGGAATGAGCGTGACTTCATTGGAGACGCTGCGAGCGGACCATTGTGTCCTTGTAGGTACATGTAACCGCAACCGTACGTACGTTGGTCCGGTCTCGATTCACAAACTTTTGCTGTGAAGACACAAGTCCAAGCCGCCGCCTGTCTTGCTTGCCTCTTCTCTCGCTCACATCAATCCTATGACGGCGATGATTTTTCAGCTTCTAACGGCTACTATGCCGCTCCACCCGTTAGCGCTCAGACCTTTCAGCCCATCATCGCAGCTGCGCTGCTCTCGGCCGCCGCTGATGCTCGAGAGCAGCAACTTGGAGCTCGAGGATGCCAATGTTGATGAGGCGCCACCGAGCCCACCCTCCTTCTCGTGCGAGGATATGCCGGGTATATCGGCACCGCTCGGCTTCTTCGACCCCGCGGGCTTCTCTGACGGTGCAACTGAAGGCCGCGTCAAATTCTTCCGCGAAGTGGAGCTGAAGCACGGCAGGGTGGCGATGCTAGCCGCGCTTGGCTTTCCGTTGGCCGAGAACTTCCACCCGCTCTTCGGTGGAGAGATTGATGTGCCGTCGTACGGTGCGCACGGCCGTTGCAGCTTTGGCTATCTGCCCATGAGTCTCATCGCGTGCATACCTTGCCTCCGTCATCCGCAGTTGCCTTTCAGGAAACGCCTCTGCAAACCTTCTGGCCACTGGTCACAGCTGTGATCGCCGTGTTCGAGGTCTTCTCCATCTTCTCTTTCAACTCGCCCATTGACGGCGGTGAGATGTGGAGCATAAGGGCCGACTACGACAACGGCGACTTGGGCTTTGACCCGTTGCGTCTCAGGCCAGAGAGCGCAGACGAGTTCAAGGAGCTCCAGACCAAGGAGCTGAACAATGGCCGACTTGCGATGATCGCCATGGCCGGGATGATCGCGCAGGAGCTTGTGACGGGCCAGCGCCTCTTCTCATGAAGAGGTACATTACATGGGCTCTGCGTGGCACGAAAGCGATCGCCCATATGCGATAGGCCATCGACTCGACCGGCGGCTCTACAGTAAGTCCGTTCCCACGGACCTCGGCTGTGCTCCAGGACCGCGTGCACAGGCAGTCGCGCGCCACACATCGAAAGAACACGCGAGAACCGCTCTCGAGAAAGTAATAGATTTGCACGTTGAGATTGGCGAGGCGGCGTGCGTGCGCGACGGCCGGACGCGCGGGGACGCGGAGTTCGCGGTGCCGTCTTTCGCGACTCTCACTCGCACTGTGCTCTGTGGCCTGGCACACCGGGTCACAGGAAGCTCCCGGCCAGGGCGGCCTCACATAGCAATGATCGGAGAGACGCCCTCGTTAACGCCCTGTTCCCGGACGAGAGGCCGCGGATGTGCGGATGAAACGAGAGATTCGTTAAACGAAACGGTAGACTGAGCTCTATGAGGTTCAGCGTTCACGCCACGTCGCTCAAGTTAAAGCCGCTAAAAAAGCCCTACTGGAGACGCCGGCCTCTCTAGTCTCGCACTCGCCGCGCGCCCCCCGCCGACCCCCGCCGGCCCGAGGCCGCGGTCCGCGCACGCCCCACGCGGCACCCGGCGCGGGGCACGCGGACGCGCCGCCGCCGGGCGCGACACGTCACACGAGGTCGAGGGCGGATCGGCAGGCTCGACATGAAGACGCACTGCTAGGGACAACTCGAGACAAGACTGCGCCGCGCCCTGCGGCCCGTCCGGTCCAGCGTCCGGTCCAGGTTGCACCGCCCGACCTCGCTGGCGCTTGAGTCATCCCCGCCTGGCGGACGCGGAGGCGGCAGACGGCTTTGCACACCACAGTCTAACCGGATGCCACCTCCTGCTGCCTCGCTTCATGGTGCTCCTGCGCCGCCTCGCCTTGCACTTGCGCTGCTCGCTCGTCGTGAAGGGGCCGCAGCCATTCCAGTACGACTTCGACAAGCCGCGCGGCCAGGCCGTCGTCCGTCGGGGCACCGCCCGCAGGTTGCAGCTCCGGCGGGGGCACCCACACCGGCACTAGCACGTCGAGGCACACGGCCAAATATGGTACTAGGTGCTCGGCCATGCACGCGCACAGCGACCGGAAATGCTCGCGAGCGCCAAGGCCCAGAGCGATGGCAGCCTCGCGCGCATCGGCGAGCGCGCGCACGCAGTCTCGCAACGTCGTCGCGACCTGATTGAAGAAAGCAGGGCGCAGCTCATATGGCGCGCACGATCGCATCTCGTTGAAGACGACGAGAAAGTGGTTGAGAAGCACAGCCACTGGCGGATGCTGCAGCAACGCCAGCGGCGGCGCCGGGCTGGTGGCTGTGCGATCTGTGCCGCTGCCAACACTGCCGCCGCTGCCGCCAGCGGCTGCCGCATCGGCATCTGGAGCTCCGGTCGTGCCCGAGCCTGATGGTGCGAGGGCTGCGACGGCGGCAGCGGATGCGTGCGGAACGTTCCACTTGTGCACGCGTATGGCATCGAGCCAATGCTCCTTAGCGGCAGCGAGCCCGTCGTCGAGAAGCTCCAGCACAGCATCACGAAAGGGACCGCGCGCGAACGCCGACACATCCATGCCGACGCGAGCGAGCGAGCGCGCCGAGTAGGAGCACTGTTCGATGAGGTTGGCGAGGAAAGCGCCCTCGCGCACGCGCGGAAGCCACGTGCGCAGCGTGAGCACAAACTCATCGATGCGCTCGATGGCCCACTTTCCCAGCAGCAGGTTGCCCAGCTGGGTGGCCGACACGCCGGCTGGCGGCGCATTCTCGCAGGGTGGGTTGGGCATGGGAGCAGCGGGCATCGTGGCAGCAGCCTCATCGTCCGCGGCGAAGACGGCGCGGTAGTGCGTGACCGTGTCGTACCAGTGGACGCGGCAAAGGTCGATGTACTTTAGCAGGAAGGTGGCCGGCGAGTCACGTGGCAGCGTCGCCTCCGCTTGTGTGAAGAAGATTGTGCGGTTGCGCACAAAAACTGCACGCAGATCAGCCTCGCTCATGGCATGTGCGCCCATCCGGCGAAGGTAGCCGACAACGCGCATCGCATCGGGCAGCTGCAGAGGTCCCGCAAGCTGTGTGAGCAGCGCGTCACGCAGCTCGCCCATGTGCGCACTCACCTCGACCGCGACCCGCACGGCGATGGGAACGTTGGCGTGGACGAGCGCGCGTGAGCGCACGGCCGCCTCCAGCTCCAGCGCCTCGTCAATAAAGCCGTTACGCACGCACGTGTCCATGAGCATCGGCTGCTCAAGAACCTCAAGCACATCGGCATGCTTTGCGAGCAGAGCCATGTTGCTGCGGCGCTCGTCAATGCGGCGTTGCGCATCAGCCTGCACCGCCGATAGCGGTAGGTGCGATTCGAGGGCCTCAAGGTGCCGCTTCACGCGTGCGAGCTCGTCGCGCACGCGATGCACGCAGTCAGCACTCTCCACGAAGGATCCACTTGAGGCACTAGCCAACTCCTTCAGCTGCTTGCGTGCGCCTTCCTTGAGGGCTTCGAGTTGCGGGGTCTTGCGTCGGACTCCCTGAAGCGTGAGGGCCCCAAGCTCAGCAACGTACTCGGCCTCGTCAGCCGTCGCGCCAATCGCGACAGACAAAGGGTCGAGTGCCATCGCACTCTAGAGGTTCCCCAGACAAGTTTGACTTGGAAAGCCCCCGGGTGTATGGAAACAAATTTGCAGACTTTCTTGGTCGGATCTTTGCCTTTTGCGGGTTTTGCCGCGAAAGCTAGCGCTCCCGCTTCCGATGCCTGATGGTCCTATCACATGCACAGTCTCAGGCCTCAACCCCCAGCTCAAAGAGGCCGTGCACCGCGCGGGTGAGAGGCTCGGCATCACCTTCACGCCGACCCTCGATGAGAACAGCACGCACCTAGTCGCCATGACGGTGCAGAGCGACAAGTACCGCCATGCGGTGAGGCTGGAATTGCCTGTTGTCACGCCAGAGTGGGTGCTGCGCAGCGCTGACGCGGGCAAGCTCGAGCCCGAGGTGTCCTTCCTGCTGCCACCGCTCCATGGCCTCGTCATTGCCGTGACGGGCCCGGGCTTCGACGAGGAGACGCGTGAGCGGACGAGCCAGCTCATCGAGCGGCTGGGCGGCAGGATGACCCGTGGCCTGATCGCCGAGTGCACCCACCTCGTGGCCGAAGCACCCTGCGGCGAAAAGTTCCATGCGTGCTGCACTGTGGCTGACCTGCGCAACGTGCAGGTCGTCTCTTGCGGCTGGCTCGACGCCTGCGCGCGCACGGGCGTGTGCGTGGACGCGGCACAGTATCTGATGGCACGGCGTGAGCCATGCCTTAGCTCCTGCGTGCTGTACGTGATGCGCGGCAGCGCCTCAGACGAGGAGCTCGCCGAGCTCGCGGAGGCGGCGCGCGCCGTCGGCGCAACGCGCGTGGAGCGCCTTGGCAGGCTGGTGACGCACGTGCTACTCGGCGAGCTCGCGTGCGACAACCCAACGCGCTGGGGCAGTGAGGTAAGCGGCCTAAGCGAAAGCGCGCCGGCGGCGGCCGTGCTTGCCGCGGACTGGCTCCTCGAATGTAACCGCCGTGGCGACTACGCGCCGACCGACAAGTACCTGTGGCGTTCGCTTCTCGACAGCGCGCAACGCCAGCGCCAGCCGCCGTCCGCGGCGGCGGCGCCATCGCGTCGCCAGCAGTCGTCAGCGTACGGTAACGCGCGCCATCAGCACGAGCGGCAAGGCGGCAAGGCGGAGGCCTCGTTGGGCAGCGGGCGCGACGGCTCACGAGGCGAGCACATGGCGGCGGCGGCGGCGGCAGCGGCGACGGCAGCGGCGACGGCAGCATCCGCCGCAGCCTCCGCCGAAGGCTCGGAGGCCGTGGGCGGAGGAGCGTGTGGCACGGCCGTCGGCGGCGCAAATGAAGACGAGGACGATGCGGCCGTGCCCGCAGCGAACATCATTGCGCCGCCGACCGCCGCCGCTTTGGCCGCAGTCGGGCGCGGTCGGAGCGGCTTCCATGACCTGTGCCTGCTTGTGCTCCTCTCCAGGGAGAGCCACTCGGAGGCGCTCATGACGATCGAGAAGGCTGTCGCCCTCGGTGGCCTCACAGTTCTCCGTGGCGACACGCCCGAGCACCTCGATGCATGGGCAAAAGACGCGGGGCGTGCAGCAGTGATGGTGCCGCATGGCCCCGAGGGCCTCGCCTCGGCGCGGCAAGCAGTCGGTCAGCACGGCAGTCAGCACGGCAGCCGGCGGCAGATAACCGACAGTGCGCGCGATGGCGTCACTCGCGAGCGCGCAGTCGACATCGTGAGCTTCCAGTGGTTGCGCGAGTGCGTCCACAAAGGCAGGCAGCTGAGCGTGTCGCGCCACCCGATATTTGCGCCGTGCCCACATGAACTGCCGCTGCCCGGCTTCAGCGAGAAGGTCAAGGTCTGCTTCACGCAATATGACGCCGCATCGGAGGAGCGCCGCCTAGGCATCGAGCTGGTCAAGTTGCTCGGCGGCAAGTACAAGGATGCTTTCAACCGCTCGCGCACGCACCTCATCTGCCCTCGCGTCGCAGGTGACAAGTGCGAAAAGGCGCGTGAGTGGGGGGTGCCGATGGTAAACGCGTCGTGGCTCAAGGATTGCTTCGACGAAGGCCGCGTCGCCGAGGTGCGCCCATGCCATCTGCCCGATGGGATGCGGCCCACGTTGGCGAACCCGGCCGATGGCCGCGCCGCCGGGCATGGCCATGACGTTGGCGTAGCCGGGCCCATCGGGCCACCGCCGCTGCTGCCTGACGTACCACCGTATGTGCAGCCATTCTCCGACCCAGAGCCGCTGCCGTCCTCGGCGTCCCACCGTCGGCCCATGGCCTCGCGCCAGCCGCAGCCTCTCGGGCCCGCCGATCCCAACCAGAGCGGTTCGCCCCATCTGGCTAATCTGCCGCCGTCGGTGCGCCCCGGGGGCTCCGACGACAATCCAGCGAGCCCACCGCCCAAGTCGCCCTACTGCACGGCCCTTGAGCCGATCGAAGGCTCCAAGGCTGACAGCGCCGCTGCCACGCGCCACGACGCCAACGCGCACCCGCTGCACCCGGTTTTGAGAATGGCAGCCCCCTCCGCTCCATACGCCGCTGCACCCGGCAGCCTCACCGCCGTCGCCGCCTTCTCGGTGGCGCCACCACCAGAGGCACGTGCGGTTGCGCCTACCGCGCCGGCCGGGGCATCTTCGAGCGGCCGCCCAGCGCCCACCCCTGCACGTCCCTCGTCGCGTGTGCCTGCCTTCGCGCTGCGACCCTCTGGGGTTACCTCTGCTGACCCATCTGATGCGTTGGCCAAGCCACTTGGAGGCAACGCTGCCAGCGGCAATCTGCCGATGATTCGATCGCACACTGTCGCGAGTGCGGAGGCCCTACTCGCGCAGTTACCAGTGGCTGATGAGGTTGACGCGTGCACCAAGGCGCCGCGCCCACTCGCCACCAGCCTTGGCCCAACCGCCAGCCATTCTGCTGCACATGCCGTCTCGCACTCGTCATCCTCGGCTCATGCCTTTTCCGAGCGCTTCGACGCAAGCGGCACAGTCGTGGCGCTCGCCCCTCGCCTCGTGCGGCGCTCCGAGCTCGATGGGGATGCCAATGACGCCGGTCGCGAGCCGAGTGCCGCATTCTTCGAGCCAGTGGCCTCGCAGCAGGAGGTGCGCTACGTCGATCCTGAGCAAGAGGCCCACCAGCAGCGGATTCGGTGGCGCATGCTTGCCGCCAGCCCCGCAGCTGACGACCTGCCGCGGCCGTCCTCGCGGACTTCTGGCAGCAGCAGCCCCATCGATCGGGCTGTCGCGATGGCGGGCGGCACAGGCGGTGGCAGCACGGGCGGTGGGGGCTGCAACGTGCCCGCTGCGCCGGCCTCCGGGGTTCCTCAACGAGTGCTAGGGCAGCAGCAGCAGCAGCAGCAGCAGCAGCAGCAGCAGCAGCAGCAGCAGCAGCAGCAGCAGCAGCAGCAGCAGCAGCAGCATGTGCACGCGCCCTCTTCGACGACAGTCGCATGCAGTGCTGCGGCGAGCCACGCCCAGTCGAGTGCGCGCGCCAATCTATTCTCGTCCGTGCAGCGCAGCGGCGGCGGAAGCGCCGGCCGGCCTCTTGCGCAGCGCACGATTGTCATCGTCGGCGACGACGCGTGCGCGCGCGAACGCCTGGTGGCCAAGGCCAAGAGCCTCGGCGCGCAGGTGGCGGAGTTGCGTGTGCTGACAGGGTCTGGGTACCGCCCGCCCGAGCCGCAGCCGGTGCCAAGCCACTGCAGCGCAGCCATTTTTGCCGACGAAAGCGCGCTGCGTGCTTCGTTCGAGTGCCTGGCGGTGCTCGCGGCGGGGCTGGTGCCGCTTCGCGCCACTTTCCTCGACAGCGTGCAGCCGTTGAGTATCGTCTCCGCCAGCAAGCATGCGCGCCCCTCATTTATGGCCGAGCACGCGTGGCAGTCGCATCACCTGACAAGCGCTGCGCACGCGCACGAGCGTGAGCTCACGAGCGCCCTGCTCGCCGTAGGCGCAAGGCGCTCTGCCTCTGCCCAGCGGGACCGGCTCTGGGAGGGCTGGCGCGTTCACGTGCACCCATCTGCGTACATCGACGAGGCTGAGAGTCCGGGCGATGACGCTGGCAGCGGGGCGGCGTGGGCGGCAGCAGGCAGCTGTCGGCTCGACGAGGGCGAGCTCTGCGCGCTGCTGCTTTCGGGCGGTGCCACGATCGTCGAGGGCGCTGCGGCGGCGACGGATGCGGACCTCGTGCTCACGGGCCGTCACGGCGCGGACGACGACGCGCTGCCGCGCAGCGCGCCGTGTGTCCCCCTATCGGTGCTCATGCGCTGCGCACGTGGCGAGCTCGAATGCTCCTCGACTGATGCGCTCATTAGAGAGGCTGCACGGCTGCTGCCGCCGCCGCGAGGGCACCCAGAGGCCATGCTGCCTGCGGCCGCTACGCGCGGCATAGGTGGGGGGTTCGGGGGCGGCGGATCTGGAGGTGGAGCTGGCGGAGGTGGCGCCCATGAGCCAAGCAAGCGACGCACGAGGCACAGTGGCACTGGAGCCGAGCGGCCAATGACGTCTGGCGGCGCTGGACCAGCGGCGGCCAACAAGCGGCAGCGTGCGCTCTGAGGGACGGCGCGCGAGAGAGGCACATCGGGAGTCGTCGCTGAAGTCGTCGCACGTCGGTGGCCTGCACAGAGGCCGCGCGAGGCGAATCTGAAAGCTACCGGTGCGAATCCGCGGAATCTGCGGACTGCGAAGGGCTGAAACTGGTCCCCGGGGATCGCCATGGCCGGGGCCGTGCCACTGCCGGGGCTTGTTGCAACTCCGCTGGGCCAGGGGTGCTCCTCCGCACTCCGCACTCATTGCCGTTACTGTTTTGCGTTGTCTTTCGGAGTATGCGTTTTCCCGGACTCGCTTTTCTATCCTTGGTTCCTTCCATTCCGTTAGGCCTTTGTCCGCGCCGGGCCAAGAACCGCGACGTCCCGACTCCCCGCACCCCGGTGCCCGGGCGACCAGGTATTCGATTGGCTATTCGCCTATTGCGCGGCGCGGAGACGCCGGAACGCCTAGAACGCCCGCGCCCCGCGGCGCGGCGACGCAACGGGCCGGGACCGGGAGACGACGCGACCGGACCGAGATCTATGAGCACTGAGGCCTGTCCCGGCCGCGGACAAAAAGTAATTATCCAACGTGAGCGTTATACCATAGTAATACCATTACTCACTTCTCAGAGGAGCGCTCACTCCAGTGGCCCAGGCTGACGGCGGATCCGATAAGTCAACCGAATGTTACCCGCGCACAGAACTCTAGCATAGAACGCGTGTTTGGCGTGGAGCCTACGGTAAGGCTAAGGGGCGCGGTGCCCAGTTCTGCACGTGGTGTCTGCCTGTGACCCCCCTTTTAGCTTGAAAGCACGCGTTCAGCTCTCGAGTCTCGGAGCACTTGTGGCACGGCGCATCCGGCTCGTTGCAACGCCACTGGCTGGTACGGACGCCCGCGCCGGGCGCTAGCGTCCAGCTCGGCGCAGTCAGCGTACACGCATGGCCGACCAAGCTCACACATGGTGCCCGGTCGGAGCGGCACACACGCGCGATCGCAGCCGCCCTCGTGCGGGTCGAAGGAGGCGTCGCAGCGCGTGTCGTCTGAGTTGAGGAACCAGAGGCCATCGTACACGAGCTTCGCCTTCTTGCTGTGCCTGGCCCAGTTCATGTGGACGATGAAGGCAACCGCCTTGCTCGAGAGGCTATGGCTCCAAACAAGGCCAGTCGGGAATAATGTCTGGTTGAGCTTGGGCGCCATCACTCTCAAGCCCTTGCGTCGCTTGCGACCGTCGCGAAGCACGTCGTTCAAGCAATGCTGATCTTCGAACATGGTGTTGGAGTTGTTCACTTTCGAGAAGAACCTGCGTAAGAGCGCATCGAACAGCGCTACCGTGCGGTTGCTGGCTCGCACGTAGTAAAAGCCTCCATTATTTCCAAACACTCCTTCACTCTGCACGAGCATGTCGGAGTCGCGGTACGTTGCCGTGTGTCCACTCGGCCGAACCAGAATGGGTTTCTCGAAGAGGGGCAGGGGATTACGCAGGATGACCACATCAACATCGCAATGGAGGATGTTGAAACCCGCCGCCAGCAAGAGGCGTAACCAGCCGACGCGGTGACACATGATGGCGTTGAACAGCCGGCTGCGATACACAGCCGCGTTCCCTATGCCACTTTGAGCACCTTGGCTCGTTTGCTTTGCAACCGTTCTGTTCGTTTCTGGTCGCGAACCAAACGTGGAGTTGGACCCGTGGACCGCCGCTTCAAAGTGGTGGTATGGGCTGACGCAAGCAGCCGCGTGCCGCGTGTCGTTCAGCCCAAAATCATGAGCAAGCTGTTGGCACACGATCTCGTCGAATGATATGACGAACCAGTGATGCATGCCGGAACGGTCCACAGAACACAACAGGTTCTTGAGCATGGGCAGCATTCGAGCGTTTCCAAACAGCGGCATGACAGTGCGCTCATCGCGCCGCACCAGCGCCGTCCTCGCTGCGCGGTCAAGTACCTGCGATTGCGAGCTCCCACTGGGCACCTCGCCAGGCATTGGCGGCCACTGCGCGGAAATCGGCATATTAGATCGGCACGAACAGCGCACGTTTCGACTACGTGCGACGGTCCGCGAAGCTTGCATAGGCTCCAACCGCCCGAGGAGACCTGGAATTTCGGAACGTAACTTCTGGCAATCGGGCAGACGTTACAGTTGACGAAACGCGAATTGCGCTGCGCGTTTTCTCGTGTGAGTCTCTCTAAGGCCGAAAACATGCCGGCGACCGCCGGACGCGTCAAGATGCCCGCCAATAATCGCATGCAAACGTCAGCGTCGCTCAACACGCACAGCATCTGGCAAAATGCGATCGGTTATGATCCGTACGCTGCAGAGCAGAAAGCTGCCGAGACAAGTGTGAGCGTAGAGGCAGCAACCTCTGCACAAGACAATATGAAGGCACTGCTCGAACTCGCCAAGAGCAATCGTGCTGCCATGGAGGAGGAGAAAGGCAGTTGGCGCGGTGCCAGTCAGCTGCGTGGCGGATGGGCGGGCGGTCGAGATCTTGGCGTGGTTCCTTCTTCTGAGCTGTCCTCATCAAGGACGGGACACAACGACAAAGGCGGAGATGACATGCCGTCCTCGACGTCGAGCTTCGAATCGGATCGGGAGGAGGATCCCAATCGTGCAGTGCGCCCAGATGGAGGCGCTTCGAGCTCCGCAGCAGCTGCCAACAGCGGCGGCAAGAAGCGCTCCCGCGAGGAGAGCGAGGGCGAGAGCCGAGTAAAAAAGGGCAAGGGCAAGCACAAAAAAGATAAGCATAAGCACCACAAGAAGGACAAGCACAAGCACAAGGACGAATACGGCGTGGAGAAGAAAAAGCACAAGCACCGACACCGGGACTCGGATTAGCGAAAGCATCTGGGACACGTGGAACGCCTCGACGTGTCGAGGGGTGTGGATCACGCGAGACGCGAGCCTGATGTGGGACAGGGAAGACGAGGAGTTGAGGGGCCGCCCGCAAGCTTATATCGCTTCGACAGACCATCCCTTGCCACGGAGATCTGATCACGCCCATTATTCAAGGGGGGAGAAATGTTCTTAATTATAATATAAGAGACGTATCGTATACGACGTCCGGCGGACCGCCCGGCGGCCGGCGCGGGGCGAGCGCCGCCGCCGGGGTCGTCGCGCGCGCGGCGCGGGGGCCGGGGCGTCGGCAGTTCGCGGGCCCACCGCCGCCGGCCGTCGCGCGTCGGACGGCGTGGTCGTCAGCCGGTCGCCGGTTTCACAGCGCGCGGGTCACGAGAGCCGGCGCGCAAGGTGGCCGGGGCGTGTGCGTCGACCCGCGAGCGCGGCAGCCGCGTCGCTCGCGTCTCGCGCGCCCCGCTCGTAGCGCTTCACCGTACGAGGCGGTCCCGCACGGCACCGCCGCACGCGCGTGCCGTGGACAGTCACGCGCGGGACGCGCCGCTCATCCACCGGACACGCGCTCCGGGGGAGTATCGCCGCTTCGCGCGGCGTTCTTCACACGAGGCGCGTCACGCAGCCGCACACCGGAGCCCACACCACTGCACGGCGCTACAGGACAATCTTATTAACACGAGATCATGAAAAGCCAAAGGGGCGATCGGGCTTCTCCTGCTGCGACAAGCCTAGGAGCAAAAAGGAGTTGAGGCCGCTCATGAGCGGGTTGGCTGCCTTGTGCTCACCGATGGCACGCAGCAGCGACGCTGCCAGGTTGCGCACGGACGCATTGGGATGGAAAAGTGCGGTAGCAACAGGTGAGAGGCAGCCAAGTGGCGACGAACCAGGTAGTCTCGAGAGGAGCTGCTCGAGGCGCGCCTCGTCGGCCACAAACGAGTGCACGCTCGAGAAGATGTGCTCGAGCTCCTTGTCGGTCATGCACGAGGCGGAGCGCAGTTGCTCAAGGAAAAGCATCACCATCTCGTCAGACGGGCTGCCCGCCTGCCGGTCCATCACCGCGGTGCTTCCTCGCAGCTGCTCGCACCGCAGCTGCTGTGCGTGCTCCTGGAAGCACGCACGCAGCCAATGCTCGGAGTACCGCGCATCCAGACCGGTGCTCACCTGCTCGTAGAGGTCCTCGTCGAGCTCGCTCAGGCGCGGGGGCTCGGCTGCGCACTTGCGCCCATGGGGGCCTACTGAGGAGACGAGCACGCGGCCCGAATCGAGGTCGCACAACACGTCCCACCACTCGGGGTGCGATGCGAAGATTGGGTTGGTGCTGCCTGCGATGAAGCCCTCGATTTTGAGGAAGTCGAGATTGGTGAGTGACACGAACGGGTAACAGCGCTCGAGCAGGCCAGTCAACGGAGGGCACACGAGAAGCGGCAACGAGAGCACGGCGAGGCACACAATCTCCGCAGGTTGCGAGTGACCCAGGAAGAGCACCCGCTTCTTGTTGAGAACCGCGTGAAAGATGCAGATGAGCGCCGTTCGAAAGCGCCGGAGCAGCTCCGTCACCGAGGCGTCGGCGATCTCCTCTGGCTGGAGCATCAAGGGCACGCGCAGCGGGACACGTGCGCCGCTTCTGGGCGGAAATTGCACGTGACCCAAGAGCGTGAGCTCTTTTTGTGCTGAGCCCTGCGCCAACATTTTGTGATGCACCCGCCGCTGCATGTCGCTCACAGGCGGCAGCGCGGAGACAGACAGCGCATTGAGCTCATCGTACAGGTAGCGGCACTGCTGCTCGAGCGTCTCGGAGTACTCTCCGAGCCCCGTCGACAGCATAAACATGCGGTCAACCGCCAGCACTAGTACCGGCTTCCACACGTGAATGAATTGGAAGCGCGAACACACTGCGAGAGCCTTGACTTGGGCGCCGCGTCGAACCGTCGCGTCGCGCCGGCTGGACACGTGGTTGAGGCACCACAGCAACGGCTGCGGTGCCGCGGAGGCAGCAGCGAGCGTCTCGATAGCAACGCGGAACTCCTCTTGATCCTCAGCTGCGAGGAAATGAATGCCGAGGGCCGCGCCCTCGAGCGAATACATGGACGCAAAGTCGGGCTGCAGCGCTGCATACTGGAGCTCTTCGTGGTGCACGAACCGCAGCGTCTGGCCGTCTCCGAGGTCAATCACAAGGAAGAGCGGCGTGGGCATCGTTCCGCCGAGCTCTAGCGAGATTGTGTCTGGGCTGTCTTGCTCGGGGTTGGGGCTCGGGCTCCTGATGATCTCCCAGGCGCCTTGCTCTTCCGCGTTCGGGTCGTCATTGTACCGGTATGCGTGCACTGTCCACCGCTTCCTCAGGAGTTCAGTGGTGGGCTTCGCCGACGATGCCGTGATTGATGGCATGTCAGCAGAGCCACCCAGCATGAACACAGTCCAGTCCTCGAAGTGATTGTGCGCACCCTCGGGCAGCATGAGCTCCGCGAGCAGGTGTTTGTCACCGACGTCCCGGGGGTACTGAATGCGGCAAACGGAGCCCTTGTCTATGTCAAACTCGGCCATCATCACCGCTTCCACCATCACTGCTCCTCCTTCGGCCATTTCACGTTCACGTTAAAATGCCCTCTCGGCAAGACGCACAGCCACAGGTCCCGTGGAGACACAACGTGGGAGGCGCAGGTTCGGGGGCCATTTTGGGGGCGTACCCACTTTAGGCAAGTACAAGTCACACGAAAAGTGCACAAACGAAAAATGGAAGACCTGACCTACCCAATTGCGCGTTCACAGCCAATGTTCTTCCCCACCCCCGGTTTCGTCTGAATACCGGGAGGGAAGCCTCAGAGATTAACCGCCAGCGTGAAATTAGCGCGTGCGCGAAACGATAGGAATTTGCGGTGGAGCCCGATTTCCGACTTGTCCG
>Ga0210248_100139_pt1 | contig 57167 bp, 43 predicted proteins | sample ChrtobMetP3_32mM_FD_155493 | JGI IMG/M metagenome (GOLD analysis project Ga0210248, IMG submission 155493) | Chrysochromulina tobin associated microbial communities from unialgal haptophyte culture, Seattle, Washington, United States - P3_32mM | ecosystem: Host-associated > Algae > Haptophytes >...
TGGCCGAGATCATCGAGCTGGTGCTCGACCACAGCGGCCTGGTGGAGCACTACCGCGCCGAGCGCGAAGGGCAGGACCGGGTGGAGAACCTGGAAGAACTGGTGAGCGCGGCCAAGAGCTTCGTGGGCATCGAAGGCTTTGGGCGGGATGCGGTGGCGCGCACGGCGGACGGATCGGCGTTGACGCAGAGCCCGGCGAGCCAGGGGCTGGAGCCGGGGGAGCCCTCACACCCACCCTCTCCCAGAGGGAGAGGGAGCGATGCGGGGCCCGGCTTGCTCCCTCTCCCTCTCCCTCTGGGAGAGGGCGGGGGTGAGGGCCTCCCCGCACCCGATCTGGAAACCGGCGAAACCATGAGCCCGCTGGCTGCCTTCCTCACCCACGCCGCGCTCGAATCGGGCGACAACCAGGCGCAGGCCGGGCAGGATGCGGTGCAGCTCATGACGGTGCACGCCGCCAAGGGGCTCGAATTCGATGTGGTGTTCATCACCGGCATGGAAGAGGGCCTGTTCCCGCACGAGAACTCCATGAGCGACCGCGACGGCCTCGAAGAAGAGCGCCGCCTGATGTACGTGGCGATCACGCGCGCGCGCAAACGCCTGTACCTGAGCCATTCGCAGACCCGCATGCTGCACGGACAGACGCGTTACAACATGAAGAGCCGCTTTTTCGACGAACTGCCCGAGGCCTGCCTGAAGTGGCTCACGCCGCAGCAGCCGGCCTGGGGTGCGCCGGGTGGGGCGGGCGGTGGTGGCGGGCAGTGGCAAAACGGGCGGCGCAACTTCGGCGCACCGCCGGCGCTGCAACCCTCATGGTCACCCGGCTTCAACGACAAGGGCGACCCCAAGGGCCTGGGCCAGAAGGCGCCCGAGCCCGACCGTGGCACCGACATCAAGGCCGGCATGGCCGTGTTTCACAACAAGTTCGGCGAGGGCAAGGTGCTGTCCATCGAAGGCGCGGGCGATGACGCCCGCGCGCAGGTGAACTTCAGCCGCCACGGCACGAAGTGGCTGGCCTTGAGCGTGGCCAAGCTCACTCCGATAGTTTGATCGCTCAAGTTCCGATCACGCCGCCATCGTTTTTCGTGATGACGATGGTGGCGGAACGGGGGCGCTGGCCGGCGCCGTAACCGGCGTTCGCGGGCCAGCGGCTCTCGTACTTCGACGGGTCGTTCACGTCCGACATCTTCGTGTTCTCGCCCGCGTGCTGGATGTTCACGAAGATTGCACGGCCGTCGGGCGTTTCGGTGATGCCGGTGATCTCGGCGCCCTTGGGCCCGACCAGAAAACGCTTGAGCGTGGCCGGCGTCTGCGCTTTGCCCACGTGCGTCGTCACCTGCTTGTCGCCATGCATCAGCGTCCTGGCGCCGCCGTCGCCGCGCTGGCCGGGCAGGGCGGCCAGCAGCATGCAGTTGGTCTTGTCGGTGTAGGCACCGTCGTCGGTCTGGATCCAGCACAGGCCAGTGGCCTTGCTGAACACCAGGCCGTCGGGTGAGGACAGGTCGTTGTCGTCGGTCAGGCTGGAGAGGTTGACCTTCGATTTGTCGGCGTCGGCTTCCGAAGCGAAGAGGTAGATGTCCCACTGGAACGATGCGTCGGCCGGGTTCTTCTGCGACATGCGCACGATGTGGCCGTGCACGTTGCCCTTCTGTTCCTTGCCGGCCTTCATGTCCGCATAGACGCGCGGGTTGGCGCTGTCCACCGTGGCCACGGTGCGCGCGCTGTTGTTGGTCAGCGTGATGTAGACCTCGCCGTTCTTCGGGTTCACGCCGCCCCACTCGGGACGGTCCATCTTGGTGGCGCCCACCGCGTCGGCGGCCAGGCGGGTGAACACGGCCACGTCGGCTTCGCTCTTGAATTCGAAGTACGAGCTGTTGGCGATCACCGGGTTGTCCATCGACAACTCCAGCCATTCGCCGGTGCCGTCGCCCTTGAAGCGCGCGGCAAACAGCGTGCCCTTGTCGAGGTACTTGTCGCCAGCGGCCAGGCGGTTGGCGGGGTTGGCGTCAGCCGGGTCCCACTTGGCGCTGGAGACGAACTTGTAGATGTACTCGCCGCGCGCGTCGTCGCCCATGTAGGCCACCACCGGCTGACCGGCCACGGCGCGAGCGAAGGTGGCGTTTTCGTGGCCCATGCGGCCCAAGGCTGTGCGCTTGCGCAGCGTGCTGTTCTTGTCGTAGGGGTCGAGCTCGACGATGTAGCCGAACGTGTTCATCTCGTTGCGGAAGTCGTCCTTGGCGCTGGCGCCCACGGCGCTGTTGTTCCAGCGAGCGTAGGTGTCGGCCGCGCCGCCGCTTTCCCAGCCGTGGCGGCTGGCGGCGCCGGCCTTGCGACCGTAGCGGTTGAGGGCCTGGACCTGTTTGTCCTTCTTGCGCGCGTCGTCGTCTTTCGCGTCGCGGAAGAAGTAGCCGAACCAGTTTTCTTCGCCCGAGATGAAGGTGCCCCAGGGCGTGCGGCCGGTGCCGCAGTTGTTGAGCGTGCCGCGGGCCTGGGTGCCGTCGGGGCTGTACTTGGTGACCAGGTGCTCGCTGCCGCGCGCCGGGCCGTGCACGGTCACCGGCGTCATGGTGGTGACGCGGCGGTTGAACGCCGAGGCCGGCTTGTTGGCCCAGGCCTTGCCGTCGGTCTGCACTTCAACCACCGACAGGCCGTGGATCATGAGTTCCTTGTCGATCTCGGCCGCAGGACGGGGCAGCACCGAGGTGCCGCCGTTGGCGTGGATGAAGAAAGAGCTGAGCTTTTCGTCGGTGGTGGCTTCGTGGTTCATGGCCAGCAGGCCACGCGAGTTGAAGCTGTCCGATGGTTTGCCCGATGCGTCCAGGCCGAACCACTCGATACCGTCGTGGTAGTCACCGGCGCGGTTGCCGAAGTCGGCGTCGGTGCCGTCGTTCTTGAAGGCCGGGGTGCTGCCGGTCAGCGGGTCGCCCAGGGCGTAGATCACGCGTGCGGTGTAGCCCTCGGGCACGGTCACCTGGTCGGCCATGGTCTTGGCCACAGGCTTGAACCCCAGGCCGCTCACCGGCGCCACCGGGCCGCTGGTGGCGCAGCCGGTCAAGGCCGTACCGCCCAGTGCGGCGGCGCTTGCTCCGCCCAGCAGGCTGCGGCGGCTGAGGCGGGCGCTCAGCACACTGTCGAAGGCGGGGTTGGCGCTGGTGTTGGAGTCTTCGTCATTGAAGTGGGCGTTCTGGCGTGGGGTGTTTGTGGTCATGTGCTCGTCCTCGTGTTGGTTGACGCAACCGATGATGTACAAGTGAAATGACCGTTCTGTGACAACCCCCGGGGGTTGTCAAACAAGGCCTCGCCCATGCGGATGTGTCGTCCTGTCATCACGCTTTCATTCAAGGTGACGCCCGGCGGCGCAAACACCAGGATGGTCGAGCCGTGTTCGAACCAGCCCATCTCCTCGCCCTTCTCATAGGTGGCGTGGCATGGCAATTCGTTCGGTCCCCGGTAGCGGATGTTGAGCGCCACGTCCACCGCGCGCAGCCGCATGCTGGCCACCAGGATGGCGGCCACCGGCACGATCAGCAGCGGAGTGCCATCGGCCAGGTGGCAGTGCAGCACGGCGCGCTCGTTCTTGCAGAACAACCGTTCGATGCGCTTCAGCGCGATCGGGTTCACGTTCCAGGTGTCGCCGCTGATGTAGGTCACGTGGTCCAGCGTGAGCGCGGCCGGTGCGTGGAAGCGGTGGTACATGCTGGAGGTCAGGCGCAGCGTCACATAGGTGCCGCCGCGCAGCGTGTCGATGGCGGCCAGACCGCGCGTGTCGGTGCCCAGCAGGTCGGTGAGCGGGTAGGGGAAGCCCTTGGCCTGGAACACCTGCGCGGCAGCGTCCCCACCAATGCGGCCGCAAGCGCCGACGATGGCGTCGCAGGGGCTCACCAGCACGTGCTCGCGTGCGTCCAGCGGACGCGCGCCGGGCTTGAGTTCGCGCACAAAACAGTCGTGCAGGCTGTGGAACGAGGTCTTCTTCGCTTCGCCGAGATCGATGTCGGTGAAGGTGCGCCAGACCGCCATCGACGCACCACGCACCCAAGGGTGGCGGATGCGGCTGAACCAGCCCATGAAGCGTGTGAGCGCCGCGCGCGGCACGCGGTTGGTGAGCAGGAAGTTGAGGTCTTCGTTGAGCGCGAGGCGTTGCAGGAGGTTGAGGCTTTTCATCGGGGGGTTCATGGTTTTTTCATGGCTTCGTCATGTGGACGCCCTACAAAAGACACACACCAACCGCCCTGGAGCTTGTCGCTGCATGTCTTACTTGTCTTATGCCGTTCCGCTGGGCTCGCTGGCCCTGGCCTTGCCGCTGATCAAGCAGCGGCTTGAACTCTCGCGCGCCAAACACCGCTCGCTGGCCGGCCATTCCAAGATGGCCAAACGGCTGGCGAAGTGGCTGCCGGGCTACGCCTATGACGAGGCCCGGTTCTTCCATTGCGACGGTGCGCCCGCCGAGGTGGTGGCGCAGCGCCGTGCGGCCTTCGATCTGCTGTGCGCCGGCTTCGCCGAGCGCTACGCCAAGACCCTGGCGCTCACCGCGCAGGCGCGCGAGGGCCTGGCCGATCTGCAGTTCACCGGTGCCTACCGCGTGCCTTTCCAGTTCAGCCCGCTGGTGCGTGCGCGGCTGAAGGTGGGTGCCTTCATGCAGTCGGCCGAGGGTGTGCACCTCACCGACCTCGATGGCAACCGCTTCATCGACCTCACCGGCTCGTACGGTGTGAATGTGTTCGGCGTGGACTTCTACAAGGCCTGCATGGCCGAGGGCGCGCAGATCGGCCAGGCGTTGGGCCCGGTGCTGGGCGCCTACCACCCCTGCGTGGCCGATGTGGTCCAGCGGCTGCAAGCCATCTCGGGTCACGACCAGGTGTCGTTCCACATGTCGGGCACCGAAGCGGTGATGCAGGCCGTGCGCCTGGCGCGTTACCACACGGGTCGCAAGCACCTGGTGCGCTTTTGCGGCGCGTACCACGGCTGGTGGGAAGACGTGCAGCCCGGCCCCGGCAACCCGATGCCGCCGCGCGAAACCTACACGCTGCAGGACATGAGCGAGCGGAGCCTGCAGGTGCTGCGCACGCGGCGCGACGTGGCCTGTGTGCTGGTCAATCCGCTGCAGGCGCTGCACCCCAACAAGAACGCACCGGGCGACTCCACCCTGGTGGACGGCAGCCGCACCGCCGGCTACGACCGTGCGGCCTACACCGCGTGGCTGAAGCGCTTGCGCGAGGTGTGCACCGAGCGCGGCATCGTGCTGATCTTCGACGAGGTGTTCCTGGGTTTTCGCCTGGCGCCCGGTGGCGCGCAGGAATACTTCGGCGTGCAGGCCGACATGGTCACCTACGGCAAGACGCTGGCGGGTGGCTACCCGGTGGGCGTGGTGTGCGGGCGGCGCGAGCTGATGCAGCGCTTTCGAGAGGAGCGCCCGGCCGACGTGTGTTTTGCGCGCGGCACGTTCAACGCCCACCCTTACGTGATGGGTGGCATGGCGGCCTTTTTGAAGCGGCTGGACACGCCGGAAATCCAGGCCTTGTACCAGGACCAGGATGCGAAGTGGGATGCCCGCGCGAAGCACTTCAATGACACCATGGCGGAGCACGGCCTGCCGGTGCGCGCAGCCAACATGCAAAGCATCTGGACGCTGACGTACACCCAACCGGGTCGCTATCACTGGATGTTCCAGTACCTGCTGCGCTGGCAGGGGCTGGCGCTGAGCTGGGTGGGCACGGGGCGCTTCATCTTTGGTCTGCACTTCAGCGACGCCGAGTTCGAGGACGTGGTGCAAGGCTTCGTGGCCGCGGGGCAGCAGATGCATGCACAGGGTTGGTGGTGGCGGGGGGAACAGACGCACAAGTCGATTCGTCGCAGCGTGTTTCGCGAGATGCTGGAGCGCCGGTTCAAGGGAAAGAACTGAAGCCCGGTGCGGGGCTGAACGCCCCGCGTCCGGCCTCAACTGCGGTGACCAATTCCCGGGTCGATCAACTGACCGCGCATCAGGTACAGCGGTGCCTTGTGGTACAGCTTGATGTCGTGAAACGGGTCGGTGAGGATCTTGGTCATCCACGCCAGGCCGGTTTGCACATCGGCAATGAAGAACAGGTGCACGGTGCGGAACAACAAACCGCCCACACCCAGCGCCAGCCACAACGCGCCGACCTGGCGGATGAAGCTCTCGCCATCGGTGTGCGGCTCGAACAGGCCGAACACGCCCGGTGCCAGCGCCACCAGCATCGGTGTGCCGGCCCACAAGGCCATCAGCACCACCTTGCGTTGCAGGTTGTAGCCCACCTTGATCTCTTCCTTGTGTTCGTGCGTGGCCTGGTTCACATGGTCGTAGCCCTTGGGCTCGAAGAAGAAGTGGCCGGCCTGGCGGCTGGTCATGGACACCAGCCAGGCGATCAGCGCGGACAGCACAGGGTCGGTCCACAGCAGGGCATAGGCCACCACGAAGCTGATCGCGCTGATGAGGTGCAGCGTCTGGTTGATGCGGCTGTGGTGGTAGTAGCGGTGGTCGTCCCAGCGTTGGGTTTGCAGTGTCTTGAAAAAGTCGTTCACGGTTTCTCCATGCAAGGGTGGTGGGTGTGGGGAGGTCACACACCTGCGCAGTCTTGCCCTGACATGTGAAAACACGGTGACAGCTTCAACTTGTCATCAGTTTGTTGCACAGCGGCTGGAACATGCGTGCATGAACGCCATGACATCCGAACAGATCCTGGTCGAGGAATACCCGGCCAGCACGCCCTCCCTGCGCCTGTCGGTGGTCACAGAGACCTGGCCGCCGGAGATCAACGGTGTGTCGCTCACGCTCTCGCGTCTGGTGCAGGGCCTGTGCGCGCGCAACCACCCGGTGCAGCTGATCCGGCCACGCCAGACGCGGGTGGACCAGGCGCTGAGCCACAGCGGGTATGAGGAGCTGCTCATGCGCGGCATGCCCATCCCGCGTTACCCCGAACTCAAGCTCGGCCTGCCCGCCAAACGCGCACTCATCAACGCCTGGACGCTGAAGCGCCCGGACCTTGTGCACATCGCCACCGAAGGCCCGCTGGGCTGGTCGGCGCTGCAGGCTGCGCGTCGCCTGAAGCTGCCGGTGACGTCCGACTTCCGCACCAACTTCCACGCCTATTGCGAACACTATGGCGTGGGCTGGTTGCGCAAACCCATGGTGTCGTACCTGCGCCGCTTCCACAACCTCACGCAGCTCACCATGGTGCCCACGCGCGCGCTGCGCGCACAGCTCATGGAGATGGGCTTCGAGAACGTGCAGGTGGTGGCTCGCGGTGTGGACACGCAACTCTTCAACCCGCAGCGGCGCAGCGAAGCCCTGCGCCGCCAATGGGGTGCAGGCCCCGACGCGCTGGTGATGCTGGTGGTGGGGCGTCTCGCCGCCGAAAAAAACCTGGACGTGGCGCTGCAGGCCCACGCCGCCATGCAGGCCCACCACGCCGACGTGAAGCTGGTGTTTGTGGGCGACGGGCCGCTGCGCGAGAGCCTTCAGCAGCGTTGCCCCCAAGCGGTGTTTGCCGGCATGCGCCGCCACGAAGAGCTGGCGGGCTACTACGCCTCGGCCGACCTGTTCGTGTTTCCCAGCCTGACCGAGACCTTCGGCAACGTGACCATCGAGGCACTGGCCAGCGGCCTGCCTGTGCTCGCCTTCGACACCGCGGCGGCCAGCGACTGGGTGCACAGCCACACCAATGGCTGGCTGGTGTCCGAAGGGCAGGACGCGGCGTTCGTGCGCGTGGCGGTGACACTGGCGCAAACGCCTGCCCTGTTGGCGCAGGCCCGCGAGCAAGCGCGTGCGCGCGTGGCGCATCTGGACTGGCAGCAGATCGCCCTGCAGGTGGAGGCCCTGATGCTGCAGGCTGCGGGGGCTTCACCGTCGGTGGACTCGGTGCTGCGCCCGGCCATGGCACAGCGATCGGCGCCGCTGTTGTGAAAGCTTGATGACGCGTCTCGGTTCATTTCTCTGTGCGTCCGGCCTCGTTGTCATGGGCATGACATGAGCTGTTTGCATGCTGACGAGGTCCAACAACGCAGGAGAACTGTTCATGAAAAACCACGACATCACCACGACCCCGTTCACCGATCCCGACGACCTTGAAAACAACGTCTCCAGCAACCGCCACTTCTCCGATGTGCTGAGCGCAGGCATGAGCCGACGCGGCGTGCTGCGTGGCGGCCTGGGTGGTGCCATGGCGGCGATGTTTGCGCCCCTGGCCCTGACCGCCTGCGGTGGCGGCGACGACACCCCTGTGGCTGGCCCGCAGACGGCCACGCCAGAGAGCCTGCTGGGCTTTGCTGCGGTGGCCAAGACACTGGCCGACACCAACTCGGTGCCGGCCGGCTACACCGCGCGCGTGATCCTCGCTTGCGGCGACCCTCTGTTCACCGGTGTCCCTGCCTGCAAGAACGACGGCACCGACACAGACTACGACCAGCGCGTGGGTGACAACCACGACGGCATGCAGTACTTCGGCCTGTCGGCCAGCGGACAGCGCGACGACAACAGCAGCAGCCGCGCGCTGCTGGCCATGAACCACGAATACATCCAGCCGTTGATGCTGCATGCGAACGGCCCGACGCCCAATCCACGGCCCGCCAGTGAGGTGGACATCGAGGTCGACTGCCATGGTCTGATGGTGGCCGAGATCATCAAGGATGGCGCCGGTGTCTTCGGCCCGGTGGTGAATTCGGCCTTCAACCGTCGCGTCACCGGCATGACGCCGATCGAGTTGTCGGGTCCGGCACGCGGCAACGCGCTGTTCGTCACGAAGTACTCCACCGACGGCACCCGCACGCGCGGCACCATGAACAACTGCGGCAACGGCAAAACACCTTGGGGCACGCTGCTCACCACCGAAGAGAACTGGTCGGGTTATTACTTCCGGGCTGCTGGTGATCAGACCAAACGCACTGCCAAGGTCAATGCTTCGTTCTCCCGCTACGGACGCGGCGTGACCACCAGCAACGCCTCCAGCCGCTATGGATGGGAGACCGCCGGCGCCGACGACAAGTACCAGCGCTGGGACACCAGCCAGACGGGTACCAGCCTGGATGGCAGTGACGACTACCGCCACGAGTGGTTTTGCCAGGGCTTCATGGTCGAGCTCGACCCGTACAACGCCAACTCCGTGGTCAAGAAGCGCACCGGTCTGGGCCGCTTCTCGCACGAGAACGCCGCCTTCGGTTTGCCGGTGGTGGGCAAGCCGCTCGCCGTCTACATGGGCTGCGACTCGCAGAACGAATACGTCTACAAGTTTGTCTCCACTGAGAATTGGGTGGCCTCCGATGCAAACGCAGCGGATCGACTGGGTGTGGGCGACAAGTACCTGGACAGCGGCAAGCTGTACGTGGCCAGGTTCAACGACAACGGCACCGGCGAGTGGCTTGAGCTGAGCATCACGAACCCCGCTATCGCAGGCGCATCATTCGGCTTCAACGACCCCGCCGAGATGTACATCCACACCCGCATTGCGGCCGACGCGGTGGGTGCCACCAAGATGGACCGACCCGAGTGGGTGGATGTGCACCCGACCACGGGCGAGCTGTACATCACGATGACCAACAACAGCAGCCGCCGGGTGGCCCCGACGGGCACCCAGACCCTGGTCGATGCCCCTAACCCACGCGGCTACACCGACACCTTCAATGGCACGTCCCAGCAAAGCGGCAACGTCAACGGCCACATCGTCCGCTTCAAGGACGCCAGCCCGGAAGGCACGAGCTTCAACTGGGATGTGTACCTGTTCGGTGCCGAGTCGGGCGCCGACGCCGCCCTGATCAACCTCTCCGGCTTGACGGACGACCAGGACTTCTCCAGCCCCGATGGTCTCGCTTTCACGCGCAGCAACGGGCTGTGCTGGATCCAGACCGACGATGGCGCTTACCGCGATGTCACCAATTGCATGCTGCTGGCCAGTATTCCGGGCACGGTGGGCGACGGTGGACCGCTCACCCTGAACCACGCCGGCGGCGTTTCCGTGACCACGCGCATGGGTGCGAAGCCCACCGCCAACACGCTCAAACGCTTCTACGTCGGCCCGGCCCAGTGTGAAGTCACGGGCTTGTGCGAAACGCCCGACGGCAAGACGATGTTCATCAACATCCAGCATCCGGGTGAGAGCACGTCCGCGGCCAATCTGGGGGACCCCAGCAAATACGGCAGCCAGTGGCCCAGCATCGTCGGCTACGGTGCAGGCCAGCGCCCACGCTCGGCGACGGTGGTGATCACGAAGAACAACGGTGGCCAGATCGGCACCTGAGCACGCGCATTGAACGCAACAAAAAAGGGCCGTCAGGCCCTTTTTTTTTCTGGACGTTCGAACGCCGGGGGCGGCTTGTCTGATCGTTGCGCTTCAGCGCGGCATGGCCGGGTGCGCTTCGGGCGGGCGCTGCTCCATGTAGCCACGCCCATCTTTCACACCGGTGCGTCCGGCGATCTGCCAGGCGGTGCGCTGGTTGACCAAGCCAGCGAGGAATTCGATTTCTTCGTCGGTGTGGTTCAGCGCCGGGGCCGGGGTGAGGAAACGCCCAGCCTTGGGTTCAGCCTCGCCCCAGAACGACTGGTGGTAGCTGGATACCGACGTTGCGCGGTTGCCGCCGGCCTGCATGTCCACCGTGCCGTAGCAGTTGCAGAAGTAGCTGCGGTTGCCCTGGTCGGGAAACACCTCGGTGTAGACGCCGGTGCCGCGGATGCCGGCGGTCAGCGTGGGCGTGATGATGGTGCGGCTGGGGCCCCGGCCAAATGCGCTACCCACGGCTCCGGTGAGCAGGCGCAGCAGGCTCACGGTGTGCAGCGTGATGCCGCGTTCCACGGTGAGGCGTGAGTTCTGCCGCACGTGCAGGGCAGCGTTGCCCAGCACGAAGGTGAGCCTGGATGCCGGGCCGGTGGCGATCTCGTCACCGGTCTGGATGGTTTGCTGCGGCACCAGGCGACGGCCGTTGAGCAGCACATCACCCACCAGCTCCACCACGTTGCTGCGCTGCTGCGCCAAGGCGGCGGGCAGGCCGCCCATGGCCACCCAGGCGGCGGCGGCCTTCAAGGTGTCGCGGCGCTGGAACCAGGTCACTTCACTCTCGCTGCGGCCTTGAAGGATGTGGTGGGTCATGCGTCTTCTCCGTGGTTGGGGGACGTTGCTGGCTCTGCCAACTCGAAACTGTCAACAAATGTGAAATATATCGAGGTGTGAAACATGGAGGCCATGAACAGGACAGCCGGGTACAAAACGATGTTGAGCGCTTGCACGCCGCCCAGCAGGGCACCCAGCAGGCTCATGAACAGGCCCACCAGCATGAACACGCCGACCCAGCCCAGGCCATAGAACAGCATGGCGCCCTTGTTGCCCCAGCAGGCCATGAAGCTGAAAAACAAGCTCTTGCCCGGGCTCACACCGTGCCAGTGCACCAGGGCGGGCGCGTGCCAGAAGGCCATCACCACCGGCAGGTACACCACCAGGCCGGCCAGCAGGCCCTGGTTGGCCAGCGAGGCGCGCACCATCTCGGCCGACACCTCGCCCGCAGCGGGGTCCAGTGGCGGCGGCACGTCGCCGGCGAACAGTGTGGCCACACCCAACACCACCAACAAGCTGGCCGCGTACATGGCGCCCAGGATCAGCATGTTGCGGGTTTGCACGGGCTTGCCGCGCAGACCCGATATCAGCGCGGACGGCATCGGGAAACGCCCCTGCACGGCCTCGCGCGTGGCGGCCATGAGGCCCAGCGTGGCCACCGGCACCAGCAACAGGGAAATGAGCGTGCCCAACAGCGGAATGAGCGAGAGCACCGAGACGGTGGCCATGAACATGAAGAACAGGCCGGACATGGCCAGGGGCTGGCGGAAGAAGGTCTTCACACCCAGCTTGACCCATTGCAGGCCGGCTCTGGCGGGGACGAGGTGGAGTTTCATGCGGTCACGGGTCGGGGTGCGGCGGCCGGAGCGGGCAGGTCGAGCAGTGCGGCCGGGAAGGCGTGGCTGGCGCGGTCGCGCAGCACGCGTTCAAAGTGGGTCGGGTCGTGGGCTTGCAGCAGCGCGGCTTCGCGCGGCAGGTGCAGGTCCCACAGGCGGGAAATCCAGAAGCGCAAGGCGCCGGCGCGCAGCATGGCCGGCAGCAGGCCGCGCTCTGCCGCGCTCAGCGGCCGAACCGTCTGGTAGGCCGCCAGCAGCGCCCGCGCGCGTTCAGCGTCGTGACTGCCGTCCGCGGCGTCCTGACAGTGGTGCACGCACCAGTCGTTGAGACAGACTGCGATGTCGAACAAAAAGCTGTCGCAGCCGGCAAAGTAAAAGTCGAAGAAGCCGGTGAGTTCGCCGTCTTCGAACATCGCGTTGTCGCGGAACAGGTCGGCGTGGATGGGGCCGCGTGGCAGGGCGGCGTATGCCGGGCTGGCTGCCACGTGGTTCTGGTAGGCCAGCTCGGTGCGGATCAGGTCGGCCTGCGGCGCGCTCAAAAAGGGCAGCACCACCGGCACGGTCTCGTTCCACCAGGGCAGGCCGCGCAGGTTGGGCTGGCTCATGGGGAAATCGCGCCCGGCCAGGTGCATGCGCGCGAGCATGGCGCCCACCGCTTCGCAATGGGCCACGCCGGGGTTCAATTCACTTTTCCCCCGCAGCTTGTCCACCACGGCGGCGGGTTTGCCGTGCAGCGTGTGCAGGATCTCGCCGCTGGCGGTGGCGGCCGGGTCGGGCACCGGGATGCCTTTGTCCGCCAGATGCTTCATGAGGTGCAGATAGAACGGCAACTGCTTGAAATCCAGCCGCTCGAACACGGTGAGCACATGCTCCAGCGTCACGCCATCGCGTTCGCTGGTCACGAAGTAGTTGGTGTTTTCAATGCCGCCCTGAATGCCCCGCAGTTCGGTGAGGTCGCCCAGGTCCAGGGTGTGCAGCAGGGCAGCGGCTTGCGCGAAAGCGACTTCGGTGTAAACGGCCATGAAACAAACGGTCAGAAGTTCAGGATGCGCCAGCTGCTGCGCCCGGCGTTGCCGGTGCGTTTGCCACCCACTTCGCTGTTGGCGGGGCCGTTCGTGTCGGGGTTGATCTGGTAGGGGGGTGCACCGTTTTTGGGTTGCACCTCGATGCTTTTGGTTTCGCCGCCCACACGCACCTCGTCGATGCGGGTAAGGGCGTCCTCGTTGGTGATGCGCTCGATGCGGTCGCGCGGGGACACGGGCTGGGGCGGCTGCTCCACCGGGGGCGTCTGGCCCTGGGCGGTCAGGGCCAAGGTGAGGCCCGCCACCAGGGTGAGGGCGGACAGCAGGCATGGGGTGTGGACGTTCATGCGTCATTGTAGGCAGGGAGGGCTCCATCGGGCGCGCACGGGGCCATGCGCCCTTCCACCGGGTACGCAGCCCGGGGGCCACTGGATGTGGCGCGATCTCCCCGACAATGCGCGCATGTCCGACGCTTCATCCCCCACCCCCACCCTCTTGCTGGTCGACGGCTCCAGTTACCTCTACCGTGCGTTCTTTGCCGGCGGCGAAGCCATGAGCACCACACTCCCGGATGGCACCGTGCTCAAAACGGGCGCCATCCGCATCATGATCAACATGATGCAGAAGCTGCGCAAGGACGTGCGGGCCGACTACGCCGCGTGCGTGTTCGACGCCAAGGGGCCCACCTTCCGCGATGCGCTGTACCCGGACTACAAGGCCAACCGCTCACCCATGCCCGACGATCTGCGTGCGCAGATCGGTCCCATCCACGAGGTGGTCAGGTTGCTGGGCTGGAAGGTGCTGGATGTGCCCGGTGTGGAGGCCGACGATGTGATCGGCACGCTGGCGCACGTGGCAGCGCAGCAAGGCGTCGACTGCATCATCTCCAGCGGCGACAAGGACCTGAGCCAGCTCGTCAACGAGCACATCACGGTGATCGACACGATGAACGACCGGCGGCGCGACATCGCCGGCGTCACGGCGGAGTTCGGCGTGCCACCCAGCCTCATGCTGGACTACCAGACCCTGGTGGGTGACCAGGTGGACAACGTGCCGGGCGTGCCCAAAGTGGGCCCCAAGACGGCTGTGAAGTGGTTGCAGGAATACGGTTCGCTGGAGGCGCTGGTGGCACGCGCGGACGAGATCAAGGGCGTGGCGGGCGAGAACCTGCGCAATGCGCTCGGGTGGCTGCCCAAGGGCCGCGAGCTGCTCACCATCAAGACCGATTGCGACTTGAGCGAACACATGGAAGGCCTGCCCTCGCTGGAGGCCATCACGATCGGCGGGCAGGATTCCGACGCACTCAAGGTGTTCGGCGAAAAGTACGGGTTCAAGGGGCTGGTGAAGACCTTGATGCAGCTCGATGTGCCGCCGGAACAGATCGAGGAGCACCAGGCCAAGGCCCAAACGAAGGGCAGGGCCGGGAGCGGCTCACCGGGCCTCTTCGACGAACCCGACCTGAGCGGCAGCGCGGAGCGCACCACCAACCTGAAGTACGACACCATCCTCACCTGGGCCATGTTCGACGACTGGTTGCAGCGCGTGCAGGCTGCCGACCTGGTGGCACTGGACACCGAAACCACCTCGCTCGACGAGATGCGTGCCGAGATCGTGGGCATCAGCTTCAGCGTGACGCCGGGTGAAGCGGCCTACATTCCGCTGCGCCACAGCGGGCCCGACGCGCCCGAGCAACTGCCGTTCGACGAGGTGCTCGCCAGACTCAAGCCCTGGCTGGAAAACCCGAAACACGCCAAGCTCGGACAACACGTCAAGTACGACCGCCATGTGTTTGCCAACCATGGCATCGAGGTTCGGGGGTATGTGCACGACACCATGCTGCAGAGCTACGTGCTCGAAGTGCACAAGCCACACGGCCTGGCCAGCCTGGCCTTGCGCCACCTGGGCCGCCAGGGCATCAACTACGAAGACCTGTGCGGCAAGGGCGCGCACCAGATTCCGTTCGCGCAGGTCGAGGTGGCCAAGGCGGCGGAGTATTCGTGCGAGGACAGCGACCAGACGCTGGATGTGCACCAGAAGCTGTGGCCGCAACTGCAGGCCGACAGTCAACCTGGAAAAGGGCTGCGCTTCATCTACGAACTCGAGATCGCCAGCAGCGAAGCGCTCTACCGCATCGAGCGCAACGGCGTGCTGATCGACGCACCCACGCTGGCCAGACAGAGCCACGAGCTGGGTTCACGCATCCACGCGCTCGAACAGGAGGCCTACGAGATCGCTGGCCAGCCGTTCAACCTGGCCAGCCCCAAACAGCTGGGCGAGATCTTCTTCGACAAACTCGGCCTGCCGGTGATCAAGAAGACCGCGACCGGCGCGCGCAGCACCGACGAAGAGGTGCTGGAAAAGCTCGCCGAAGACTATCCGCTGCCCGCGAAAATTCTTGAACACCGGGGCCTCTCCAAACTCAAGGGCACTTACACCGACAAGCTCGCTCAACTCGCGCACCCGGCCACGGGGCGCGTGCACACGCACTACGCGCAGGCCGTGGCCGTGACCGGGCGCCTGTCCAGCAACGACCCCAACCTGCAGAACATCCCCATCCGCACGCCCGAGGGTCGGCGCGTGCGCGAGGCCTTCGTGGCCCCGGCCGGCCATGTGATTGCGAGTGCCGACTACTCGCAGATCGAGCTGCGCATCATGGCCCACATCAGCGGTGACGAAGCGCTCTTGCGCGCGTTCCACGAAGGCATCGACGTGCACCGTGCCACCGCCGCCGAGGTGTTCGGCCTGGAGGCCTCGCAGGTGAGCAGCGAACAGCGCCGCTACGCCAAGGTGATCAACTTCGGCCTGATCTACGGCATGAGCGCCTTTGGCCTGGCCAAGGCCCTGGCCATCGACAACACCGCGGCCAAGAACTACATCACGCGTTACTTCGAACGCTTCGCCGGCGTGAAGCGGTACATGGACGACACGCGCGAACAGGCGAAGAAGCTTGGCCATGTGGAAACCGTGTTCGGACGCCGCCTGGTCCTGCCCGACATCCAGAACGCCAAAGGTGCCAAGCTGTCGGCGCTGGAGCGCCAGGCTGTGAACGCGCCCATGCAGGGCACGGCGGCCGACCTCATCAAGCTCAGCATGGTGGCGGTGCAGAAGGCGCTGGACGAACAGCAGCGCGCCACCAAGATGATCATGCAGGTGCACGACGAACTGGTGTTTGAAGTGCCCGAGGCCGAGGTGGACTGGCTCAAGGCGGAGATTCCGCGCTTGATGGCAGGCGTGGCCGAGCTCAAGGTGCCGTTGTTGGCGGAGGTGGGTGTGGGACCCAACTGGGATCAGGCGCATTGAGATGATGCCGACCCGCCGCGCGTTCCTGTGCGCCGGCCTGGCCGTCGCGGGCCTGCCTGTGTCGGCACAGACCGACGACAGGTGGGGCGCGTTGCGCGGTTACCCCGAGAGCCGCTCCAGCTTCGAGCGACTGCCCGAGTTCCGCGTGGGCAATTACTCGGGGGGTCATGAACGTTCGATCCGCCACCATGTGATCCAGGCCGGCAACCGGGTGGCTGCCTGGAACGACGCGCCGTTGAGCGACTTCCGCTACCGCTCGGGACTGCAGCACAGCTCGCCCGACGCCTATCTCGCCCAGTGGCCTGTCACCGGCCTGCTGATCGCGCGCGACAACCACATCCTGTTCGAGCGCTACCGGTTTGCACGCCAGCCTTCCATGCGCCTGCAGAGCTGGTCCATGGCCAAGAGTGTCACCTCGTTGTTGCTCGGCATCTGCCTGGACCGGGGGCTCATTGCATCGCTGGACGACCCGGCCGCGCGCTACCTGCCCGAACTCGCCGGTACCCTGCACGGCGAAACCTCGCTGCGCCACCTGGCCAACATGTGCAGCGGCGCCGACGTGGTGCATGCGCGCGACAACGCCGTTCTGTACCCCGGTGCGTTGCTGGGCCGGGACCCGGACATCGCGCGCACCGTGAGGGCATGGAACCAGCGCAGCGAGCCCGCCGGTACGCGCTTCAACTACAACGAGCTGTGCCCGTTGACGCTGGGCATGGTGATGCGCCGCGTCACCGGGGGCTCGCTGTCGGCCTTCACCGAGAAGGCGTTGTGGCAGCCCTTGGGCGCCGAGTCGTCGGCCACCTGGTTCACCGATGCGCGCGGGGCCGAGTTCAACAGCATCGGGTTCGCCGCCCGGCTGCGCGACTGGGCGCGCCTGGGCCATCTGGTGGCCCAACGCGGGCGCGGCCCCGATGGCCGGGCTGTCGTCAGCGAGGCGTGGATCAACGAGTGCACGTCGTGGAGCGAGCGGGATGCCCCGGTGCGCCATGGCCGGGTTCGGCTGGCGATGGGCTACAAGGCCCTGTTCTGGCATGCGCGTGCCGACGGGTCGCGGCCCGCCATGCACGGTCACCACGGTCAGCGCGTGCTGATCGACCTGCCCACGCGCACCGTGCTCGTGCACACCGCGGTCGACCAGCAGGGGGCGTGGGAGCATGAACTGCAAGACATGTTTGACGCTGCCACGCAGGTTTAGGGCCCGTGGCAGACTCAAAGCTCGACAACCAGACCAGGAGACACACCTTGCTCAACGACCAACACGCCCAGGACCTCGGCGCCTTGCTGCCCGGCCAGTCGAACGAACACGGCGCCACCCGCCGCACCGCGCTCAAGGCGGCCTTGGGCGTGGGCTACGCGGCCGCAGCCGCACCGCTGATGGCGCAGACCGCCATCCGCACCCCGTCCGACGGCCTCACCGTGGGCGAGGTGATGATCGACGTCAACGGCCACAAGATGCCCGCTTTCCGCGCGGCACCCGCGGGCAAGACCGGTTTGCCGGTGGTGCTGGTGTTGTCCGAGGTCTTTGGTGTGCACGAGTACATCGCCGACACCGCGCGCCGCTTTGCGCGGGCGGGATACATGGCCATTGCGCCCGAGCTGTTCGTGCGCCAGGGCGACGCGCAGAGTTACGGCGAAGTGGCCAAGCTGATCGCCGAGGTGGTGTCCAAGGTGCCCGACGCGCAGGTGATGGCCGATCTGGATGCGGCGGTGAAGTGGGCTGCGACCAACGGGGGTGACGCGTCCAGGGTGGGTGTCACCGGTTTCTGCTGGGGCGGTCGCCACACCTGGCTGTACGCCGCCCACAACCCGGCGGTGAAGGCCGGCGTGGCCTGGTACGGACGTCTCGTGGGTGATGCCACGCCGCTCAATCCCAAGCACCCGGTGGACGTGGCCGCGCAGCTCAAAGGCCCGGTGCTGGGTCTGTATGGCGCAGCCGACGCCGGCATCCCCCTTGACACGGTTGATAAGATGAAAGCCGCTCTGGCGGTGGGCAGTCCCGCTGCCAAAGCATCGACTTTTGTGGTCTACCCCGAGGCACCCCACGCCTTCCACGCCGATTACCGACCGACCTTCCGCAAGGAGCCGGCTGAAGACGGCTGGAACCGTGCGCTGGCGTGGTTCAAGCAGCACGGCGTGGCCTGAGCCACACCGCTGCGGGGAAGCCAGGGCCGCCGAAGAGCGGCCTTTTTTGTGGATGAACTGAAAAGAACAACATGACCTTGTTGGCGATCCTGGTGGGAACCGTGGCGGCCGGTGTGGGCAGCGTCTGGCTGGCCGCGCTGATGGCCTTTGCCATGTTGGCGCGCTTCACGCAGCACATGCTCAGCATGGCTGCGGGTGCGCTCATGGCCACGGCCTTCATGCACCTGCTGCCCGAAGCCTTCGAAAGCGAGGCCGGCGCGCACGAGCTGTTTGCCATGCTGCTGGGCGGGCTGGTGTTCTTCTTCTTGCTCGACAAGGCCGAGTTGTGGCACCACGGGCACGAGCACAACCACGGGCCGGCGCAGGAAGCGGGTGATGGGGGCCACGCCCACCACCACGGGCACAGCCACGCCCACCACGACCACGGGCCCCGCTCGGGCAGTTGGGCCGTGCTGGCCGGCGACAGCGTGCATGCGTTCGGTGACGGCATCCTGATCGCCTCGGCGTTTCTCGCCGACATGCGGCTGGGTGTGATCACCTCGCTGGCGGTGCTCGCGCACGAGGTGCCGCACCACATCGGAGATCTGGTCGTGCTGCGCCACACCTCGGGCACCCAGCGCGCCGCACTGATCAAGGTCTCGCTGGCCGGCACGGTCACGGCCCTGGGCGGCGTGGTGGGCTACTTCCTCGTGACCCGGCTGCAGGACTACCTGCCCTTTTTCCTGGTGGCCGCGTCCAGCAGCTTTGTGTATGTGGCGCTGGCCGACCTGATTCCGCAGTTGCAGAAGAAGCTGGGGTTTCGAGACACGGTGTCCCAGGTGGCCTGGTTGCTGGCGGGCATCGCCTTGGTGACCGTGGTGAGCAGCCTGGCTCACTGACGCTCAGTCGGTGGGTGCGTCGCCGAGCGAGAAGCTGAAGGTGGCGCCTTCGCCGGGCGCGCTGATGGCCGAGATGTCGCCGCCGTGGCGCTCGATGATGCGGCGCACGGTGGCCAGGCCGATGCCGGTGCCCTCGAACTCGCTGGCCATGTGCATGCGCTGAAAGGGTTTGAACAGTTTGGTGGCGTAGGCCATGTTGAAACCCACGCCGTTGTCGCGCACATAGAACCGGGGTGAGCCACTGGCCTCGGCGGTGGAGCACCCGAACTCGATCACCGTCTGCGTCTGGTCGCGGCTGTACTTCAGGGCGTTGCCCAGCAGATTTTCCAGCGCACTGCGTGCCAGCTGGGGGTCGCACTGCGCAGTCAGGCCGTCTGCGATTCGGCACTGCACATCGCGCTGCGGGTGTTCCACCAGTTGTTCGGCGAGGATGGTGCGCACCAGTGCGCTCAGGTCCACGCTCTGGCGCTCCAGCGGTGCCTGGTTCACGCGGGCGAGTGTGAGCAGTGCAGAAATCAGCGAGCCCATGCGGGCCGTGGATGACAGCACCCGGTCGAACATCTCCCGTTCGTCGGCGTTCAGGCGTTCGCCCAGTTGCTCCTCGATCAAGCGGGTGAAGCCGTCGATGGAGCGCAGGGGCGATTTCAGATCGTGCGACACGGTGTACGCGAAGGAGTCGAGCTCCGCGTTGAGCTTTTGCAGTTCGGCGGTGCGCTCGCGCACACGCTGCTCCAGGGTTTCCGTCAGTCGCCGGATCTCGCGGTCGCGCCTCAGGCGCACCAGCTCGGCGTTGGCCCGGCTGGCAAAGATGGAGACCATGGCCTGGAGGTCTTCGCGCAGCGTCAAGGGTGAGCGCCACATGGCAAACAGAATGCCGATGGGCGTGCCGTCGGCGTCGCGCAGGGCCTGCCCGAGGTAGGCCTGGAAGCCTTCGCGGTTGATGCCCCGGGCGTTCGGAAAGCCCTGCGGCAAACCTTGCGCGAAAACGAATGCTTCTTTCTGCTTCAGGGTTTCGGCACACGGCGTGTTGACCGTGTCGAAGCTGAAGGCGGGCAGAGGCTCGGCATCTTTCCAGATCGACAACACCTGCACCGCCTGCGGATCCGTGCACTCCCCGATCACCACCATGTCGCACTCGATGGCCTCGGACAGGTGGCGGGTGAGCGCGGTGAAAAAAGCCTCGCCGGTTTCGGCCGCCACGCCCTTGGCCACATTGAGCAGCAGGGACTCGCGCCGCTTCTCTGCGGTGGTGTTCACGGTGCAGGACAGGATGCAGGCTTCACCGTCGATCTCGATCAGCTCTGCCCACAGGCGTGTGTCCACCAGGCTGCCGTCCTTGTGGCGCATGAGCGTGTCGTAGTTGTCAACGTGGCCGTCGCGCTGCAGCCGGGCCACGAACTGTTCCCGGTCGGCCGGTGTGAGCCAGGCGCCGACCTCGACCGTGGTCTTGCCCATCAACTCCTCGGGAAGCATGCCCTGCACGCGGTCCTGCGCCTTGTTGATCTCCACAAAACTGCCGTCGGCCAGCCGGCTGATGGTGAGGTTCAGCGGGCTGAAGTTGAAGGCCTTGGCAAACCGTTCCTCGGATCGGCGCAGGCGCTCCATGGCCTCGGCTTGCGCACTCACGTCGGTGACGGTGGTGATGATGAGTTTGTCTTCGCGGTCGGTGCCCATCTCGCTGGAGATGAGGGCCTTGAAGGCTTGTCCGTCGGCACGCCGGCCCTGGCAGGCGAACTGGTCCATGTGCCGTCGCTCATACAGTTGCTGCAGGTAGGTCTCGCGCTGCGCGGGGTCGGCCCAGAGGAAGGTTTCCTGGCGACCGAGCACCTGGTCGCGTGTGTAGCCGTAGCTGCGTTCAAACGCCGGGTTGACGTCGAGGATGGAGCCAGTTCGCGCCGACTGGGCGATCATGGGGCTCGGGCTGGTGCGGAAGATGCGCGCGAAGCGCTCCAGGCTCAGGTCCCGCTGCTGTTCGGTGGCCTTGCGCCGTTCGAACTCCTGAGCCTGCAACTGCAGCGCCCGGTTGGTCCGCAGGCGGCTGTGGTGCACGATGAGGGCGCACACCAGCACCGTGGCCGAGTGGGTGATCCACACGCGCAGACTCACGGAAAAATCGGGCCTGTGTGTCAGCAGACCGGCTGTTTCGGCCCAGGTGAGCACACCCAGCGATCCAATGCTCGCCACCGTGGTGACGATGAGCCCTGTGCGACCCAGAAAAATGCCGGCGCCCACCACCGAGCCCATGAACAGGAAGCCCACGGCGGTGCGCACCGAGCCGTAGGTGAGGGCGGAGAAGATGGCCGCGCCCAGCACGGCAGCCACGATGACGTGGGCCACATAGCGCGTGCGTCCGACGCGCGTGAGCCCGTAACACAACCACGCCATCACCGTCAGTCCACCCGCGACCCAGGCCTCGTGCTCGCCGGGCGATGCGAGCACCAGTTCCATGAGCAGCACCAGCAGCCCGGTGCAGCCGATCACCAGTGAGGTCCATTTCAGCGCTTCGGTCCGATCCCGGTCTCCCAGGACATTGAAAGCGTCGTCGTCGTGCGGCTGCATGGATGAGAGGGGGTGAGCGGACGCAGAGGCGAGCGGTCCGTCAGCCCACGGCGCAGGGCTTGTCGGGTGTGTTGCACCACTCGCTCCAGCTGCCCGGGTAGAGCGCCGTGCGCCCCAGGCCGGCCACTTCCATGGCCAGCAGGTTGGGGATGGCGCTCACGCCGCTGCCGCAGTGGTGCACCACGCTGGCGGGGTCGCGCCCGGCGAGCAGCTGTTCAAACTCCGCGCGCAGTTGGGCTGCGGGTTTGAAGCGGCCGTCGGGGCCGATGTTTTCACCAAAGGGTCGGTTGAGCGCGCCCGGAATGTGGCCGGCCACCGGATCGAGCGGCTCGACCTCGCCGCGGAACCGGGCGCCGGCGCGCGCGTCGATCAGGGTCTGGGTGGGACGGCCGAGCGACGTTGAAATGCTGTGGGTGGACGCGGTGACGGCGGCTGCGGGTTTGAGCGTGAAGTGCCCGGGCTCGGGTGTGGGCGATGGGCCACTGTCCAGCGCGCCGCCGGCGGCTTTCCAGGCGGCCAGGCCGCCATCGAGCACGGCCACGGCTTCATGGCCACACCACTTGAGCATCCACCACAGCCGCCCGCAGTAGTTGGCCCCCTGGCGGTCCAGCACCACCACCTGTTCGCCATCGGACAGACCCAGGCTGGCCATGCGCCGGGCAAAGGTTTCTCGCGAGGGCAGCGGATGCCGTCCGCCGCTGGCGCGATCGGCGCCATCCTTGTCGCTGAGGTGCTGGTCCAGGTGCACGTACACCGAGCCGGGAATGTGCTCGTCCCTGTACTGGTCAGCGCCCGCATCGGGTTTCATGAGTTCGAAGCTGCAATCGAACACACGCAGCGGTGCGCCCGAGGCCATGAGGTGTTGCAGTTCGCGCGCGGAAATCAGTGTGGTGAACATGCGCGCATTGTGCTTCAGGTCGGCCGCGCTTCAGTGTTCCTCGGCGGGCGCGTTCGGCACCGCCCGATCGCGCAGCACGGTGGCGACGATGCCGCTGACGATGATCAAGGCCATGCCCAGCCAGCCCATCAGGGGCAGTTGGTCGCCAAAGATGGTGAGGCTGTAGAGCGCCGCAAACACAATGCCCGAATACTGCAGGTTGGCCACCACCATGGTGGCGCCGCTGGAGTAGGCGCGTGTCATGCACAGCTGGCCAAAGACCGCGAGCAGACCAATGGGCAGCAGCCACAAGGCACCCGGCCAGTGCCAATCGCTGATGCCGACAAACAGCATGCCCAGTGCTCCTGCCAGCACGGCGCCGATGGAGAAATAAAACACCGTGCGGCCCTCGGGCTCACCTGCCCGGGCCAGTGCCGCCACCTGCAGATAGGCAAAGGCCGAGAAGATGCCGGACATGAGCCCGACCAGGGCGCCGACCGCCTGGCCTTCAACCAGCGTGGGTCGCAACATCATGGCCACGCCGCCGAAACCCGCCAGCACGGCCAGGAACAGCGGCGCCTGCTGGCGCATGGGTGCATTGCGGCCCTGCACCAGCAGCGCGCCCCCGAGCAGAAAGGCCGCGATCCAGACGCTGCTCATGTAGTTCAGCGTCATGGCCGTGGCCAGTGGCAGGGCAGCGATGGAATAGAACCAGGCGGTCAGCGCCGTCACACCGACCACGCTGCGCCACACATGCATCATGGGCAGGCTGGTGCGCAGCGACACGCCCTGCACGCGCGTGAGACCGATCAAAAAGGCCACACCCACCAAGCCGCGATAGAACACGATTTCGAAGCTGTTGAACTCGGTCGACGCGAACTTGATGCACACGCCCATGGTGGCAAAAAACAGCGACGCGAGCACCATCCACAGAGCCTGCACGGATCAGGCTCCCGGGGTGTTTCGGTGACGGACAGCGTTCAACCGTCAGACCGTGAGAGCCGCCGCCATCCGGCCGCGGTACCACTCGTGGAAGTGCTGCATGCCGTCTTCCATCGGGCTCTGGTAGGGGCCGACCTCGTTGTCGCCACGTGCCAGCAGCGCCTTGCGCCCGGCGTCCATGCGTTCGGCAATCTCGTCGTCTTCCAGGCAGGTTTCCATGTAGGCCGCGCGCTGGGCCTCGACGAACTCGCGCTCGAAGGCCGCGATCTCTTCGGGATAGTAGAACTCGACCATGTTGATGGTCTTGTCCACGCTCACCGGGTGCAGGGTCGACACCGTGAGCACGTGCGGGTACCACTCGACCATGATGTGCGGGTAGTAGGTCAACCAGATCGCGCCGTGCTCGGGCATCTGCCCCTGGCGGTACCGCATGAGCTGTTCGTGCCAGCGCTGGTAGACCGGGCTGCCGGCCTTGCCGAGCAGGTTGGCCGGGCCCACCGTCTGCACCGAGTACTCGGGTTTGAATTCCCAGCGCAGGTCTTCACACGTGACGAAGCCACCGAGGCCCGGATGGAAGGGCGCCACGTGGTAGTCCTCCAGGTAGACCTCGATGAATGTCTTCCAGTTGTAGTTGCACTCGTGCAGCTCCACGTGGTCGAGCACCATGCCGTCGAAATCAAGTGCAGCACGCGGGCCCATGTTGGCCAGGTCGGCGGCCACGTCGCGACCGTTGTCTTCAAACAGCAACCCGTTCCACTCGCGCAGCGGGTAGTTGTTGAGGTTGAGGCACGGGTCCTTCTCGAAGTGGGGCGCACCGAGCAACTGACCGGCCTGACCGCCCTGGACGCCGCTGTAGGTCCAGCGGTGCAGCGGGCACACGATGTTGCCGCCCGCGCTGCCGCTGCGGGTCTCCTGCAGGTTGCCGCGGTCCTTGAGGATGATGGCCTGCCGGTGGCGGCAGACGTTGGAGACGAGCTCCACGCCGTTGGCGGTGCGCACCAGGGCACGCCCGCCGGCTTCTTGTGGGAGGGCGTGGTAGTCCCCCACGTTGGGTACGGCAAGTTGGTGCCCCACATACCGGGGCCCGCGCTGGAAGAGGGCTTCCTTTTCGCGCTGGAACAGCGCTTCGTCGAAGTAACTGGAAACCTGAAGTTGGCTTGAGGCCTGCTGCAGTTGAAGACTTAAATCAGACATCGTGGTCCTGACCTAGAGACTCCCCCTATGAAGGGGCAGGGTAAGCGCTGTGCTCGTGAGACGAATTCGCGCGGGATGGGTGGAGTGGTGCGTCCCTCCGGGCGTTGGAGGCCCGTCAGTGATGGAAAGGGGCGAATTCTACCCCCGGGGGCAGTACCCGTTGCCCAGCGCCGGTATGCAAAAGCGTGCCCACTTTAGAATGAACCACGTGAACGAACCCATGCCCACCGTGCCCCGCACTCCCAAGACATCCCCTTCCGCATCCGCAGCCGATACGCAGCCCGTCGCGGCCAGCTACGAGGCCGCGCTCGAAGAGCTGGAACAGCTCGTCTCGCAACTCGATGCCGGCCAGCTGCCGCTGGACCAGTTGCTCACGCGTTACCAGCGCGGTGCCGAGCTGCTCGCTTTCTGTCGCGCTCGTCTGGAAGCGGTGGAAAACCAGATCAAGGTGCTTGAGGGCGGCGAGCTCAAGTCCTGGGACCAGCCATGACACAGGCACTGGCCCCTCAAGCCATTTCAAGCTTCGCAGCGTGGCGCGACGCGCAACAAGCCGAGGTTGAACGCGCGCTCTCCGGCTGGGTGCCGGCCCAGGCACCTGCCGGGCTGGGCGACGCCATGCGCTACGCCGTGCTCGACGGTGGCAAACGCCTGCGCCCCTTGCTTGCTCTGGCCACATGCGAGGCCGTGGGCGGCCACACCGCTGCCGCGATGCGCGCGGCCTGCGCGGTGGAACTGATCCACGCCTATTCGCTGGTGCACGACGACATGCCCTGCATGGACGACGATGTGCTGCGCCGGGGCAAGCCCACGGTGCATGTGCGGTTTGGTGAAGCCCAGGCCCTGCTCGCAGGCGATGCGCTGCAGGCACTCGCGTTCGAGTTGCTGGTGCCCGACGACGGCAGCGTGGAGCCCGCCATGTCGGCGCGGCTGTGCCGAATGCTGGCCCTGGCGGCAGGGGCGGGTGGCATGGCCGGTGGCCAGGCGATCGATCTCGCCAGCGTGGGTGTGGCCCTGGACCAACCCGCGCTGGAGTTGATGCACCGGCACAAGACCGGCGCCCTGCTGCAGGCCAGTGTGATGATGGGCGCAGCCACGGCGCGGGTGTCTGCCGCCACCGAGGCGCGGCTCGCCGAGTACGGCGCCTGCGTGGGCCTGGCCTTCCAGGTGGTGGACGACATCCTTGACGTCACCGCCGATTCGGCTACGCTGGGCAAGACCGCCGGCAAGGACGCGGCCGCCGACAAGCCCACCTTTGTTTCCCTGATGGGGCTGGCGTCTGCGCAAACCTACGCCGACCGCGTGCTCGACCAGGCCCACGAGGCCCTGCGCCAGAGCGGCATCGAGCGGTCCGACACCTTGCACGCGCTGGCCGACTGGGTCGGTCGTCGCGGCTCCTGAGGTCCATCGGGACCTGTTCTTCATTCATGACCCGAACACACCTGCCCATGAGTTCTCTGCTGTCTTCCATCGAGTCACCGGCCGATGTGCGCCGCCTCAGCCGCGCGCAGCTGCTGCCGCTGGCCGACGAGCTGCGCACCTACCTGCTGCAAAGCGTGGCGCGCACCGGTGGCCACCTGAGCTCCAACCTCGGCACCGTGGAGCTCACGCTGGCGCTGCACTACGTGTTCAACACCCCTGAAGACCGCCTGGTCTGGGACGTGGGCCACCAGACTTACCCGCACAAGATCCTGACCGGCCGGCGCGACCGCATGAGCACGCTGCGCCAGAAGGGTGGCATCAGTGGTTTTCCGCGCCGCTCCGAAAGCGAGTTCGACACCTTCGGCACCGCGCACTCGTCCACCAGCATTTCGGCCGCACTCGGCATGGCCATGGGCGCCAAGATCAAGGGCGAGCACCGCAACGCCGTGGCCATCATCGGCGACGGCGCCATGACCGCAGGCATGGCCTTTGAAGCGCTCAACAACGCCGGTGTGGCCGAAGGCCGCCTGCTGGTGGTGCTCAACGACAACGACATGTCGATCTCGCCACCGGTGGGTGCGCTCAACCGTTACCTCGCGCAGCTCATGAGCGGGCAGTTCTACGCCGCGGCCAAAAACGTGGGCAAGCAGGTGCTCAAGGGTGCGCCACCCTTGTTTGAACTCGCCAAACGGCTCGAAGAACAGGCCAAGGGCATGGTGGTGCCGGCCACGCTGTTCGAGAAATTCGGCTTCAACTACATCGGCCCCATCGACGGGCACGACCTGAACTCGCTCATCCCCACGCTGGAGAACATCCGCCACCTGCTGGAGACCGACAGCGGGCCGCAGTTCCTGCACGTGGTGACCAAAAAAGGCCAGGGCTACAAGCTGGCCGAGAACGACCCGATCGCGTACCACGGCCCAAGCACCTTCGACCCGGCCGTGGGCATCGTCAAGTCAACCTCGGCGCCCAGGACCACCTTCACCCAGGTGTTCGGCCAGTGGCTGTGCGACATGGCCGCGGCCGACGAACGCCTGGTGGGCATCACGCCCGCCATGCGCGAGGGTTCGGGCATGGTCGAGTTCGAGCGCCGTTTTCCCAAGCGCTATTTCGACGTCGGCATCGCCGAGCAACACGCAGTGACCTTCGCCGCCGGCCTGGCCTGCGAAGGCCTCAAGCCGGTGGTGGCGATCTACTCCACATTTCTGCAGCGGGGTTACGACCAGCTCATCCACGACGTGGCGCTGCAAAACCTGCCCATGGTGTTTGCCCTGGACCGCGCCGGCCTGGTGGGAGCCGACGGCGCCACGCACGCCGGTGCCTACGACATCGCCTACCTGCGCTGCATTCCCAACATGGCCATTGCCTGCCCCGCCGACGAGGCCGAGTGCCGCCAGTTGCTGTCGACCGCGCACGCACAGAACCAGCCGGTGGCCGTGCGGTATCCGCGCGGCGCCGGTGTGGGTGCGACCATTCCCACCAGCCTGGACGGTCTGCCGTTCGGCAAGGGCGAGCTGCGCCGCCAGGGCAAGGGCGTCGCGATCCTGGCCTTTGGCACCCTGCTGCACCCCGCACTGGCCGCAGCCGAGAAACTGGATGCCAGCGTGGCCAACATGCGCTGGGCCAAGCCGCTGGACCTGGAACTGCTGCGAGAACTCGCCAGCACCCACGATGCGCTGGTGACGGTGGAAGAGGGTTGCATTCCAGGCGGCGCAGGCAGCGCCGTGATGGAGGCGTTGCACGCCGAAGGCCTGCAGACGCCGGTGCTCACCCTCGGTCTGCCCGACGAGTTCTCCGAACACGGGGACCCCGCCAAGCTGCTCGCCGCGCTGGGCCTGGACGCCGCCGGCATTGAGGCCTCCATACGCGCTCGTTTTGGCTCCTTGCTGCACGCCGCGCCGGGCTTGAAGGTGGTCGGCTGATCGTCTCGAAGCTTGCACAAGGCTGAATGGTCCCTTCTTGAGGCCATTTTTCGAGGGAAAACCCCCGCGCCCAGCCGGGGAGGCGTTCCTACAATTTCCGTGGACCTGACAAGTCTCCAGCCCGGCTGGCCGGGTTGGGTGTTCCCATACCAACCACGGAGTTAAACAACATGGATCGTCGTTCATTGATCAAACACGCCGGCATCGCTGGCGTGTTGGCCGCCGGTGCCGCGCCTGCGGTACATGCCCAGGCCGCCATTCGCTGGCGCCTTGCCTCGAGCTTCCCCAAAGCACTCGACACCATCTACGGTGCGGCCGAGGTATTTGCCAAGAAGGTCGGCGAAATGTCCGGCGGCAAATTCTCGATCTCGGTGCACCCGGGCGGTGAACTCATGCCTGCCTTCGGTGTGGTCGACGGCGTGCAGGAAGGCACCGTGGAATGTGCGCACACCGCGCCTTACTACTTCTTCGGCAAGGACGACACCTTTGCGCTGGACTGCGCGATTCCCTTCGGCCTGAACAGCCGCCAAATGACCGCTTGGATGTACGAAGGCAACGGCATGAAGCTGTTCCGCGAGTTCTACGAGGGCTACAACATCGTGAACTTCCCGATGGGCAACACGGGTGCCCAGATGGGTGGCTGGTACCGCAAGGAGATCAAGTCGCTCGCCGACATCAAGGGCATGAAGATGCGCATCGGCGGCTTCGCCGGCAAGGTGCTCACCACCATGGGTGGCGTGCCGCAGAACATCCCCGGTGGCGAGATCTACCAGGCGCTGGAAAAAGGAACCATCGATGCGACCGAGTGGGTCGGCCCTTACGATGACCAGAAGCTCGGCTTCAACAAGGTCGCCAAGAACTACTACTACCCCGGCTGGTGGGAAGGTGGCCCACAGCTCTCGCTGTACGTCAACAACAAGGCCTACAACGCGCTGTCGCCCGAGAACAAGGCCATCGTGGAATGCGCAGCCGCCATTGCTCACACCACCATGCAGGCCAAGTACGACGCGCTGAACCCGGCCGCTCTCAAGCAGCTGGTGGCCGCGGGCACCAAGGTGCTGGCGTTCCCCAAGGCCGTGATGGACGCCGCGTTCAAGAACTCCATGGAGCTCTACGCGGACAACAGCGCCAAGAACCCGAAGTGGAAAAAGATCTACACCGACTACGCGGCCTTCCGCAAGGACCAGAACCTCTGGTTCCGCTTCACCGAAGCCCAGTTCGACCGCTACATGCAAGCGGCCAAGCTGTAAATCGGTCTGGAGATCCGGCAAGAAGCCCCGCCCTGGCGGGGTTTTTTGCTCGGATGGCACTGCGCCTCGCGCCACTCAATGTCTCTGAACCCGCGCGCCCGAATGACGCCTGCGCCGCTTCTGTAGACTCTGCGACTCTTTTTGCGTTCACTCCCCCTGGGGACATGCCATGTCATTCCTTCTGAAAATTTCTCGCCTGATCGACGCCATGAGCGATCTGATCGGCAAGTTGGTCATGTGGTTCATCCTGGCCACCACCCTCATCAGCGCCGGCAACGCGATCGTGCGCAAGCTCTTCGACAACAGCTCCAACGCGCTGCTGGAAATCCAGTGGTACCTGTTCGCCGCGGTTTTCATGCTGGGCAGCGGCTACGCCTTTTTGCGCAACGCGCATGTGCGCATCGATTTCATCTCGTCCAAGTTCAGCCCGCGCGGTCGCAACTGGGTGGATGTGTTCGGCATCCTGATCTTCCTGTTCCCGCTGTGCTACATGATGGCCTCGCTGGGCTGGCCGCTGTTCGAGCGCGCCTGGAACACCGGCGAGATGTCGTCCAACGCGGGCGGGCTCATCCGCTGGCCGGTCTATGGCTTGATCCCGCTGGGCTTCGCCGTCCTGTTCCTGCAAGGCGTGAGCGAGCTCATCAAACGCATTGCATTTCTCACCGGCAACGGACCTGACGTGCTGGCCCAGGGTGGCCCGAGCGATGAAGAGCTGCTGGCCCAGCAACTGCTCGAAGAAGCCGAGAAGCGCCTCAAGGGAGCCCACTGATCATGACCGCCTTCATTGCTGCCAATTTTGTCCCGCTGATGTTCGCGGGTCTGCTGGTCTTCCTGCTGTCCGGCTTTCCCGTGGCCTTTGCCCTCGCGGCCACCGGCCTGTTTTTCGGCTTCATCGGCATGGAAGCCGGGCTATTCCCCTCCAACCTGTTCCAGGCCCTTCCGCTGCGAGTGTTCGGCATCATGCAGAACGACACGCTGCTGGCCATTCCGTTCTTCACGCTCATGGGCATCATCCTGGAGCGAAGCCGAATGGCCGAGGACCTGTTGTCCACCGTGGCGCAGGTGTTTGGTCCAGTGCGCGGCGGCTTGGCCGTGGCGGTGATTCTGGTGGGTGCGCTGCTGGCAGCGACCACCGGCGTGGTGGCCGCCGCCGTGATCTCCATGGGCCTGATCTCGCTGCCCATCATGCTGCGCTACGGCTACAACCGTACCATCGCCACCGGGACCATCACCGCGTCGGGCACGCTGGCTCAGGCCATTCCGCCTTCGCTGGTGCTCATTGTGCTGGCTGACCAGTTGGGCCGTTCGGTCGGTGACATGTACGCCGGGGCGCTCATACCTGGCCTGCTGCTGGTGGGTCTCTACCTCGTGTTCATCGCCGTGGTGGCGATCGTCAAACCCAAATGGGTCCCGGCTTTGCCGGTCGAGGCGCGCATCTACAACGAGCCCGACGGCAGCAGTGGCCACCGATCATTGCTGGTGTTGCTGGTGCTGTGCGCGGCCGCCAGCGTGGCGTGGTCGCAGGTGCACGAGTCCATCATCAACCCATGGATCGGCCGCGAGATGAGCCCTGCCGCCGACGAGGTGGTCATCATGTCCATCACCATTGGCTCCCTGCTGGCGCTGACGCTCGCCTTGCTCAACCGCCTGTTCCGCCTGGGTTTGTTGTCCCGGCTCGCCGAGCAGGTCACCTTTGTGCTGATCCCGCCCCTGGTGCTGATCTTCCTGGTGCTGGGCACGATTTTCCTGGGCATCGCCACGCCCACCGAAGGCGGTGCCATGGGTGCCCTGGGCGCCTTGATCATGGCCAGTGCACGCCGCGCCTTGACGTTCGACCTGCTCAAGCAGGCGCTGGAGAGCACCACCAAGCTCGCCATCTTCGTGCTGTTCATCCTGATAGGCTCCACCGTTTTCAGCTTCACCTTCAACGCGGCCGACGGCCACATCTGGGTCGAGCACCTGTTCGACAAGATGCCGGGCGGCCAGATGGGCTTCTTGCTGGTGGTGAACCTGCTGGTGTTCGTGCTGGGCATGTTCATCGACTTCTTCGAAATCGCCTTCATCGTGATCCCGCTGCTGGCGCCCGTGGCCGACAAGCTGGGCATCGACCTGATCTGGTTCGGCGTGATCCTGGCCATGAACCTGCAGACCTCGTTCCTCACGCCGCCGTTCGGCTTTGCGCTGTTCTATCTGCGCAGTGTGGCCGCGCGCAGCGACTACACCGACCACGTCACGAAGCAGCGCATTCCGGCGGTGACCACCGCGCAGATCTACAAAGGTTCGATCGCCTTCATCATCCTGCAGCTGATCATGGTGGTGGTGGTCATTGCCAACCCCACGCTGGTCACGGGCAGCCTGGGGGCCAAGGTGGTGGTGGATGACGCAGCGGTGAGCGACATGCTGCGCAACATGCCCGGCATGGAGGAAGAAGCACAGCCGGAAGAGGCCGAGCCGGAAATGCCCGAGGCGGAGGGCGCCGAGCCCGCAGCCGAGGGCGCAGCGGCCACACCGCCCGGTCTGGAGCCGCCACCGCCCGAGCCCGAGGTCGATCCGGGCAAGGCGCTCGAAGAGTCGATGAAGAAGAAACCATGAGCCGCACCATGGGAGCCTGCTGAATGCGCATCGATGTGAAAGTGCTGGACCCGCGCATGGCGGATCAGTTGCCCGCCTACGCCACCGGTGGCAGTGCGGGCCTTGACCTGCGGGCCTGCCTGGACGCGCCTTTGACCCTGGCGCCCAACGCCTGGCAGCTGGTGCCCACCGGGTTGGCCATCCACCTGGCCGACCCCGGCTTTGCGGCCATGATCCTGCCGCGTTCGGGGTTGGGCCACAAACACGGCATCGTGCTGGGCAATCTGGTGGGCCTGATCGACAGCGACTACCAGGGTCAGCTCATGGTGAGCGCCTGGAACCGCAGCGGCGTGCCCTTCACCATCGAGCCCATGGAGCGCATCGCGCAGATGGTGATCGTGCCCGTGGTGCAGGCGCAGTTCAACGTGGTGACCGATTTCGAGGCCGCCAGCGAGCGTGGCGTGGGAGGCTACGGCTCAACAGGTCGCGGATGACCTGACTGGTTTCAGTGCAGCGTGCGGGGGCCCGGTGGCGTGATGCCCGGGCCTTGCAATTCGTCAGGCTCGTCCACGTGCATGCGGAAGAAACCTGTGCCCATCGAGCCCTTGCCCACCTCGGCTTCGGTCGCTTCGCGCACCGCGTGCACCTTCATCGAGATGCGCAACGCAATGCCCGCCAGCGGGTGGTTCCCGTCCAGCACCACGTGGTCGGGGTAAATGTCGCTCACGAAGTACAACCGGTCGCGCGGCGCAGCCGGGTTGCAGCCCTGGGGCAGGCCTTCAAAACCCATGCCTTCTTCAAGCTCGTCGGGGAACAGGTGGCGAGGCTCCAGAAAGAGCAGCGTGTCGTCGTAGTCGCCGAAGCCGTCCACCGGCTCCAGGTGCAGCTCGATCGTGTCGCCCACCGAATGGTTGAGCAGGCCCTCTTCGATCTTGGCCAGCAGGTCGCTGCCGCCCACCAGAAACTCCACGGGTTCTTCGAGCACATCGAGCGCTTCGCCCAGCGTGTCCTTCAGGGTCCAGGTGAGCGCCACGACGCATTGTTGGGTGATTTTCATCCGACAATTGTCCCATGTTCAAACCCGAAACCTCTGGCCCGAAGGCCACGGCCGCCGCCACGCAAATCCCTGTGAGTCTGTTGGGTGGCTTGTCGCCGTCGCAGTTCATGCGCCGCCACTGGCAGAAAAAGCCCCTGCTGATCCGCCAGGCCCTGCCTGGCTTCAAGCCGCTCCTGAACCGGGCTGAATTATTTGATCTGGCCGGGCAGGAAACGGTCGAGTCGCGCTTGATCGTGCGCAAACCGCAGGGGTGGACGCTCAAGTCCGGACCTTTCAAGCGCAGCGGCCTGCCGCCCTTCAAACAGCCGGGTTGGACGCTGCTGGTGCAAGGTGTCGACCAACACGTGGACGCCGTGCACGAACTGTTGCAGCGCTTCCGTTTTGTGCCCGATGCACGCCTGGACGACCTGATGATTTCGTGGGCCAGTGAGGGTGGTGGCGTGGGCCCGCATTTCGACAGTTATGACGTGTTCCTGCTTCAGGCCAGTGGCCAGCGCCGCTGGCGCATCGGTCGGCAGAAAGACCTGACGCTGCAGCCCGATGTGCCGCTGAAGATCCTGCAGAACTTCGAGCCCGAGGAAGAGCATGTGCTGGAAGCCGGCGACATGCTCTACCTGCCGCCGCGCTGGGCGCACGACGGTGATGCGCTGGGCGAAGACTGCATGACGTATTCGATCGGCTTTCGCGCGCCGCAGCGTGGTGGCCTCGCCGGGGAACTGCTGCAGCGCATGGCCGACGAGCTGGATGACGAAACGCTCTACCGCGACCCGGGCCAGCCCGCCACGGCCCACCCGGGCGCCATGCCCGAAGGGCTGGAAGCGTTCGCTGTGGACGCCCTGCAGCGATTGCTGGCCGAGCGTCAGTCGCTGGCCTGTGCCTTGGGTGAGGTGATGACCGAGCCCAAGCCTCGCATCTTTTTTGACGAGGCCCAGGGCGACTGGGTGGCCGGCGGCGTTCGCCTGGACCGGCGCACCCGCATGATGTACGACCCGCGCCACGTGTTCATCAACGGCGAGAGTTTTCGCGCCGGAGGCGCCGATGCGCGGCTGATGCAGCGCCTGGCCGATGAGCGTGCATTGGATGCGCGTCAGGTGCTGCGCGCCAGTGAAGGCGCACAGGCTTTGCTGCAGGACTGGTTCGAGGCCGGCTGGCTGCACTGCGTGTGAGCCCCACCCGGTCTTGCTGATCATCCACCGAGGAGTTCGCCATGACACAGACCGATCCCGCCACGACCCCTTCACGGCCGGACCTGCCCACGGGCCGTCTGCAGGGGCGCCAGGTGTTTGTGGACACTGTGCGGCTGGCGTTCGAGGTGGCCGCGGACCAGGGTTGGAACCACATCACCCTGAGCGACGCCGACTTTGCCGACTGGCCGCTGGGCGAGCGCGCGGTGGTGGATGCGCTGAATCGCTGGGCACGCCGCGGGCGCACGCTCAAGATGCTGGCGCGCCACTACGACCAGCTGCGACTGTTGCACCCGCGTTTTGTGCAATGGCGCGTGACCTGGTCGCACCTGGTGGAAGCGCACGCCTGCCAGGGTGCCGCCGGTGCCGAACTGCCCAGCGCGATCTGTTCACCGGTGTGGACGCTGGAGCGGCTGGACCCGCTGCGCAACACGCTGGTGGCCAGCGGCGATGCCGAGCGGCGCGTGGCCTTGCAAGAGCGGGTGAACGAGTGCTGGCTTCGAAGCACGCCTTCCTTTCCCGCGAGCCAACTCGGGTTGTAGTCCCGCCATGACAAAGGCCGCCCGAAGGCGGCCTGTGTCGGCTGTGAAACGAATGATTACTTGAGGTCGTCGGCCAGCAGTTGCGTGATGCGCCGCGCATTGGCCGACGCGTCGGCCTGACCTTGTGCGCCCAGCACCGAGACGGTGGTGGCGGTGTCCACGCTGCGCACCACGACCTGGTAACGCTCGGTGGCCGCTTCTTTCTTCGAACCGCCAAACAGCTTGCCGAAGAAACCGGGTTCCTTGGCATCGACAACAGGTTCGACATAACGAACGAAGTAGATGCCTTTGGTGCGATCGCGGTCTTCCACGGTGAAACCGGTGCGGTCCAGCGAGAGACCGACACGGCGCCAGGCGCGGTCGAAGTTGTCCACGAACTGGACGACGGGCGCGTTGTTCACCATGGTGACCTTGGCCGCGGCCTGCGCAGGCGCGCTCGCCGTGACCGCCTGGGCCTGCGCTTCGGTCACACCGAGCTTGACCATCAGGCGGCGCAGGAATTCGGTTTCGAGTTCCACATCGGCCGGGCGGGGCTGCCAGACGGTCTGGTCTTTGTCCTTGTTGGAGTACACCTCGACCATGCCGCGGTGGCTGATGTAGATCTCGGTGCCGCCGTTGGCGGTGCGCTCCAGGCGGGTGCGGAAGCGGTCGCGTTCTCCGGTGGAATACAGGTTCTCGAACACCTTGCCGATGGTGGAGCGGATGAAGTCTTGCGGCAGCTTGGCGCGGTTCTCGGCCCAGTCGGTTTCCATGATGCCCAGTGCTTCCTGGTCGACGTCGAGCAGGAAGCCGTTCTCCTGCCAGAAGTCGCGCACAGGGCTCCAGAGCTTGTCGGCCGGGCGGTTGATCACCAGCCAGCGCTGGTTGCCCGCGCGCTCGATGCGCACGTCACCCACGGTGTTCACCGCGGTGGTGGCGGCGGTGGCTTGTGTTGGCTGCGCAGCCTGGTAGCCGCTGGCCGTTACCGTGGTGCCCGGCACGTTGTAACGCGAGTCGCGGCTGAGCTGGGTCAGGTCGGGTGGCACGTCCAGCGTGCTGCCGCGCTGGGCGCTCTTGTAGTCGATCTTGTCTTCCTGGAGCATGGAGCAGCCCGAGGCGATGAGGGCGGCAGCGGCCACCAGGCCCAGGCGGGACCACGCGGCAGCGCCGGCCCAGGACTGGAGGCGGGGGGTCTGATTCAGAGCGGGAGTGGACATGGGAAGCTCGGTGGAGACCGGGTGTTGGGGTGGACAGAAGAGAGGTTGGAGTCAGACCAGGCCGCTTTGTTGCAGCGCGCCTTCGACCTGCGGCACCAGATGGCGCGACATGGGGGTGAGCGGAAGACGCATGGTCTCACGGCACAGGCCCATGCGGGCCATGGCCCATTTCAGCGGGATCGGGTTGGCTTCACAGAACAGCTGCTTGTGCACCGGCATCAGTCGGAACTGGATGTCCATGGCGCGTTTCACGTCACCGGCGATGGCGGCCACGCAGAGTTCGTGCATGAGGCGCGGTGCGATGTTGGCGGTGACGCTCACATTGCCCTGGCCGCCGCACAGCATCAGCGCCACGGCGGTCGGGTCGTCGCCCGAATAGATGGCAAAGCCCTTGGGTGCTTCGCGGATCAGCCACTGCGCGCGTTCGATGTTGCCGGTGGCTTCCTTGATGCCGACGATGCCGGGCACCTGGGCCAGGCGCAGCACGGTTTCGTGGTGCATGTCGGCCACGCTGCGGCCGGGCACGTTGTACAGCACGGTGGGCAGGTCGCCCACGGCTTCGGCAATCGCCTTGAAATGCTGGTACTGGCCTTCTTGCGTGGGCTTGTTGTAGTAAGGCACGACCTGCAGCTGGCAGTCGGCACCCACACTTTGTGCGAAGCGCGCGAGCTCGATGGCTTCGCGGGTGGAATTGGCGCCGCAGCCGGCCATGATGGGCACGCGCTTGTCGCCGTGCGTCTTGGCCTGTTCGACCGACACGCGGATGATTTCGCAGTGCTCTTCGACCGTGACGGTGGGCGATTCGCCGGTCGTGCCGACCACACCGATGCAGTCCGTGCCTTCGGTGATGTGCCAGTCGATGAGTTTGCGCAGGGTGGGGTAGTCCACGCTGCCGTCTTCATGCAGGGGGGTGGCCAGGGCCACGATGCTGCCGGTGATGGTGTTCATTGCTGCAGGCTCAATTGGGGGCGCTTGTCTGGGCCGCCCCATGGGGCGCGGCATCCGCGCGAATCGTGCATTCTACCCAGTGGCATCCAGCGGATACCGGGGCGGCGACTCGGGTGTTGCCGGGTGTTTTCGCACCGCCGCTATGCGCTGCACGAAGCGCTCGGGTCGGTCGCAGAAGCCGTCTTCGTACGCCACCATGTGCAGACCCTCGCAGGCCTGGAGAAGTTCACCGTGCTGCAGCAGGAAGTCGGGGCGCGAAGGTTTGCCCACGCTCTCGTTGCCGGTGGCAAAGGTCTCGTAGATCAACACGCCGCCCGGCGCCACGCTGCGCGTGATCACCGGGAGCAGTGCGCGCCAGAGGTAGTTGGTCACCACCACCGCGTCGAAGCTTTCGCCCTCGAAGGGCCATGGACCGTTTTCGATGTCGGCGAGCACGGCGCGGCCGAAGGGCTTCACCGCGTCGATCGCCTCCGCGGAGCGGTCAACCCCGGTGACGCGGTGGCCAAGCTGCGCGAACCATTTCAGGTGGCGCCCATGACCGCAAGCCACGTCGAGCACCGTGCCGCCTCCGGGCACCAGATGGGCCCAGCGTTGCACCCAGGCCGATGGCGCTTCCGTGCCGTGCATCAGAAGCAGCTCCAGAGCTGGTCGGCGAGATTCACCAGAAAGCCCGGCTGGTTGTAGAGCGCAAACGTCCCCAGCAGGGCGGCGATGACGCCGATCCACACCAGGGCGCGCTGCCAGAGGCGAGCCGCCGCACGGCCGCCCGAAGGCGGCTCAGCCCCCTCGGGGGGCAGCGACCCGCGCAGCGGCGGAGCGTGGGGGTCCAGATTCACGCAGCGGCCCCCACGCGTTGTGGTGTGCGCACGATCGGGGTCTCGCGCACCGGCAGGTTGATCAGGCCGGCGAACACGCCGAGTGCGATCGAGATGTACCAGACGATGTCGTAGCTGCCGGTGCGGTCGTACAACACGCCGCCCAGCCACACGCCCATGAAGCTGCCGATCTGGTGGCTGAAGAACACGAAGCCGCCCAGCATGGACATGTGGGCCACGCCGAAGATCTGCGCCACCACCGCGTTGGTCGGTGGAATCGTGGAGAGCCACAGCAGGCCCATGACGCTCGCGAACACATACACGCTCAGGGGCGAGAGCGGCACGATCAGGAAGATGGCAATGACCACGGCGCGCGCGAAGTAGATGAATGACAGGATGTGCCGCTTGGCCAGACGCTGGCCGAGCGCGCCGGCCGCGTAGGTGCCGAACACGTTGAACAGGCCGATCAGCGCCAGCGCGTAGCTGGCCACCTGGGGCGAGAGTCCGTTGTCCTTGAGGTAGCTGGGCATGTGCACGCCGATGAACACGACCTGGAAGCCGCACACGAAGTAGCCCGCCATGAGCAACTGGAAGCTGCGGTAGCGGAAGGCCTCGCGCAGGGCTTGCAGGATGGTTTGTTCTCGCACCGGTGCAGCACCGCCGGCAAAACCCGGTTCACGCAGGCCCCAGGCCAGCGGCACGATCAGCAACACGGCCGCGCTCAAGAACAGCAGCGCCTCCTGCCAGCCGAAGCTGCTGATCAGCCAGCCTTCCACCGGCACCATGAGGAACTGGCCGAACGAACCTGCCGCTGCCGCCACGCCCATGGCCCAGGAGCGCTTTTCAGCCGAGATCTGCCGCCCGATCACACCGTAGATCACGGCGTAGGTGGTGCCGGCCTGCGCGGCGCCGATGAGCACACCAGCGGTGAGCGCAAAGGTCATGGGTGTGGTGGTCAGCGCCATGCCGGTGAGGCCCAGGCCGTAGAGCAGCGAGCCGCCGATCAGCACGCGAAACGCGCCGAAACGGTCGGCCGCCATGCCGGCGAAGATGCCGAACAGGCCCCAGGAGAGGTTTTGAATCGCCAGCGCGAAGGCAAAGTTCTCGCGCGTCCAGTCCTGCGCCTGGGTGATGGGCTGCAGCCACAGGCCGAAGCCGTGGCGGATGCCCATGGAAAGCGTGACGATGAGGGCGCCGCAGGCGAGAACCTGGACGGTGGACAGCGGGGTGCGGGTGGGGGCAACGGACGACATCCGGCGACTGTAGCGAAGAAGCCCGCCCTTGACCTGTCGCCGCCGGGGCGCGCACTTGATATCGGCAGCGCTGATTGATGCCGGGCAGGCATGGAAGCCGACCGTGTGGGCAGTTATCTGTATCTTCATACAGTCTTTGAGGGCTCCGGTGCTTACAATCCGCCCCCATGGCAACCCAAACTCCCCCCGTGTATTCCGAAGGCTCGATCCGCGTCCTCAAGGGCCTGGAGCCGGTCAAGCAGCGCCCGGGCATGTACACCCGCACCGACAACCCGCTGCACATCATCCAGGAAGTGCTCGACAACGCGGCCGACGAGGCGCTGGCCGGGCACGGCAAAAAAATCAAGGTCACGCTGCACCCCGACAGCTCGGTGAGCGTGGAAGACGACGGCCGCGGCATCCCGTTCGGCCTGCACCCCGAAGAAAAGGCCCCCGTGGTCGAGCTCGTGTTCACACGGCTGCACGCCGGTGGCAAGTTCGACAAGGGCAAGGGCGGCGCCTACAGCTTTTCGGGCGGCCTGCACGGCGTGGGCGTGAGCGTGACCAATGCGCTGTCCACGCGCCTGGAGGTCACGAGCTACCGCGAAGGCCAGGTGGCGAAGCTGGCGTTTTCCGCCGGTGACGTGATCGAGGCCCTGGTCATCGCGCCCAAGGGCGAAGGCGACCGCAAGCAGGGCACCACGGTGCGTGCGTGGCCCGACCCCAAGTACTTCGAATCCGCCGTGTTGCCCATGGCGGAGCTCACCCACCTGCTGCGCAGCAAGGCGGTGCTGATGCCGGGTGTGACGGTGACCCTGGTCAACGAAAAGACCAAAGACGTGCAGACCTGGCTCTACAAAGGCGGCCTGCGCGACTACCTTCAGCAGACGCTCAACGGTGACCCGGTGATTCCGCTGTTCGAAGGCGAAGGTTTCGCTGACAGCGGACACGACAGCTTTGCCGAAGGCGAAGGCGCGGCGTGGTGCGTGGCCTTCACCGAGGACGGCCAGCCTGTGCGCGAGAGCTACGTGAACCTGATCCCCACCAGCGCGGGCGGCACGCACGAAAGCGGTTTGCGCGACGGCCTGTTCCAGGCGGTCAAGGGTTTCATCGAATTGCACGCGCTGCTGCCCAAGGGCGTGAAGCTGCTGCCCGAAGACGTGTTCGCGCGCGCTTCGTATGTGCTGAGTGCCAAGGTGCTCGACCCACAGTTCCAGGGCCAGATCAAGGAGCGCCTGAACTCGCGCGACGCGGTGCGCCTGGTGGGCAGCTTCGTGCGGCCCGCGCTGGAGCTCTGGCTCAACCAGCACGTGGACTACGGCAAGAAGCTGGCCGAGCTCGCCATCAAGGCCGCGCAGTTTCGCCAGAAGGCCGGGCAGAAAGTGGAGAAGCGCAAGGGCTCGGGTGTGGCGGTGCTGCCCGGCAAACTGACCGATTGCGAGAGCAAGGACCTGGCGCACAACGAGGTGTTTCTGGTCGAGGGCGATTCGGCCGGTGGCAGCGCCAAGATGGGCCGCGACAAGGAATGCCAGGCCGTGTTGCCGCTGCGCGGCAAGGTGCTCAACACCTGGGAGGTCGAGCGCGACCGCCTGTTTGCGAACAACGAGATCCACGACATCTCGGTGGCCATCGGCGTCGATCCGCACGGCCCGAACGACACCCCCGACATGAGCGGCCTGCGTTACGGCAAGGTCTGCATCCTGAGTGATGCCGACGTGGACGGCTCGCACATCCAGGTGCTGTTGCTCACGCTGTTCTTCCGCCACTTCCCCAAGCTCATCGAAGCCGGCCATGTGTTCGTGGCGCGCCCGCCGCTGTTCCGCGTGGACATCCCCGCGCGCGGCAAAAAGCCCGCGGCCAAGCAATACGCGCTGGACGATGGCGAGTTGCACGCCATCCTCGACAAGTGCGCCAAGGACGGCGTGGCGCCCGAGAAGTGCCAGATCAGCCGCTTCAAGGGTCTGGGCGAGATGAACGCCGAACAGCTCTGGGACACAACTCTAAACCCCGACACGCGCCGCCTCATGCCGGTGGTGCTCGGCGCGATCAACTTCTCGGACACCGAGGCTCTCATCACCAAGCTCATGGGCAAGGGCGAAGCCGCTTCGCGCCGCGAGCTCATGGAACTGCACGGCGACTCGGTCGACGTGGACATCTGACCCCTTCTAGAACCGACGCATGTCCGACATCCTGAACCCCGAACTGCCCCTTTCCGAACCGGACGACGGCCTGAACCTCGCCAGCTACGCGCAGCGCGCCTACCTCGAGTACGCACTCTCTGTGGTCAAAGGCCGCGCGTTGCCTGACGTGTGCGACGGCCAGAAGCCGGTGCAGCGGCGCATCCTCTACAGCATGGACCGCATGGGCCTGGGCTTCAGCGGTCCCAACAACAACACGGCCGCGCGCCCGGTGAAGAGTGCGCGTGTGGTCGGTGATGTGCTGGGTCGCTTTCACCCGCACGGCGACCAGGCTGCCTACGACGCGCTGGTGCGCATGGCCCAGGATTTCGCGCAGCGTTACCCGCTGATCGACGGCCAGGGCAACTTCGGTTCGCGCGACGGCGATGGCGCCGCTGCCATGCGCTACACCGAAGCGCGGCTGGCGAAGATCACCACGCTGCTGCTCGACGAGATCGACGAAGGCACGGTGGACTTCGTGCCCAACTACGACGGCTCCACGGTGGAGCCCAAGCAGCTGCCGGCGCGTCTGCCGTTCAACCTGCTCAACGGTGCCTCGGGCATTGCCGTGGGCCTGGCCACCGAGATCCCCAGCCACAACCTGCGCGAGGTGGCCGACGCCTGCGTGGCGCTGATCAAGGCGCCGAAGCTCACCGACGACGAACTCTTCGCCATCCTGCCCGGACCCGACTACCCCGGTGGTGGCCAGATCATCAGCCCGGCGGGCGACATCGCCGACGCTTACCGCACCGGGCGCGGCAGCCTCAAGGTGCGCGCGCGCTGGAAGATCGAAGACCTCGCGCGCGGCCAGTGGCAACTGGTGGTGACCGAGCTGCCGCCCGGCGTGAGCACACAGCGTGTGCTGGAAGAAATTGAAGAGCTCACCAACCCCAAGGTGAAAGCCGGCAAGAAGGCGCTGACGCAGGAGCAGACGCAGCTCAAGGCCAGCATCCTGATGGTGCTCGACGGTGTGCGCGACGAGTCGAGCAAGGACGCGCCGGTGCGCCTGTTGTTCGAGCCGAAAAGCAGCCGCATCGAGCAGCAGGAACTCATCACCGCGCTGCTCGCGCACACCAGCCTGGAAAGCTCCACGCCGATCAACCTGACCATGATCGGCATCGACGGCCGGCCGACGCAGAAATCGCTGCGGCAGATGCTGGGCGAGTGGATCGAATTCCGCCAGGGCACGATCACACGCCGCTCGCAGCACCGCCTGACCAAGGTGCTGGACCGCATCCACATCCTCGAAGGCCGGCAGCTGGTGCTGCTCAACATCGACGAGGTGATCGCCATCATCCGCCAGGCCGACGATCCCAAGGCCGCGCTGATCGAACGTTTCAAGCTCAGTGACCGGCAGGCCGAAGACATTCTTGAAATCCGCCTGCGCCAGCTCGCGCGGCTCGAAGCCATCAAGATCGAGCAGGAGCTCAAGTCGCTGAAAGAAGAGCAGGGCAAGCTCGAAGACATCCTGGGCAACCCCGGCAGCCTCAAGCGCCTGATGGTGAAAGAGATCGAAGCCGATGCCAAGACCTTCGCCGATGCGCGCCGCACGCTGATCCAGACCGAGAAAAAGGCCGTGGCCGAGATCAAGGTGGTGGACGAGCCGGTGACGGTGGTGGTCTCCAGCAAAGGCTGGGTGCGCGCGCGCACCGGCCATGGCCACGAGGCCGGCAGCTTCGCGTTCAAGGCGGGCGACGGCCTGTACGGCACGTTTGAGTGCCGCACGGTGGACACCATGATCGTCTTCGGCAGCAACGGGCGCGTGTACTCGGTGCCGGTGGCCAGCCTGCCCGGTGCGCGCGGCGATGGTCAGCCCATCACCACGCTGATCGAGCTGGAAACCGGCACGCAGCCACTGCATTACTTTGCCGGCCCGGCCAACGCCGCGCTGCTGCTCAGCAGCAGCGGCGGCTATGGTTTCCTCGCGACAGTGGAAAACATGGTCTCGCGCCAGCGCGGTGGCAAGACCTTCCTCAACCTGGGCGAGGGCGAAACGCCTTGCGCGCCGTCGCACGCGGCGTTCACGTCGGGCGGTCAGCCGCTGAATGCAGCCACGCACGTGTGCTGCGCTTCGACCGGCGGACGCATCCTGACCTTTGAAATCGGTGAACTCAAGCTGATGGAGAAGGGCGGTCGCGGCCTGATGCTGATCGACCTCGAACCCAAGGACACGTTGGCCGGGGCGGCCGCCTACACCCGCAGCGTGAAGATCGAAGGCATCGGACGCGGCGGCAAGGAGCGCGACGAAACGCTGGAGATCCGCAGCCTGAACAACGCGCGCGCCGCGCGCGGCCGCAAAGGCAAGGCAGCCGACCTCGGGTTCAAGCCCAACCGCGTCACGCGGGTGGAATAAGCAGGTGGCGCGCTCGCCCACGCTGGCCGAGTTGCGCCGCTTCGCGATCGCGCGCAGCCTGTTCAAACCGCTGACGCTGCCAGCGGCTATCCGCCGGCTGGGGTTTGTGCAAGCCGATCCGATGCGGGCCCCGGCGCGGGCGCAGGACCTGATCCTGCGCATGCGGGTGCGCGACTACCGCGCGGGCGATCTGGAACGCCGCTACGAGCGCCTGGGCATCGAGGAAGACGCCTTCGTCAACTACGGCTTTGTGTCGCGCGACATGCTCTCCCTGCTGCACCCGCGCACGCCGCGCCGCCCGTGGGACGCCGCCACCGCCCGCCGGGCGCAGGAGGTGCTCGCCTTCGTGCAGGAGCGGGGCGTGGTGCACCCGCGAGAGGTGAGCGAGGCCTTTGCGCACCACGGTCGCGTGGCGGGCTACTGGGGCGGGGAACTCAATGCGAGCACCCGCCTGCTGGACGACATGCACCACCACGGCTGGTTGCGGGTGTGCCGGCGTGAGGCGGGCACGCGGGTGTACGAAGCGATGAGCCATGTCGAACAGGACGAGAGCCCATCGGCGCGGATGGCTCGCGCCGAAGCCCTGGTCGATCGCATCGTGGCGCTGTATGCGCCATTGCCAGCGCCCAGCTTGGGCTACCTGGTCACGCTGCTGCGCTACGGCGCGCCCCACCTGGCGGTCGAGGCCCGAGCGGTGGTCAAGGCAGCGCGTTCGCGCTACGGCCATGCGGTGGTGGACGGAACGACCTGGATATGGCCCGCAGACGAAAACCCGGCTTCGCGCCGCCACCAGCCAGATCAAGAAGTGCGGCTGCTGGCGCCGTTCGATCCCGTGGTCTGGGACCGGCGTCGCTTCGAGATGTTGTGGGGCTGGGCCTACCGCTTCGAGGCCTATGTGCCGGCGCCCAAGCGCACCATGGGCCACTACGCGCTGCCGGTGCTGTGGGGCGAAGAGATGGTGGGCTGGGCCAACCTGCGCCTGGAGCGCGGGCAGCTCCGACACGAACTGGGCTTCATCGCCGGTCGCCCGCGCGACGCGGCTTTTCAGCGCGCGCTGGACGAGGAACTGGCGCGCTTCAAGGTCTTCATGACGCCACAGGAATGAACATGGACAACAGCGAACTGACCGGGGTGGTGATTGCGGCGGCGCTGGCGGTGCTCGCGTTCGGCATCACGCGAATTGCCGTACGCCACTTTGCACGGCGCCGCGCTGCGAAAGAGCAGGCAGAAGCACAAGCCACCCAGAGCCGCCAGGTGCGGCGAGCCAGCGAACGCAGGAAGCGGTAAGCCCGGCTCGAGCGAAGCAACCCCGACCAAGGGGCATCGCGGGTCCGGCTCCGCCGGCCCCGGATGCCGCCCCGCTTCAGGGGGGAGCGCCGTGAGGCGCGCGGGGGGGGTCAACCGAGCTCTGCGATCAGCTCGATTTCCACACAGGCTCCCATCGGCAACTGCGCCACGCCGAACGCGCTGCGCGCGTGCGCCCCGATCACCGGGCCGAAGACCTGGCCGAGCAGCTCGCTGCAGCCGTTGGTGACCAGGTGCTGCTCGGTGTAGGTGGCGGTGGAGTTGACGAGGCTGAGCACCTTGACGATGCGCTTGATGTCGTCGAGCGTTTTGCCGGCGGCCAGGCAGGCGGCGGCCAGGGTGCCGAGCAAGTCGATGGCCACAGCGCGGGCGGCGGGTTTGGCTTCATCGGTGGTCATGGTCAGGCCAAGCTGACCGACCCACGGCTTGCCGTCCTGGCGGGCAATGTGGCCGCTCAGGAAAATGAGGTTGCCGGTCTGCACGAAGGGCACGTAGGCCGCGGCGGGCACCGAGACGGGCGGCAGGACGATGCCGAGTTGTGACAGCTTGTCGTAAATGCTCATGGGAAGGCTCCTGAAGAATGAGCGGCCCATTCTAATGACGGCCCCGATGGCGGGACGGTCTGCGCGCAGATCAGTCCTTGGGATCTGAGGCCTGCGCTTCGAGCGCTTTGAGTTCGTCGGGCGGTGCCACCGTCACCGCCACCTGCAGCGTGTGGTCGGCACCACTTTGAATGACACCGCGCATGGGCGAGACGTCACCGAAATCGCGGCCGGTGGCCAGTGTCACGTAGTCTTCGCCCGGGCTGCCCCAGCCGCAGCGGTTGTTGGTCGGATCGAAGTCGAACCAGGCGCCGGTGTTCTCGGTCTCGTCGTCCGATTCGCTGACGATCGGCACGTACACCGACACCCAGGCGTGCGAGGCGTCGGCACCGATCAGGCGCACCTTGCCGGGCGCCGGGCGGGTGAGCAAATAGCCGCTCACGTACCGCGCCGGTAAACCCAGCGAGCGCAGGCAGCCCAGCATGATGTGGGCGAAGTCCTGGCACACGCCCTTGCCCTGGGCCAGGGCTTCGAGCGCCGGGGTGTTCACCTCGGTGCTGGCGGTCTCGTAGGTCAGGTCGGTGTGGATGAGTTCCATCAGCGCCTGGGCAGCGGCCAGCGCGGGCAGGCCGGGTTTGAACGCCGGGCGGGCGAAGGCTGCAAACGCGTCGTCGCGCGGCACGTAGGGCGACGCAAACAGGAATTCGGCGGCGGGGTCGAACGGTGCGTTGGCCCGGTAGCGGAAATGTTCACGCACCCGCTCCCAGGTCATGGTGCGCCACGGCGGCGTCTGGGGCAGCGGCTGGTGCGCGCTCGTCTCCACCAGGCTGTCGGCCTCCACCGTGAGCACGCTGTGCGTGGCCTGCAGCGAAAAGAAGGTGCGCTGGTTGCCGAACACGTCGGTGGTCTGGCTGCGCGCGGCCGGCATCGGGTCGATGCGCAGTTCGTTGCCGATCAGGCGCTGGTACGGCGTGTCCAGCGGGCACAGGTGCACCATGTGCTGCGCCAGATCGATCGAGCCGTGGTAGCGGTAGCGGGTGCGGTGGAGAACTCGAAGAAGCATGTCAGGACCTCCGCCGGGCCGCCCCAAGGAGGGCCAGCGCCCCCTCGGGGGGCAGCGACGACACGAAGTGCGGAGCGTGGGGGTTCATGTTGTCAGGACCTCCGCCGGGCCGCCCCAAGGAGGGCCAGCGCCCCCTCGGGGGGCAGCGACGACACGAAGTGCGGAGCGTGGGGGTTCATCTCAGGCACCCAGGCTTTGATTGCGCAAATCGGCGTGGCTGAAGTGAAGACGGCTGACTTCGTTGGAGAGTTCCACCGCCGAGATCTCGCAACCGTCAAGCAGCTCGGCGAGGTCGCTCCAGGTGCGCAGGCCTTCGGGGCTGCGTTGCCAGTTGCTCAGGTCGGGCAGCACCCAGGTGTCGGGGTTGGGCAGGCCCTGGGCCAGCACGGCGTCTTGCGGCGTGGCGCTGCTGGCCAACTTGGCCAGGCGCGAGCGCAGCGTCTGCACCACCCAGGCGAGCGAGCGTGGGTTGTCGCGGTCCATCACCAGCAGGTCGATGAGGGCGACCATGTCGCGCCGTTGCTGGTACTGGGCGTGGAAAGTGATGGTGCTGTCGAACAACGCGACCACGGCTTCGAAGCCGGCCTGGTCGTGCACGCAGCCGTGCTCAAGCGCGAGCGACAGGGCGCGCGAGAGCGTGATGAGGCGTTCGATGTGGCGACCCATGGAGAGCAGGCGCCAGCCGTCGTCGTGCACCATGCGGTCGGTTTGTGAGCCGGTGATGGCGGCCAGCAGTTCGCTGGCGTTCTGCAGCGCTGTCAGGGCTTCGACGGTGGCGTATTCGGCGTCGGTCGACAGGGCGGCACAGTCGCGCGCAAAGCAGGTTTCGGTGCGCTCGATCAGGTGCCAGTGTTCCTGCGAGAGGCGCTCGCGCACCTGCGAGGCGGCGGACTTGAGCGCGCGCAGGTTGAAGCCCACGCTGTGCGACTTGGCAAACAGCGGGTCGGCCGCTTTGGGCGAGAGCGCAGCCATGAGGCTGCGCGCGAACACTCGCGGCGAGGCGGTGGCGGTCGGCGCTTCGGAGATCACCAGCGAGTTCTCGGTGGCGGTGGCGGTGAGCCACGCCATCAGCGGGCGCGAGTTGGGCTCTTCGCCGCCCAGGTGGTTGAGCACGATTTGCGCGAGCCGCACGCTGTTTTCGGCGCGCTCGGTGTAGCGGCCCAGCCAGAACAGGTTCTCTGCCGCCCGGCTGGTGACGGGACGCTTCTGTTGTGCCAGTGCGAGTGTGCTGGGCGCCGATTGCAGCAGGCTCGTGTGGTCGACCGGGCCGTCGGTGAGCACCCAGCAGTCGGCGCTGCTGCCACCGCGCTGCATGGCGGCGATGAGTTCTCCGCGCGGCGCCAGGCGCACCAGGCCACCGGGCAACACGCGCCAGGAGCCGGCACCGTCGGCCAGTGCAAACACGCGCAGCATGGCCGAACGTGGCATCAGCCGTTCGCCCGACCAGGTGGGCGTTTGCGACAAGGGGAGCCACGATTGAACGGTGTAGTGATCCGGGTGGCGGGCCATGCGGCCCGACCATTCGTCGAGCTCGCGTTCGCTCAGGCTCTGGCCCATGGCGGTGTCCAGCCCCGATTGCGGGTAGGTGGGTTTGATCACGCTGCCCTTGATGAGCGGCAGCACCTCGCGCAGCGCGGCGTCTTCGCCGCACCACCAGGTGGCCAGCGACGGCATGGCGAGTTCTTCGCCCAGCAGGTGGCGGCTGATGGCGGGCAGAAAGCCCAGCAGGGCGCTGGACTCGAGCGGTGCCGAGCCGGGCGCGTTGGCCAGCAGCAGGTTGCCCGCGCGCAGCACCTGCAGCAGGCCGGGCACGCCCAGCCGCGAATCGGAGCGCAGTTCCAAGGGGTCCAGCCACTCGTCGTCCAGCCGCTTGATCAGCGCGTGCACAGGCTCCAGGCCGCTGAGCGTCTTCAAGTAGAGGCGCTGGTCGCGCACGGTGAGGTCGTTGCCCTCCACCAGCGTGAGGCCGAGGTAACGCGCCAGGTAGGCGTGTTCGAAATAGGTTTCGTTGTAGGGGCCGGGGGTGAGCAGCGCGATGCGCGCGTTCTCGCCTTCGGGCGCCATGCGTTTGATGCCGTCCATGAGCGCGCGGTAGCTCGCGGCCAGACGCTGCACCTTCATGCCGGCGAAGGCCTTGGGGAACTGGCGCGCAATCGCGATGCGGTTTTCCAGCAGGTAGCCCAGGCCCGAAGGCGCCTGCGTGCGCTGACCCACCACCCACCAGCGGCCGTCGGGACCGTGCGCCAGATCGAAGCCCACGATGTGCAGCCAGGTGTCGCCCGGTGGTTTCACGCCCTGCATCGATCGCAGGTAACCCGGGTGGCCTTGCACCAGCGCGGCGGGCAGCAACGCGCGCTTGAGCAGCTCACGTTCGCCGTAGAGGTCGCCCATGATGGCGTTGAGCAGGCGGGTGCGCTGCAACACGCCGGCCTCGATCTGTGCCCAGTCCTGCGGACCGACCAGCATGGGGAAAAGGTCCAGCGCCCAGGGCCGCTGCAGGCCGGCCGAGGCGTCGGCGTAGACGTTGTAGGTCACGCCGTTGTCGCGGATCTGGCGCTGCAGGTTGTCGTTGCGGCGGCTCAGGTCGGCCAGGCCGTCGGTGCCGATGTGCTCGAAGAAACTGTCCCAGGCGGGCGCGAGTGCGTCGCCGCTGGACTTGCCCCCGGCGCGCAGTTCGTCCCGGTGGCCCGGGTCTGCGGGGACCGACAAGGACAAAGCCCAGTCACCGGGGTTGTCGGGGCTGAGCTCGTCGAAGAGGGAGTCGGAGGGGTCGTGGTTCACTGTGCCCGAGTATGCCCGGTGCCCTGCGGGCAATACCCCGCCGGGGTCCCCGCCTTGTTGCTTCCGTCACACAAGGCGGGCCACCCGCCGGGTGGTCAGTAGCGCAGGTCCAGCGTGGCGGGGAACTCGCGGCTGCTGCTGGCGGGCTTCACGTCCATGTGGCCCGGGGTGTGCCCCATCTGGAAGAAACGCGACATGCGGCGGCTCTCGGCCTCGTAGGCGTTGATCGGGAAGGTGTCGTAGTTGCGCCCGCCCGGGTGCGCCACGTGGTACTGGCAGCCACCCATGGAGCGTTTCATCCAGGTGTCGACGATGTCGAACGTGAGCGGCGCATGCGACGGAATCGAAGGGTGCAGCGCCGACGGCGGGCTCCAGGCCTTGTAGCGAACGCCAGCCACATATTCGCCGGCCGTGCCGGTGGTTTGCAGCGGGATGGCGCGGCCGTTGCAGGTGATCACATGTCGGCTGTCGTTCCATCCTTTGACGCGCACTTCGATGCGCTCCAGCGACGAGTCCACGTACCGCACGGTGCCGCCCGGCGCGCCTTCCTCGCCCATCACATGCCAGGGCTCCAGCGCGCTGCGCAGCGTGAGTTCGATGCCGCGCGCAGCCACCTGGCCCACCATGGGGAAGCGGAATTCGAAGTGCGGGTCGAACCAGGCCATGTCGAACTTGTAGCCAAAGTCGGCCAGATCGGTGAGCACGTCTTCAAAGTCCATGCGCACATAGGTGGGCAGCAGGTAGCGGTCGTGCAGCTCGGTGCCCCAGCGGGTGAGGCGGCCGTGCCAGGGCTGCTGCCAGAAGCGCGAGACCAGGGCGCGCAACAGCAGCTGCTGCGCGATGCTCATGCGTGCGTGCGGCGGCATTTCAAACGCTCGCAACTCCAGCAGGCCCAGACGGCCGGTGGGCGTGTCGGGGGAATAGAGCTTGTCGATGCAGAACTCGCTGCGGTGCGTGTTGCCCGTCACGTCGATCAGGATGTTGCGCAGCGTGCGGTCGACCATCCACGGTGGCATGTGGTCGCCGTAGGTGGTGCGGTTCTTCTCGATCTGCGCCAGCGCAATCTCCAGCTCGTACAGCTGGTCGTTGCGCGCCTCGTCCACGCGCGGCGCCTGGCTGGTCGGGCCGATGAAGAGGCCACTGAACAGGTACGACAACGAGGGGTGGTTGTGCCAGTAGGCAATCAGGCTGCCGAGCAGCTCGGGCTTGCGCAGGAACGGCGAGTCGGCCGGCGTGGCGCCGCCCATCACGAAGTGGTTGCCGCCACCGGTGCCGGTGTGGCGGCCATCGGTCATGAACTTCTCGGCGCACAGCTTGGTCTGGTGCGCGGCCTCGTACAAAAACTCGGTGTGCTCCACCAGCTCGCCCCAGGTGTGGGCGGGGTGGATGTTGACCTCCACCACGCCCGGGTCGGGGGTGATCTGCAGCATCTTCAGGCGTGGGTCGCGTGGTGGTGGGTAGCCCTCCAGCACGATGGTCATGCCCAGGCGCTCGGCCGTGGCTTCCACCGCGGCCAGCAGATCCAGGTAGTCCTCCAGATGCGCCATGGGCGGCATGAAGATGTAGAGGTGCTGGATCTTGCCGCCACCGGCTTTTTCGGCCTTGGGGCCGTTGGCGCGATGCGGGTCGCGGGCCTCCACGCAAAGTGCGGTGCGGGTCAGCCAGGCGGCCGATTCGGCGCGCTGCGGAAAGCGGGCCGACAAGGCTTGCGCGGGGGCTGCCCCCGGGCCGGGCTGGCCGGCACGCAGGCCTTCCACGGTTTCGGCGTCGGGGTCGAAGTCCATGCCCTGCATGGAGACGGTGCCGCCTTCGGCAAAACCGCCGCCCACCTGGTGCGGCGAAACCTGGTGCTTGACCGCCGCGCCGCGCGGCAGCGGGTCGCGCGCGGTGTGCGGGTCCTGTTCGATGTGGTACGGGTAGTCGCCGGCCGAGACCCAGGGCAGAGAGTCGAGCGGCAGGCGGTAGCCCATGGGCGAATCACCGGGCACGAGGTACATGCGCTCGTCGCGGAAGAACCAGGGGCCGGTGGACCACACCGTGCCCGAGACGCGCGTGTAGGCACTCTTGCCGTTGTTGGACAAGGCGCCGTTGGGGCCCGAGGCCTGCAGCGGCAGCACGTAGCCCACCGTGGCCTCCAGGCCCTGGGTGAAGACGCGGCGCAGGCGCGCGCGCTCGAGCTCGTCGTCCAACTTGGCGTCGAACGGGTCCACGTTCACGGGCAGGCGGCGTTCGCGCCAGAGGTAGTACCAGGTGTCTTCAAAACCGGGGGTGATGTACTGCGTGGACAGGCCGAGCTTGCGGGCCAGCGCCTGCGTGAAGCGGCGCGCGTCGTCGGCGGTGTAGTGCTTTTCGTCGCGCTCGTCGGCCAGCAGCGCGGGGTTGTTCCAGATGGTTTCGCCGTCGGCGCGCCAGAACATGGACAGTGCCCAGCGCGGCAACTGCTCGCCCGGGTACCATTTGCCCTGACCCATGTGCACGAAGCCGCCGGCGCCGTATTCCACGCGCAGGCGGTTCAGCAGTTCGGTGGCGTAGCCGCGTTTGGTCGGGCCGAGCGCGTCGGTGTTCCACTCGCCCGCGTCGCGGTCGCTGGTGGCCACGAAGGTCGGCTCACCGCCCATGGTCAGGCGCACATCGTGTTTCTGCAGGTCCACGTCGACCTTGTCGCCCAGCGCGACCACACCGGCCCACTGGTCGTCGGTGTAGGGCAGGGTCACGCGGGGCGATTCGTAGACGCGGGTCACGCCCATGTGGTGGCTGAACTCCACTTCACATTTGTCCATGGCGCCTTCCACCGGCGCGGCGCTGGAGGGCTGCGGCGTGCAGGCCAGCGGGATGTGGCCTTCACCGGCGAGCAGGCCCGAGGTCGGGTCCAGGCCGATCCAGCCAGCGCCGGGCAGGAACACCTCGCACCAGGCGTGCAGGTCGGTGAAGTCCTGTTCGGGTCCGTTGGGGCCGTCGACCGATTTCACGTCGCTCTTGAGCTGGATCAGGTAGCCCGAGACGAAGCGCGCGGCCAGGCCCATGTGGCGCAGGATCTGCACCAGCAGCCAGCCGGTGTCGCGGCACGAACCGCTGCCCAGCTTGAGCGTCTCTTCCGGCGCCTGCACACCCGGCTCCATGCGGATGGTGTACGAGATCGCGTGCTGCAGTTTCTGGTTCACGTCGACCAGAAAGTCGATCGTGCGGCGTTCGCTGCGGTCCACCGTGGCGAGATACGCCTTGAGCAACGGTGTCACGGGCGCCGTCACCAGGTAGGGTGCGAGTTCCTTTTTCTGCTCTTCGTCGTAGCTGAACGGGAAGTTCTCCGCGCGCGGCTCCAGGAAAAAATCGAACGGGTTGTAGACCGCCATTTCCACCACCAGGTCGATGGTGACCTTGAACTCGGTGGTGGGCTCGGGGAAGACCAGGCGGGCCTGGTAGTTGGCGAACGGGTCCTGCTGCCAGTTGATGAAATGGCCTTCGGGCTCGATGCGCTGGGAGTACGACAGCACCTTGGTGCGGCTGTGCGGCGCGGGCCGCAGACGGACCACCTGGGGGCCGAGTTTGACGAGCCGGTCGTATCGATAATGGGTGATGTGGCTCAGAGCGACATGAATGGCCATGTGGGGGCTTTCAACGGGGAGGAAACAATGGATCGTCGGGCAATGGCTTGGCCGTGGGCGCTGGGACTCATCCTAGCAAGTCTTGCGCCAAAGAATGGTGATGGCACTGCCGGCAACGCGTTTGTGGTGGTGTTGCGCCCGACTCCCTGACCATGCGCCGGGGCGGGCTGGCGGGTTTGCCGGGCTGGGTGCTGGGCGTGGCACTGCAGTTGCAGCAGCCGGCGCTGTGGGCCTTGGGGGTGTATGGCTTGCTGCTGTGCGCAGGCCTGGTGCTCGTGCTGGGCTCGCGTCTGGCGGGGCGGGTCAGCGGCCTCGTGCTCACGGTGCTCGCGGGCTGCCTGATCGGCTTTGGGCTCACCGGCGCACGCGCCGCGCACTTTGCCGGCCAGGCGCTGGACCCGACCTTGCAGGGCACCGACATGGAACTGATTGGCCGCGTGGCCTCGTTGCCGCAGCGCACGGCGCAAGGCGAACGGTTTGACTTTGTGGTGGAGTCGGCCACGCGCGCAGGGACGCCGGTGCAGGTGCCCGAACGCATTCAGCTGGGCTGGATCAGCGGCTTTGGGCCCACTGCCGAGGGGCCGCACTGGGAGATGGCCAGCCAGGGCCCGGGCGTGCGCGCCGGGGACCGCTGGCGTTTCACCGTGCGCCTGCGCAGCCCGCACGGCCTGTCCAACCCCCACGGCTTTGACCGCGAGCACTGGCTCTGGGAGCACGGCATCCAGGCCACAGGCCATGTGAAAAGCGGTCCGCGCGACCCGGCGCCTGAGCATCTGGGGTCCACCCGGCGCCATCCGCTGAACGCATTTCGCCAGAGCGTGAGCGAACGCATCGACGAGCGCGTGGAGGATCCGCGCGCCGCCGGTGTGCTGGCGGCGCTGGTGGTGGGCGACCAGTCCGCCATCGACCGCGAGGACTGGGCGCTGTTCCGCACCACCGGCGTGGCCCACCTCATGAGCATTTCCGGCCTCCACGTGACCATGTTTGCCTGGCTGGCCACCGCGCTGCTGGCCCGGGGCTGGCGGCGGCTGGCCCCGGTGTGGCCCCAGGCCTTGCTGGCGGTGCCCACGCCGGTGGTGGCCGGCATGGGCGGGGTGGCGCTGGCGACGGCCTACGCCCTGTTTTCGGGCTGGGGCGTGCCGGCGCAGCGCACGGTGATCATGCTGGCCGTGGTGGTCGGTCTGCGCCTGGGGGTGCGGCATTGGCCGTGGCCGGTGGTGTGGCTGCTGGCGATGTCGGCGGTGTTGTTGCTCGATCCGTGGGCGCTCATGCAGCCGGGTTTCTGGCTCAGTTTTGTCGCGGTGGGTATCTTGTTTGCGACCGATCCCGGGCGTTCGCAGCGCGCCGTTGCGGACGGGGTGCCGGCGCGCGCGGTGCGGTCGGTGGTGGGTCTGCTGCGGGAGCAAGGCGTGGTCACGTTGGCCTTGGCGCCACTCACGCTGCTGCTCTTCGGACAGTTTTCGGTGGTGGGCCTGGTGGCCAACCTGGCGGCCATTCCGGTGGTGACCTTGTTCATCACGCCGCTGGCCATGCTGGGCGTGGCTGTGCCGCCGCTGTGGGACGCGGCGGCCTGGGTGGTGCAGGCCATGGCCTCGGGGCTGCAGTGGATGGGGCAGGCCAGCTGGGCCGCGGTGTTTCGCCCGGCGGCGCCCTGGCCGCTGGCACTCTCTGCGGTGTTGGGCGGAGCGCTGCTGGTGCTGCGCCTGCCGTGGGTGGTGCGCTCAGCGGGGGTGCTGCTGCTCGCGCCCGCGCTGCTGTACGCGCCGCCACGCCCGGCGCCGGGACAGTTCGAGCTGCTGGCGCTGGACGTGGGGCAGGGCAGCGCGGTGCTGGTGCGCACGGCTGGGCACAGCCTGCTGTTCGACACCGGTCCACGCTTCGGCCCCGACAGTGACGCCGGCGAACGGGTGGTGTTGCCGCTGCTGCGCGCGCTGGGTGAGCGGCTCGACGCGGTGGTGGTGAGTCACCGCGACAGCGACCACGCGGGTGGGGCCGAGGCGGTGCGCGCGGCGCACCCGCAGGCGCGCTGGTTGTCGTCGTTCAGCGCCGAGACCGCAGAACGCTGCGTGGCCGGCCAACGCTGGACCTGGGACGGCGTGGACTTCGAGGTGCTGCGCCCGCTCCCGCAGGACTACGGCCCCGACGGGCAGGGCCTTCTGGGCAGCAACGCCATGTCGTGTGTGCTGCGCATTGCCAGCGCCGAACACAGCGCCTGGCTGGGAGGCGACATCGATGCCGCGCGCGAGGTGCAGCTGGCGCTGGCCCGGCCGCAGGACCGCGCCACCGTGCTGCTTGCACCGCACCACGGCAGCCTCACGTCGAGCACGCCGGTGCTGCTCAACACCCTGCAGCCACGCTGGGTGTTGGTGCAGTCGGGCTACCGCAACCGGTTTGGACACCCGGCACCTGCGGTGCTGGATCGCTACCGGCAGCGCGAGATCCGCTGGGTGAATTCACCCGACTGCGGTGCGGCGACCTGGCGCAGCGCCGAGCCCGAGGCGGTGAGATGCCACCGCCTGGAAAGCCGTCGCTACTGGCATTACCACGATCAAAAAACGGTTCAACCCCCAACGATGGAGCGCTGACACACCAATTGCTGGCCCACTCCTTGCTATGCTGTGGTCAGGAGAAAAAAGCCCATGAGCAGACCGATGTTTGACGAAATGAATGCCTCGCCCAGCGAGGTTCGGGCCCATTACGAGAACTACGCCCGCTGGTTGGCGCAGCAGCCCGAAGAAGTCATGGCGGCCCGGCGCGAAGAGGCCGAAATGATCTTTCGGCGTGTCGGCATCACCTTTGCGGTGTACGGCGCCAAGGACGAAGACGGCTCCGGCACCGAGCGCCTGATCCCGTTCGACCTGATTCCCCGCATCATTCCCGCGCACGAATGGCAGAGCATGGAAGAAGGTCTGGTGCAGCGCGTGACCGCGCTCAACCGCTTCATCCACGACGTTTACCACGACCAGGAAATCATCAAGGCGGGTATCGTGCCGGCCGAGCAGATCTTCCAGAACGCGCAGTTCCGCCCCGAAATGATGGGCGTGGACGTGCCGCACAACATCTACTCGCACATCGCGGGCGTGGACATCGTGCGCGCCCCCAACGCCGACGGCGTGGGTGAGTACTACGTGTTGGAGGACAACCTGCGCGTGCCCAGTGGTGTGAGCTACATGCTCGAAGACCGCAAGATGATGATGCGGCTGTTTCCCGAACTCTTCGGCGAGAACCGCGTGGCCCCGGTGGCCCACTACCCCGACCTGCTGCTGGAAACCCTGCGTGCGGTGAGCCCGGCCACCACGGCCGAGCCCACGGTGGTGGTGCTCACACCCGGCATGTACAACAGCGCCTACTTTGAACACGCCTTCCTTGCGCAGCAGATGGGCATCGAGCTGGTGGAGGGGCAAGACCTGTTCGTCAAGGACAACTTCGTCTACATGCGCACCACGCGCGGCCCCAAACGCGTGGACGTGATCTACCGCCGGGTGGACGACGACTTCCTCGACCCTTCCGTGTTCCGCCCCACCTCCACGCTTGGTTGCGAGGGTTTGCTGAGCGTGTACCGCAGCGGCAACGTGGCCATCTGCAACGCGGTGGGCACCGGCGTGGCCGACGACAAGTCGATCTACCCCTACGTGCCCAAGATGATCGAGTTCTACCTCGGGCAGAAACCCATTCTCAGCAACGTGCCCACCTTCATGGGCCGCGACGCCGAAGACCTCAAGTACATGCTTGCCAACATGAAAGACCTGGTGGTCAAAGAGGTGCACGGCGCCGGCGGCTACGGCATGCTGGTGGGCCCGGCTTCCACCAAGGCCGAGATCGAAGACTTCCGCAAGGCTGTGGTGGCCAACCCCGGTGGCTACATCGCCCAGCCCACGCTCTCGCTCTCCACCTGCCCCACCTATGTGCAAAGCGGCGTGGCGCCGCGCCACATCGACCTGCGCCCCTTTGTGCTCAGCGGCAAAGAGGTGCAGATGGTGCCGGGGGGGCTCACCCGCGTGGCGCTCAAGGATGGTTCTCTGGTCGTCAACTCTTCGCAGGGCGGCGGCACCAAGGACACCTGGGTTCTGGAAGATTGAAGATCGAATAGACCTGGGGTCAGATCTTCAGCCCTGACCCCATCTGAACATAGGGACCCAACATGCTGTCACGCACCGCCGACCACCTCTTCTGGATGTCCCGCTACACCGAGCGCGCGGAGAACACCGCCCGCATGCTCGACGTGAACTACCAGACCTCGCTGCTGCCGCAGTCCGCCGCCGTGGCGCAGGTGGGCTGGGAAGGCCTGTTGATCATCAGCGAGCTCATGCCCGCCTACAACAAGAAGTACGGCCAGGAAATCACGCCGCGCAACGTGCTCGACTTCATGGTGCGCGACGAGTCCAACCCGTCGAGCATCGCCACCTGC
>Ga0210248_100150_pt1 | contig 55830 bp, 40 predicted proteins | sample ChrtobMetP3_32mM_FD_155493 | JGI IMG/M metagenome (GOLD analysis project Ga0210248, IMG submission 155493) | Chrysochromulina tobin associated microbial communities from unialgal haptophyte culture, Seattle, Washington, United States - P3_32mM | ecosystem: Host-associated > Algae > Haptophytes >...
GAGAGAGAGAGAGAGAGAGATGGAAAGAGATGGAGAGAGACGGAGAGAGATGAAGAGAGAGAGAGAGAGAGAGAGAGAGAGATGGCACCATGCTAACTGCCTGCCTGGACGCAGCACGCTGCGCGCTGAACCTGCCACGCTGCGCCGCGACGGCCCCCCACCGTACTTGGATCAATGATGTGTGATGGGCCCATTCACTTTGATTCCGGGGGGTCCGTGTACACGCTGTTTGGTACGGTGTACCGTACTGTGCCGCACTGTTGATCGTGAGCGAGTATCGCGGAGATCTAGTATACAAGAATTCTGCCATGCGTGCGACTGTGCGTGCCGCGGTCTGGGAATGTGGGAAAGATCTTATGCGTGAACCGGCGTTTGATCTAGCGTTTCGGATAACGATAACGACTGGGTGGTGGGTGCGTCCGCCGTGCGCCGACGCGAGCGCCCGGTTCGCGGTTGATCGCGGTCCCCGATAGACTTCTCAATTTCTGGAAGTAGCTATTAGCGTTCAAGTTCAAGTACATGTACTGAACTTGAACAAGTTCAAGTACATGTACTGAACTTGAACTTGAACTTGAACCAATCAAGTATACTGACTTGGCCAGGAGCATGCATCGAACATCTAATTTGAAGCTCAGGGAAGCTCAAAAAAGGAAAAAAACTCATGCTGGCAGCATCGGCGTAAAAGAAGGTTCGACTTTGTCCACGGCGCTGAGTGCCGCGCATGCCAGAGGGGGTCGGCCTGGGCTGTGTTGCGCCGCCGCCGCCATGTAAATTGCGTATATTGGACTGGACTGGCGCCGTCGATGGGGCAGGTTTTGGGATACATGTACGCAGGGCGATGGCGCGTGGGTCGTTGTCGGGCACGATCTCGCCGCCGCCGCCCTCGCCCTCGCCGCCGCCGCCATCTGTACGCAGGCTCAACCGCCGCGGCCTCCTCGGCGCATGCGTGCTTGGTACAACCTCCTACCTCCTCGTCCTCTGTGCACTCTCCTTCCGAGAGCTGTCGCCACCGAAGCAACAGTCCGCATCGAAGCAGGAACCACAGCAACTCCTGCAGCAGCAACTCCTGCACGTGTGCGTTGCCACAGATGAGCCGGAGCCGTATGGTCTCATCGCGCTTGCCAACTCGACGATACGTCACGCCAGCGCGACGTCGCGAGAGGCGTTGCGATTCCACGTGATCGTTCCGCCTGCAACCCGGAAACGGCTACGGCTGGTACTCGAGGCGCTCTTCCCTAGCGCGTCGTTCCGCTTGTACACGCTCGAGGTCGGCGGTGTGCGTGCCAAGATCGTTCGGCACCTCAGACGGCACGAGCGCGAGGCGGTACTCGTCTCGCCATACCGCTACGCGCATGCCTACCTACCGTCGCTCATGCCCAGTCACGTGCGCCGCGTGCTCTGGCTTCACACGGATGTACTTGTGCTGGCCGACGTGGGCGACATCCTCGACACGCCGCTGCAGGGTGCGCCCGCGGCCGCCGTCGAGGACTGCCGCCGGCCGTCGCTCATCCAGCGCATCAACGCCTCGCATCCGCTCGTGGGCGGCGTGCTGCCGCCGGGCGCATGCGGCTTCGACCCGGGCGTTCTTGTGATTGACATCGCTCAGTGGGCCTTTCTCGACATGTCGGCCCGCGTCGAGTACTGGCAAGCGCTCAACCTGCGCGCCGAGCCACTCTTTGCGCACGACGACGCACACGCCGCGTTGCTGCTCGCGCTGCTGCCGGTGTATGCACGCCTTCCTCCCGTGTGGGCGATCGGTGAGCTCAGTGAGCGGCGGGTGGCGCAATCTGCAGAGGAGGAGCACGGACGCTTCCTTCTCCGCAGCATGCGCACGCCTCACTCGGCCTCTGCAGCAGCGACGGCCGCAGCTGGCAAACGCCTTGTCGTGCTTGGCGTCGATGACGATGGCGAGAGCAGCGGGCACCGTAACAGCAGCAGTAGCCGCGAGATTGGCGGCGTGGTCGCGGCCCGTGCCATCCATTTCAGTGGGCCCTGGAAGCCGTGGCTCCGCAATGCTCGCCTAGCCGGCGTACTCTGCGTGCCGGCTGTAGCCAACGACGCCGTGGGTGTAGCCGCTGGCGCGGTATTGCCATGTGCCGACCTGTGGGCGGGCTATGCGCGCCACGCTGTGCTCACTCTTGACTGGCATGCACAGACGATGGCGGAGGCGCAGCATGCCGCATCGGTTGCGGCGGCGGCCGCAGTCGTTGCAGTCCACGACGAGATGGACACAATCGGTGTCGGAACACCGCCCCTTGAGGCGGATGCCACCGTGGCAGCTGGCGACGCCGTGCACGTGACAGTCGTCTATGGCGACAACGCGCCGCCGTATGGCCTCGCTGCTCTGATCAACTCGACAGTCGAGCACGCGAGCGCCACCACTCGGGCCAAGCTGCGCTTCCATGTGGTCACGCGGCCCGAGATGCGCTCTGCACTCTCTCATAAGCTTCAGGCTGTCTTCGACAACTTGGGGATCAGCTTGTCGGTCGTGGCACCGCCCGCAGAACGCCTCGCCAAGCTCACCGCCCGCCTCGAGTCCCTCGGCTTGAGCGCGGATGCCTTCGGAATGGCGCCGCTGTGGTTGTCCCATGCACTCCCTGGCGTGCCTCGCACGCTCCTGCTATCGGCCGACGCACTCGTCTTGGTCGATGTCGCAGAGCTCCACGCCGTAGCCTTGGGCACCAAGGTGTGCGCCGTGATCGAGGACTGCTCCGTTCTTTTCGAGAACGTATACAACTATCATCACCCGCTTTTCGCAACCAAGCACGCACGGTCGTCGTGCTCCTTTGACAGCGGCACGATGGTCGTCGATCTGAGGGCATGGCGCATGGAGGACGTGCCAGCGCGGATCATCGAGCTCATGGGCACCCAGCGCCGTACCGAGGGGCTGTATGCCTTGCCGGACGGTGCGGCCGGCCTCACGGCACCAATGATGCTCGCACTCGACAAACGTGCCCTCAAGCTGCCTTCCTGGTGGCTTGCACGCGGCTTAGCGCGGGAAGCTTTCGCGTATGATGAGCTCCGCTTCTGGCAGCGGCTGTACGGGCAAGATGGTGTCAGCATCCCGTTCCAGCTCCAACCCTTCCGTGCGGTGCACGTTGTCCGCTCGCCTGCTCGCGACGCAGCCAATGCACTGATCGTGCGCTTCTCTGGAGGCCCCTACCTGCCGTGGCTGCGCTCGTGCTCCCCGTCGGTGGCTGCGCATGCGCCCCGTTGCGGACGCGGCACCGCAGAGTGCTTTCGCCTATGGCGGCCCTATTTATCCCGAGCGCTCATACCTCTGCTACGGGACGACGGCGCCGGTGCCGATGCCGAGGAAGATGGGCCAGTGCCTCGCCTCGAGTGCGTCGACACTGGGAGTGGCTCTCTCTCGAGTCGCTCTCTGGATCGGGGCCTTGTCAGTGAGCACGCCCGAGGAGCTCTTTCCGGCCGCAGCCATGGAGGCCAGCAGCAGCAACAGCAAGCGGCAGCTGAAAAAGGGCAGACAATAGAACCAGATACGCAGTAGATAGGTAGGACTCAAGCACTTAGTAAAGCACTTAGGCCGCCGATCATTAGCCGATCATCTCTAAGGGGCATGTGCTGTGGGGCCGGTACGACGGTATATGTCGTTCGTCGGCGACGCTCTCGGCTCTGGGCGGGGCTGGGCGCTGGGGCTCGGACCGGCTACTGGGCCGGTGGGCCGTGCGTTCCGCTACCTTCCGGCCGCGTCGTGTGGTGAGAAGGCGTCGTGGGTCGCGTGCCGGCACGTGGAGCTGGAAATGCGAATTGCGGGCGCGACGCGCGTGCTCTCGGGGTGTACTCGGGGTGCCGACGCGCCCCCGCTATCATCTCGGCGCGCTCCGAGACGTGTCACGGCCTCAGCCACTCGAAGGCCTCACCGCCCGGTAGGGTAACGTAAAATTCGCTAACGGCTCGCACTTAAAATACGACAATTATACGTTTGGGTCCCGCGCTTCTCGACCGTTTCTCGAGCTCCGTGTATTCCGCTCTACTATTCCGTGTAATTCCTGCCCACATTCAAGACCGGAGATAAAAGCAGAATTACATGCTTTTTGGCCGCGCGTTGGTTGATCCGTCCGCATTGCACCATCCTCAGACGCCATTACAGCGTAGACGATTGTTGAAGCTTGAGATGCAGTAGCCAGTGCCGTAACCCGGTCGCAGCTCAGCGTGCAACACAGCGAATTCGGTCCATGACATTACCTCTGTCTCGGTGCCGAGTCGGGCCTGCCGAGCGGCTCCCCCGTGCTCATACAAGAGTCGAGCCGTGGCACCTGATGTCCGTGACTGCTGTCTGTGGCACCTGAGCAGACAGTACGATTCATTGCATGGCCCCGCGTCGGCGGTTGATGCCGGTCTTGTCAGAGAATATCGTTCTTCAACGCGAACAGCACGTACTTGTAAGCGTCTCTGCTGGTCGATACAGTCCCCAGCAGAAGCTCGCGCGCGACAGTCGCGGAGCATCTATGCACTTTAGCCTGGATGCCATCACCGCCCTCACGTTGCGCTTCCAGCAGGGCTGCGTTGGCAAAGGTCTCTGCTCCGCCCTCGCGACTCAGTAGGAACGCGAACCGTGGCACATGCGTGGCCTGCCCACCCATGCCGATGGCGTCAAGGACGTTTTCGGAAGCACGCGCAGCGCCGTGGAGCGCAAATCCGGCGCGTTGCATGCAACTCATCAAGACAGATGCCACTGCCCTATTCTGCTCGCTGGCGCCCGCACAGACCACCAGGATGGGCTCGCGGACGAGGCGGAACGCAAGCGCGACGAGCTCGCCGCGGGAGGGGGTATCGACGAGACGATCGCCGAAGAAGTAGGCGACGCACCTCAGCGCGCCCTTGTCGTGGCGCGGCGTGGAGACGGCATTCTGCGTGCGATCGATGCCAAAGTGCGCTCGGATGCTGGTGGGTTCGAGGGTCCGTGCCAGCTTGCTGTCGGTAGCGCCACACAGGGCGAGGAGCCGCTCGCACACATCGTACCCCTCGAGCAGCACGGCGAGCACAGCACCCGGCGAGAGGGGCGTGTCGAGGCCCAATTGCGCAGCGGAACCCACCTGAGCCTCCAGATGCACAAGGCGTGCGCCTTTGGCGTGCAGCCCGGCCGCGGAGAGCATCCACAGGATGGTCGAGGCGCGGCCGAGCGCGTGCTCCTTGATGATGAGGACCGTGCGCGCGAGCTTCGGAGCTTGCAGCTCCTGGGCAAGGTCGAGATCCGCATCGGGGCTCGGCATGAGCGTCGGCACAAGCGTGGAGTGCGAAGACGGAAGTTGATAGAATGGCGCGAGCTCGTCCGCGTCTCCAGAGGCGAGCGCCACCACCTCGCAACGCGCCGCGAGCTGTGGAACGGCCGCCAGCATCGTCTTCGGCGAGCCGCGCGAAAGGGCGAGAATGACAGGAGGCGCTGACGGCGTCGCCACAAACATGAGGCCGATGAGTCCATGGGACGTGACGGCGATGGGCAACGCGTCGAGGAGTGTCGCGAGCTCTTGCACGAGCTGAGGCAAGTCCGACGGTGCGACGGGCATGCGAACGAGCCACAGCTCCCCCGGGGCGTCGTCGTGAACGTTAGCCAACGCCTTGAGCAACGGCTCTTGCTTCGCCACAACAGCGTCGTGCAGATCGCCCGTGATGGCGGCAGGTGCGTTGCTCGCCTCGACTGGCAGCGCACTCGCGGCGAGCTGCGGCTGAGAGGACGCCGCCGCAGCTCGCAACATCGAGGAGGGCACCGGTTCGCCGCGCGAGGCGAGGAGCATTGCCACACGGCTCGCCCGCACCTGCCGCTCGCGCTCGTCGTGCGGTGGAGCTACGGAGTTGTGGAGCCTCACGTTGACACGGGCACGGATTGGTTGGGGGGCAGGCGTCCGCGCGACGAATCGAGCCGAGTTGGAGGCAGCAGCGGCCGCAGCCTCGGCGGCGGCAACATCCGCCTCGGCGGCAGCCTGTGCTCGTTCAGCCTCGGCGGCCGTATCGTTCTCCTCCTCAGCACCGTCCTCGTCCGTCTCCTCATCCTCCTCGTCCTCGCGTACGCCACCCGAAGGAACGGGGACTGGGGCCGGGGCCGGTCCCGGTGCCAGCGAGGGGCGGACGGCCTCCTCAGCACCCTCCTCGTCCTCCTCCTTATCCTCCTCCTCGTCGTCGTCCGGCGCCTCCTGCTGCCGCCAGGCCGTACGCGCGGGTGCCGTGCCTACCATGCTGCTGCCTCGACCTCTGACGGAGCGCCGGAAATCATCAAAGTCCTCCTCGTCGTCCTCGTCGTCGTCGTCGTCGTCGTCAACCGTGGACGAAGCGAACATGGAGCCGCGCCCGCCGCCGCGCCCGCCGCCGCGCCCGCCGCCGCGCCCGCCGCCGCGCCCGCCGCCGCCCCCGACACCGCGCCCGCTGTCGCGCCCGCCATCGCCGCGCCCGCTGCCTCGCCCCTTGCCGGCGGCGGAGGCAGGAGCAGTCTTGGAGCCACGGGCCATCTCGAGGCCAGCGCCGCGCTCCTTGGGCGGCATCGCCTCTTCGGTCACGTCTTCACCATCATCATCGTCCGCATCCGCTGCAGGTGTCGCCGCCTCCCACGCGCTTCTCGGCCCGCTCACTCCTCGCGGAGCACGTCGGACCTCTGGAGCTTTGGAGTAGGCCGCTGCTGGCTCGGAGTCGACATCCTCGACGACCATGCGAGGAACTGCCGATGGAGGCTTGCCCTCATCACCCTCCTCGTTCCCGTCCTCCTCGTCCTCGTCCTCTTCCTCGTCCTCGTCCTCGTCGTCCTCGTCCTCCTCGTCCTCATCGTCTGCCATGGTCGGAAGCTCTGACCGGACACCGCTAAAGATTTGCTTCATCTGCGAGCGGAGGCTGTTGTGGAAGATGTTGAAATCGGAGGGCGGGGCGTCGTCGGACGCATCCGCAGGATCTGCGGCGTCCGCGAAGCTAGCGCATGCGAGCAGGTCGAGCTCTGCCCAGCGCTGGCGGCACGCGGCAGCATCGCAGTGCTGAAGAGCCGGATGCCGCAGACGAAGCTCGTTTGACGCGGCAGCGAAATCGAATAGATGTCGCCGAACGGCGAGCGCCAGCACCTCGTCGAGCTCAGCCGTCCAGGTGCTCGTCTGCGAGGGCAGCCGTCCGCCAAGCGCAGGGTGTAAGAGCAGGGAGTGGCTCTCCATCATGTCCTCGGACTTCTCGGTCGTTAGGTTCGCTGGAGAAGGAGCCGCAAACGGTTTCGCGGACGCTACATGTATCTTGCAAATGGACCGTTGGTTAAGGGCGCCCCCGTTTTTCGCGACTCCCGCTACATGTTCAAAGTCACGCCCGGAACAGCGCCAGGCCGTTCGCAAAAGAAATGGTGGCCATTTCTTCTCCGATTGCTCCAGACTGCCTTTTCTGACGGCTCACTCGCGAGTGGCCCAACTCTTGCATGCGCAGGCGGCTCGCGGGAAGCTGATGCTCAGCGAGCAGCAGCGCAGCGAAATCCGACAGGCCTTTGATCTCTTCGACGCAGAGGGGCAGGGTGTGATCGATGCAACTGCACTTAAAGTGGTGCTCCGTGCGCTCGGCTTCGAGCCGCGCAAGGAAGAGGTGAGGGCTATGATCGCGTCGGTGGATAAAAGCGAGAATAAGGAGGGGTTCATTGATTTCAACGAATTCCTGGAGCTGCTGCAGCAAAAGATGTGCGAAAAGGACACCAAGGAGGTGTGCCCCCGCGAGCCCACGCTCGTGGACCAGACCAGACGATTGCGCGACCGAGGACGTGCGCGAACGACCGTCCCCATCCCATGCTGGTGCGCAGGACGCGATGCGTGCCTTCAGGCAGTTCGACCTCGACCATCAGGGCCGCATCTCGTGCGCCAACCTGCAGGTCGTGGCTCGAGAGCTCGGTGAGACCATGACTGACGAGGAGATCGAGGAGATGATCATCGCGGCCGACCTCGACAAGGACGGCTTCATCAATGAGGCTGAGTTTATGAGGATACTCAAAAAGGGCGTCTCATAGACCTCGCCGCAACATGTACACAAGCGGCGCTGCGACCTTGGGTGATTCGGTTTCGCCCCTCAGATCTCTAGCGATACGCCTTCGAGTTACGCCGGGGAGGGCAGTTCCGAGACGGCGGACGTTCGTGACGGCGTGCGACACTGCGCATTACTCCAGTACCGCTACAACGCGTAATTCAAACGTTATTTCCAGCGCTCCCGGCGCACGAGTCGAAGACCGGGGCGGAGGTGCGCAGGTGGGTCCCGCGGCGCGGCCGCGCGGCGAGCGCCCGCGGCCGCGCGAGGCCGAGCCTTCGGACGATCGGACCGCGTACCGTAGTCTAGCCGCGGTACGCGCAAAGTACCGCACATCCACAGTTAAGTGGCTCCGTGGATACCGCCAGTAATAAGTTTGCCTTTGAGAGTTTGCCTCGGCGTTCGTTACATGATTTTCGATGTGTATGGTCTATGGACGCCAACCGCAGGCGCAGCGTTTTGCGTATATGACGAGCTATCGCGCGGCGGGGGACGCCAACCGCAGACCGCCGGCGCCGCGCCGCCCGGCGGGAACATACAATCTGTGCGCCGCGGGCGCCACGGCCGGGCCACCCAAGCATGCAAGTACAAATATCTGAGTCTGCGTCTTCGACTGCGTCTGTCCGGACTGTCCCGGCTCGTCATCAGCGGTGTCCGCATCGCGCGGGCATGGCCATAGGCATTCGATCCCTCTCCCGGTGCCAACACACAGACCTGCAGTAACCTGCCCCGTCGCCACTTGTGATACGAAGTCTCGCTGGCCGCCAATAGGCCACCCTCCTCCCCCATTGACTCCCCCATGGGCTCCCCGCATGGAACTCCGCCATCACGCCCTTCCACTGCGCGCCTCCCTCACGCCACCCTCATGCTGTGCGCCTCTCATTTGGAAGCCGGCGGCGGCGGTGGCGGGCTGGTGCTGCTCAGCTTGATGCCGCGTGGCAGCCACTGGTTGGCTGACACGCTGCCGCCGCCGCGGCTGCTGCTGCTGCCGATGCCGATGCTCTGCTTGGCCTCGCCCACCGTCTTGGGCAACTCGGGTGAAGAAGGCGGCGCCTGTCGGACGGCGGCAGGCACAGCAGGCGGCGGTACAGCGGGAGGCGGGGCAGGCGGCGGCGCGACGGCGGCGGCGGGCGGCGACGAGAGGCCGCGCGGCGGCGGCGAGCTCGGCACCGCGGGCGCGGGCGCCGCGGGCGATGGGGCCGCCGCGCCGCTGTCTGGTCGTCCGCTGTCTGGTCGTCGCATTCGGTCGGCAAGGCTCACATCGTGGCGACCGCTCGGCAGAGGGCGCACCGATGTTGGCGCCGCCTTGGTCCCCACAGCCCCCACATTCGTCTTGGTCCCCACCTTGGCAGCGGCGGCCGCGGCCGCGAGCGAATTCGGCCGTGGCAGGGTCGCCGCACGGAGCGACGATGGCGCCGGAGGCGGCGGGGGTACGCGACCAGCCTTGGGGGGTGCGCGATTGCCCGGTCGGAAGGTGAAGTAGGACGACGGCGGGGCGGCGTCGGTGGCGTTGGGGCGAAGGGCAGCTTTGAGGTCCGGTGACAGGCTGCTCGGGCTGCGGTTGGCGAGGGGGCGCGTGCTCACGGGGGCGCCCGAGGCGGCGCTCAGCACACGCGCTTTGAGCGCCGTACTGAGCGGCTGCGACGCGGCCGCCGACGAGGAGCGAGCATTGCCTATCTGATCCTTGCGCTTGTCCTCGAAGACCTTCCGGAGTGCCTCCTCCTGGCGCGCCTGGAGCATCTCCGACTTGGCCTGCTCCACCTTCCTGGAGGCGGCCGCCGCTGCCGACGAGCGCTTAAGCATCTGCTCCACCGCCAGCTGCCGCCCCACCTCACGAGGATCCATCTCCTCCTCGGGCGCGAGCGCTACCGCCGGCGAAGGCGCGGCGGCGGCGGCGGATACTCCGCGGCCGCCAAAGTTGTACGCGAAGCGGGGAGAGGCGGGCGCGGGCGCGGGCGGCGCGTACGCGGGCGTTGGCTCGGGCGCCTCGTATGGAGGTGGCAGATAGCGTGGTGACGCGCCTTCCGCCACGGGCTTCAGACGCGAAGTGAGCTCGGCCACCAAGAGGAGCGACTCGCCGAGTCGCGTGAGCAGCCACACCAGCAGGGACACCTGCGCTCGCATCGGGGCACATCGGGGCTCACTGCTCGGTTCGCGGCGCGCTGCGGGAAAGCGGCAAGAGGCGGCTCGCCACTTACCAGCGAGGCGACGGCGTAGGCGACGGCGATCCCGACGGTGATGGCACAGCGCACAGTGAGCCGCGCGGTGCTCACCGCCGTGCTTTTGGCGGTGTCGACCACCTTTTTGCGGTCGACGCCGCGACGGCTGAGCTCCTTGGTTAACTTGAATGCAAAAAGGCCCGCCACGCTCGACGAGAGGGTCGCGATGAGCCCCGTCATTGAGAGGAGGTTGGCGCTCGCCATGATCGTCACGAGCAGCCCAAAGGCACTGAGGCCAAGTGCGCCCGGGCCTGACAGCAGCGCAAGCGCAGGGAGCACGGGTCAGCAACGTGACTTGTGCACAGTCATCGTGGGGCGCCATCGCAATGACAGACATGGCGCGCATACACACAAACGCACCTGCTCGCGGTCCGTTGGGATAGTCACCGGCCACGGGCGCATCATACGAACCACTCTGCTGCGCTCTCACGGGAGCCACGCGTTGCGAGAGTCCCGGCCGAATCGCGCTGTACGAGAGTGGCGAGGCAGGACGGAGCAGTAATTGCGTCCTCAGGTAGCCTGCTCAGCACACGAACGAGAGCGTGCGTTGATCAAGGCGATGTTGGTGCGCACTAGCGGGCACACGGCGACCGTTTGAGAGCTCCGGCGCACCATGTACGGGAGCCGAGGCGATCGCAATCCAAGCCACCGTTTGCATGTTCCACTGCCACCGAGGCGCCACTTCATCTGCAGGTGAGCTGCGGACTTTGCCAGGGCACTGTTTTTCTCATTGAGGATCATTGGCGTGCCGTGCAATCTTTGATGATGACGTTTTCCATTGACGGCGAAGCACATCTTCGCATCTTCCGCAATGGAACACGTTGCGGCTACTCGCCAAGCGGCCGGTCGGTGCGCCGCCGCGCGCGCGCCGTCCGAGACGCATCCTGCTGCCGACACAAATCAGAGCAGCAAGGAGCCGCCAGAGTCGCTAGAGATGGCGCAGATCGCCGCCCTACACACGTATCGCCGAAGGTTGGAAGATCAATTGAGACTCCTGCAACACAAACGCCAGGAAGAGGCGCGCAGCGCTGGCGAAGAGTTGGCGTCGCTGGAGCAGGCGCGCCTGAGCGACCAGAAGGAGTACGAGGAGCAGATTGCCGCCCTTCGCGCCGACAACGCGCTGCTCACCGCGGCAACGGTGCGAATGCATGAGCAGTGGTCACGCGATGCTGTTGAGCTGGAGGCGCTGCGTGAAGAGATGCGGGCGATGGACGCGGAGATGGTCGCGACGCGCGCTGAATCGCATCGCTTGCTCCAGTCGGGCGTGGGTTTGGCCGAGGGCCGCTACCGGCTGGCAGAGCGGCGGCACGCCGTGGACGAGCACCTGCTCGCATGTGAGCTGGCGGCCCTGGAGGAGGCTGGCACGACGCAGCGAGTGGAGGGTCAGTTGCAGCACCTGCGCCTGCTTGCGGACGCGCACTGCGTCGGCCGCGAGGTTGAGCAGATGGAGATGCACGCGCAGAGCTCCGCGGCCGCGGCGTCGCGGCGCGAGGACGAGGAACGCTGCGTTCGAGAGGCGGCAGCGAGCAGTAGCGCGGCTGCCCTCGCGACCCTCGCGGCGACGGTGGCGGAGCAAAGCGCGGCGCTTGAGCAGGTGCTGGACGCGCTGCGCACGTGGGAGGCGTGCGACGCGGCCGAGCGCGCACATGCCCTCCTGTCCGCCGACCGCCTCGACGCCACGTCGCGCACGCTCGATGCGGCGCTCTCTGAGCTGTCTCTCGTTGCTGAGCAGCCAAGCCCTGAGGTGCGACTGCCCACGAGCGCCACAAAGCGCCTCGTGCGCTCGCGCTCCTTTAGTGGCCTCGACTACCCCGTGCCCGAGCAGTCCTGGGCACGCTCGCCCTCCGTGGCGAGCAGCGCACTCGGCGGCATGTGGAGCCCATGGCACCCAGGTGCATCGGGGTTGCCCCTTCTCGACACCGACGCGCCGGGCTCGCTGTTCGGCGCCTCCGAGCAGGACGGCGAGGGCGGCTTCTTGACCGGCGTCGAGGGCGACATCGAAGACCTCGGCCCGCGCCAAGACCTCAGGGCCCAAGACCTCGGTGTACCTCTCGGCACGGGAGGTGGTCGGCAGCCCTCTGTGGAAGAGGATGGCGTCGCGGCGGCCATCTCGGCGAGCGTTGATCGCTCTGTGCGCCGGCAGGCGGCAGAGCGCGATAGGCTTGATTGGCTCTCCTCGCCACGCTCGACACAGCGCTCGACACCTCCCGGGGGTGGGCGCAGCCGCCCGACCATCTCGCCGGCCGACTCGGCGAACCATCTCGCATCGCCCGTGCTCGCAAAGCCGGCCGGCGCCGCGAGTGTGAATGTGAATGCGAGTGCCGCCACGGCCGTCGCTCCCGCTACCAGCGGCGACGAGCACTCAGCCACCACCTGCGCGATCGGGGTGCTCGAGACGCCGGCAGTAGCCGCTGACCTATCGACGTGGCGGCGTGGCGGCGTCACCCGATTCCCATGCCTGAGCGGCATGCCCTCGCCCGGGATGCCCTCGACTAGGCCCGTCATGCCCTCGAGCGCCGCGCGATCCGCGGCGGCCAGACGCGAGCGCGACGAGCGCCGGCTGTCCGATCCCCCGCTGCAATGTATGCGATCAGCATCCACATGCATAGGATCGCTCGCCTGTCGCCCGCGTGCTATCTGTCACCCTCCCCTGCCACCCCCTTCCAACCCTTCCAAGGCCGAGCATGCCCGTGCGTCGTCCCCGCACTGACGCCCCTTGGCCACACTCGAGTCTCACATTCACATTCACACTCGAGTCTCGCTCGTGGGCAGTGCACCGCTGCGCTGGTCCGCCCGAGGTGCTCGCCGGTGCGGGCGCCGTTGTCGTAATAAAGCCGTCGCAGCGGTCTACCGCCGTGAACATCGCCGCCGCCGCCGCCGCCGCCGTCATCACCACCGCCACCGCCGCCGCCGCTGCCACTGAGGCGCCCATGCTGCAAGTGCCACAGTGCATACTGGCTCCTGTCGCCTGGTCACCCGGCGCGTATCCGATGGGGCTGCCCGTGAGCTCCTTGGCAAGTGCCTCCATCCCGTGAGACTTCCGAGAGACTTTCGAGAGACTCAAGAACGATCGGTGCTCGCTGGAGCTGTGTGCTGCCGCCTGGCTGCCCCGTGCCGACGTGGGCGACGCCCATACTGGCTCAAGCCATTTTCGATTTCGTTGCAGCTACGCACATCGCTCTCGAGCGGGCAAGCACGAACGGGAAACTACGAAAGCGCTCGCTCGCGCGGGCTGGCACGAAGCATGCTTCAAGGCGCATCCTTCTAGATCATCCTCTGGGCTCAGGATAGGGACGAGTGGCAAGACTTTGGTGTGGAGCGCTGTCGCCGCCGGCGTACTTCTACACACTCCACCTCAGCTGTTTACAGTCGAGTCAATCAATTGCTCTTAGGTGGTCAACAGAGATCAGACTTCAGAGTCCCTAATATCCCAGCCCACTCCCTATCACTCACAGCTTGCACTCGCCACTCGGCACTCTAGTACTGCACACCCGGATCGACTTTTTCCGAGTGTAATCTGTAAAAGACCGAACGGCCGAAGTACGGCCCAGTTTACCGGATATTAATTATTATAGTTCACGCCGGAGCGCTCCGCAAGAGACGCGTTTGTCACTCTCTATTCGCGGCCCTGCTCCAAACGAGAAGCTGTCTGTACCCGACTCTCGTGCACAATGCTCAATGGTATCCTAATGGTATCCGTGATTTCAACTCGTACTCGGCGTCCGCCCCTGAGTCTGCCCCCGCTCGCCCGCCAAGGCTGAAGCTCTGTCGCCTAGAGCTCGTGGTGGCCACGCCGTGTCGCTCACGTTGCATATGCCATGTGCCTGATAATCGGCGAGCGCGGCCTTAGAGTAGCACGTTCGCAGCATCTCGTTGAGCAAATTGCTACCGACACGGCTATTAGGCACGTCGTAAAGCACATCGGCGCGGTGGCGCTCGAGGGCGCTCTGGTACCGCTTGATCTCCGTCGCGTTGATGCGCCGTAGCCGCTGGAGAAGTGTGGTTGCGTCATCCCACTCGGCAGCGCTCAACGATATCCAAAATTGATCATAGCGGAGTAGGTGCTCAAAGGCGACGGGGTGTGGCGCGCCTCTACACGCCACGACGGGGATGCAGCCGGCTGCGACAGCGCTATAAAAGCGCCCGGCGACGCACGTGTCTCCGGCGGGCGTGAAGCAGAAGACCGAGGAGGCCATGATGCGCGCGTCTGTGCGGATGGCCTCCTGGCCCACGGCGGCTTCGCGCCACGATTCTCCAAGTCGCCGGCCATGGGAGCTCGCATCGTCACCTTCCTTGTCGCCATCATCTCCCGCGGCGGATATAAGAGCTGCTTCGGCGGGGGCTGTCAATCGTGGACGCGATGAAAGGTACGCGATGGCGAGTTGCCGATGCAGAGCTCGCGATGTTTCGGCACCCTCCTCAGAAGGTTCTGCCCCCGTTGGTGCCGATGCTGCCCGACGGCGTGCGAGCTCTTCGCCAAGCCGTTGCAGCGCCTTTTCGGTGCACGCACCCGACATCGTCCTTGTTGCGTTGGCAGGTAGCGACGGGCGAATCAGCACGTCGGGCTGATTTAAACCAGCCATGACGTAGTCGCCGAGCCGACATCGTATGGCTGTGCCCGTGCAGCAAACGTCAAATGAGCCGGAGAATGAGACGAGCAGTGGCCGACGCGTGCGCCGCCTGGCTTGCGTGATGGTGTGTGGATTGATGGCATAGGGTGCATGGACTGTGCACGACGCGAGCGCCGAGCTGCGTCGCGTGCATGCGTGGGCGCAAAACTGCTTGTAACGCCCTGCGACACCGCACGCGAGTGGCGCCGCCAGCTCGAAAAGCTGCGAACGGAAGGATGTTTTCGCGGTGCTCCAAGTGGTGCTCACGAAAAAGTGATCACGCCCACGAAAGCGCTGCCACTGTGGCGAGGTGCTGAGTGTCGCGGCCGCGGCTGCCATTCGCTGCCGGTGGCCCGTGCTGTTCCTGCATGGCGATGAGACCCACTTGCTCACGTACGTGAACACGGGCACGAAGAACAGCAAAGCCTGCTGCGGATCCAGGACCCGGAGTGGATGCCGCCTGAACACTTTTGCGGCACCCACCTCTGCGGTGTTTTGCATACGCACGCCACTGCGCACCTCGTGAAACCCACGGCACGCAGAGAGCCACGAGTGATCCAGCGAAGGGTCCTCGTACATGAAGAACGGCACTCCACCCGCATCGGCATTTGCCATGTTCATCGTCACGCGTGAAGACAGTACCGGGTACAGGACTACTGTAGAGGGTACTCGGATTGCGGCTGATCGCGCTGTGCGTCCGTATGAAAGTTTTCATTTGAAATACTGCGACAATTGACAAGTTCTGAAAGGCACGTGTTCATGTGAAAGACTTCGTCAGATTTAGATCCGTCCTGCAGGTGCGGATCGAGCTCGGGGTGGCCCAGGCAGGCGCGCGTGTTTTTCTCGTAAATGTACAAGTACACGGCGATCATACGGCGCCAGCCGGGCGGGTACGGGCTAAAGTGTGCCAAACGCACAGGCGGCTCGCTCTTTATGACCGACACCTGCGCCTCTAACGTCGCCACCTTCATTGAGAAGCGCTGGCCACGGCATGTGCGTGAGGCCCTGCTGTGTGCGCGATGGCCTCGGGAGCCGTGCCATGCCTCGTTGCGCGTTCACCCCCGTCCGCCATGCTCGCACCCGCCTGCCCCGCCGCTGACGCGCGTCGCGCTCGCACTCGCTCGCTTTCACGTGATATGCTCGGTGGCCCTCGCCGTGTCCCCATCGTGCTCGCGCCCACCTGCCCCGTCGCTGACGCGTGTCGCGCTCGCGCTCTTACGTGCTGTGCTCACAGTTCACATCCTTCCTGTGCTTCGGCCGCTCGCTGCGCATGGAAAGGGCTGCGAATTCGGCGATTCTGGCCGTTCCGCACCGGCGCTCATCGCAGCTTGCCTTCCGTGGCATCCCATCCAAGGGCGCCACCGGCAACGCCGAGGCCACGCTCCGACTCTACGGTGGCGGCACCGCCCGTGACACATTGCTCTCTCAGCAGCCGGCGCCCAAGCCGTTCTCGCCAGAGGAGCCAGCGCCAGCGCCGTATGGCGCGCCCGCCGTGGCCGGGCCTGCGCCTGCCGCGCCCAAGTTCAACCTGCACCAGCTACGCCTCAAGCACGCGCGCGAGCAACCGATCAGCATGGTGACCGCCTATGACTACCCGAGCGCGCGCATCGCCGACGGCGCGGGCGTGGACATGCTGCTCGTGGGGGACTCGGTGGGCATGGTGGTGCTCGGGCGCAAGGACACGACCGAGGTAACTATGGACGAGATGGTGCACCACTGCCGCGCCGCGGCCACGGGCACGAGCCGCGCGCTGCTCGTAGGCGACCTCCCCTTTGGCTCGTACCTCACGGCGGAGGATGCGGCGCGCAACGGCGTGCGGCTTGTCAAGGAGGGGCGAGCGGACGCGGTCAAGCTCGAGGGAGGTGGGCGTGTGGTGCCGCAGGTTCGCTCGCTCGTCGATGCGGGAGTCGCCGTCATGGGCCATATCGGCCTCACGCCACAGTCGTACGCGGCCCTCGGCGGCTACCGCGTGCAAGGGCGCACGGGCGCCGAGGCGGCGCGCCTGTTCGAGGACGCACTCGCGCTGCAGGCGGCGGGGTGCTTCGCGATCGTGCTCGAGATGGTGCCCGCCGAAGTCGCCCAGCGCATCACGAGTCTGCTCGCCATCCCCACGATCGGCATCGGCGCGGGCGGCGGTACCTCGGGCCAGGTGCAAGTCTTCCACGACCTCCTCGGGCTGTACGACCAAAAGGTGCCAAAGTTCGTGCGCCAGTTCAGCAAGCTCGAGCAGCCGATGCGTGACGCCCTCGCCCAGTATGTGCACGCTGTCGACGCGCGCGCCTTCCCACAGCCACGCCACACCTTCCCCATCAGCCACGAGCACCTCGGCGACTTTTGCCGCCGCGTCGGCCTGCCGCCGCCGCAGACGCCACCGCCGCCGCCGCCGGTGGCCAACAATGTCGTCGCCGATGGCCTTCGGGACGGCGCCCGGGATGGCGCCGCCCCCATCGTCGACGCACATGCCGTCTCGATCAGCACCAATGGCCTCACCCCAACCAACACCGCTGCGGCGGCGTCTACCCCGGGTCGCGCGGCGGTTGCGCTCGCGGGCGTGGGCGCGGACGGGCGCACGGCGCCCCAAGTCGTGAGCACGATCGCCGAGTGGCGCGCACTGCAAGCGCGCGGCGTCGTGCCACGCGGCGCTCTGGGCTTCGTACCCACGATGGGGGCATTGCATGAGGGACACCTGAGCCTTGTGAGACTTGCGCGCGAGCGGCACGAGCGCGTGGCCGTCTCCATCTTCGTCAACCCGAAGCAGTTCGCGGCACATGAGGACCTGGGCAAGTACCCACGCACCTTCGAGGCGGACCTCGAGGCGCTCTCGCGCGCCGGCGGCGTCGACTTCGTCTTCGCGCCGCGCGCCGAAGAAATGTACCCTCGCGGGCCGCGAGGCGCACGCCTCGCGCCGTTTGTCGACCTCGAGGGCGCGGACGTGGTCGGCGAGGGGGCGGCGCGCCCGGGCTTCTTCCGCGGCGTGGCGACGGTCGTGACCAAGCTGCTGAACATCACGCAGCCCCGGGCCATGTACCTCGGCCAGAAGGACGGCATGCAGTGCATCGTGCTCCAGCGCCTCGTGCGCGACCTCGACTTCGACGTGGAGGTCGTGGTGGGACCGACTGTACGTGCGCCCGACGGCCTCGCCCTCTCGAGCCGCAATGTGTACCTGTCCGCCGAGGAGCGCGCGGCGGCGCCCGCCGTGTACGCCGCCCTGACTGCCGTCGCCGACGCGTATGCCCAAGGCGAGCGCTCGGCAGCTAGGCTGCGCGCGCGCGCCGCGGCCGTCATCGGGGCGCAGCCTCTGATGGCCCTCGACTACCTGAGCCTCGCGAGCATGCAAGATGGCCAAGAGCTCGAGGGACTGCTGGGCGGCAGCACGGGCGGCGAAGACGCCGCCGGCGTGCTCGCGGCGATCGCGGTGCGCCTTGGCAACACGCGCCTCATCGACAACGTGGTGCTCGCGTGAGGTGGGCGAGGCAAGGCAGCACCCCCTCGGCAGCACCCCCTCGGCAGAATGGCGACATTAAGGCGACACGCATGGCCGAAGTCAGCCGAGAGCATCGAGCATGGGCAGGTGCAGTGGAGGTGAAGCGCGGGTCGGCGCCCGGCGGGTCAGGAAGACGACCTGCCAGCGGCGACTGGAAAAAAAGGGACCGTCGTGGTACCAAATGTTACCAAATGTATCCCCATCGACCGGAAAAGCGGATTGGTGATAACGTTAGTGATAACGTTTTAACGATCGTACTTCGTTAGCGGGCGATCCGCGTGTCCGATCTCGCATCTCCGCGGATGAACTCCCCGATCCCGCTACTGCGCACACGAAACCGGTTGACGGACGACGAACCGGCTGCTATCGACCGCGGGTAATACCGAAGTTGAGGAAACTGTACCGCGCACAGGCGTGGGGCTGTCGAACGACGTGCCGATGGGGCTGCGCGACGCCGACGGCCGTGGCCGCGGCGGCGGCGTGACACGTACAGCATCATCGAGCGTCATCAAGGGGACTCCAAGTCCAACTCGGAGGTCGACCCCGCACATATTGCCTAATCAGCTGTACGCCTGGACCGTCACGCGCATCACAGGAACCACAATGTCATCTCGCATGGAGCCGCGTCCCAATTCCCTCGGTGCACCCGGCTGTACTCCTGGCGCTCCCCACCACCACAGGCCTTCTGAGAGGTCATCGGCTTGATCGCACCGGCGCGAATACTCCACCACAGCCGCTCGAGCCCGCTTTCAAATAGAGTTAAAAGCGGCGCCTGAGATGGGCGTGCACATGGCGCAGAGCCTCCGAGGCTGCTGCCGCTGCTGGGACAAGTCGGCATCGGACAAGTCGGCAACTCCTTGCCCCCCATGCCTCGCCCCGCATGCCTTGCCACCAATCGGGCGGGACGTCACTGCTGCTCGCAGTACCGTCCCTCGGACCCGCTCAGCCGCGCGCTCTCGTCGCACTGGGCGTTGTAATGAGGGTCGTACTGGGCGTGGCCGCCGCCAAAGGCAGCCGCCATCCAGTCTACGGCCCCCAAAGGTCTCGCACACGCGGCAAGCGGCGGTGGCGGCTCAACTGTCTCGGCCCGCGAGCCGACCGGCGAGGTGCTGCGCGAGGTACCGTGCGAGGTGGTGCCACGTGGCGCGCCGCCCCGTGGCGGGAGGGGCGGCACATTGACGGCGAGGCCCAGCGAGGCAAACCAAGGGTGCTGTAACGCGACGTGCGCGGGGCTGCGGTTGGCGACATCGACGACAACGAGCTCCTTGACGAGCTGGCGGGCGGCGGGTGGCGAGGCGGACGTGAAGGCCTCGTGGCTTGCACGCACGATCCGGATGTTGAGCTGCTCCATCGACGATCCGCGGAATGCCGGCTTTCCCTCGAGCATCTCGAAGACGACACAACCAAACGCCCACATGTCGACCAGCCACGCGAGGTAAGGTTCTCGACGCGATAGCTCAGGCGCCATGTACTGTGGCGAGCCGCAGACGGTCTTGACGCGCCGAGTACCGCAGTCGACTGCGAACCCGAAGTCGCAAAGCTTGATCGCCGCGTGCCCGGCATCCTCGAAGAGGATGTTCTCGGGCTTGATGTCACGGTGCGCGATGCCGTGGCTGTGCAGGTGACAGAGCGCGGAGCCGACCTGAGCGGCGATCTGGCCCGCCTCGCGCTCGCCCAGGCCGGTCGCATGCGGCCGCCCCGCCAGCTTACGCTGCAGCGAACCGCCCGAGCAGTACTCGAGGATGGCATGCAGCGACGACTTCGTGTCGAGCAGCTCGATGATGTTGGCGACGTGCGCATGCGCTGTCGGCTGCAACGCGCGCAGCACATCGAGCTCGTTCTTCATCGCCTGCACGAGGTGGGGCTCCTTGGCGATCTTCTGCTTGTTGAACGTCTTGACCGCCACCTCGCGCTTCGTCGACAGGTGCCGCGCCCGCGCCACCTGCGAGAATGCACCCTGTGCGATTGGGCTCATGGTCTGGTAGCCAAAGGGCGCGAGCGGGTCGGTGCCGCCCACGGACATGCGCCTATTCTGCGATGAGGACATCGACGGACGTGCGGACAGTGCGCGTCGCGGCGTCTGCGCCGCATAGGCCGCCGCCGCTGCTGCGATGCCTGGAGGACGATTGTTGATCTCCTTTGGCAACGGGCGGCGCGTCTCGTTGCGGCTGGTGAGCGGCGCGCGAGGCGTTCGGTGTGAGAGGTTACCCGGCAGGCCGACATCCGACGCTGCCCGGACCTGCATCACTCCAGTGCACGTGTGCCGCTCGTCGCAAGATCGGCCCAGTCCACCGCAGTTGAGCGATCGTTTGGTTGCTTCGCGGAAAAGGGAAATGACGAACGTCATCAGTACCGTAGCCGAGCGCGGGATGGTCACTCTGCACCGATGGACACTCAGCGGCGAGCTGCCGCCCAAAGAATCTAAAGGATTGAGCGGCTCACTACTACTGCTCAACGACTGCCCCGACGTCCCTCGCGATCTCAGTGCCCGCGCACCAGCTCGTCGCCCAGGCATTCAAGAAATTGTAGCCGCCGGTGATGCCATCGACATCGAGCACCTCGCCGGCGAGGAAGAGGCCAGGTGGCTCCTTGCACTCGAACGAGTGCGCGTGCAGCTGTGAGAGGTCGGCGCCGCCCGCGGTGACAAACTCGTCCTTGTTGGTCGACTTGCCGACGCCGCGCAGCTTGCTGGCTACGATCGCCTGCGCCACGCGCCGCAGCTCCACCTTGGGCAGCTGCGCCCAGGTCTTGGCGGGATCGACTCCCGCGCTAGTGACCAGGTTTGCCCACAGACGCTTCGGCAGCCCGACTGGACAGTATGAGCCAAGCGCCTTGTTGGGCGCCCGCGCGCCGAACCCGCGCAGCTCCTCAACAGCCTGCTCCTCGTTCAGGTGCGGCGCCCAGCTCACGCTCACCTCGGCGCGATACTGATGCTCCGCGAGCTCGCGCGCCGCAAATGCCGAGAGTCGGAGGCACGCGGGGCCCGAGAGGCCCTTGTGTGTGATCAAGACTGGACCGGTAGCCTCGAAGGCGGCGCCCGCGCCGCCGCCCTTGCGCCGACCGCCGCCGTGCTTGCGCCCGCCGCTGCTAGCGGCTGTGGTGGTGGTCGTGGTGGTGGCTGCGGTCGTCTCGCCGCCGCCGCTGCCGCTGCTACCGCTGCCGCTGCTACCGCTGCCGCTGCCTCTCGCGTCGGCGGCGAGGGCGTCGCTGTGGACACCTGCTTCCGCCTCAGCCTTGGCCTCCACCTCCGCCTCCACCCCGCCCTCCGCCCCGGCCGGCTCGTTGGGCAGCCAGCGCAGCCGCACAGCTGCCTCGGGCACGGAGATGCCCGCGAGGCCGCTAGTCACGTGGTTGGGCGCGAGGTCGAGGGTGAAGAGCGAAGGCACCGGAGGCACGATGCGTACGCCGAGGTCGGAAAGGAGCCGGTGGCCCTCGCGTGAGCCGCCCGTGGCAAAGAGCAGCGAGCGGCAGCGCACCACCTCAGAGCCGCCATCGGCCGTGTAGCACACCTCAAAGCGCTCCGCGGTGCCGCCTCCGCCGTCCTCGCCGTCGCCGTCGTCGTCGTCGCCGTCACCGAGCCGATGCACCTTGGTGACCTTGCAACGCGTGAGTACCTCCACCCCTGCCTTCCGCGCTGCGTCAGACAGGGCGTTCACGATAGTCGCACTATCGTCCGTCGTTGGGAACATTCGGCCATCGGCCTCCGTCTTAAGCTCCACGCCGCGGGCGCGAAACCAAGCGGCCGCGTCCTTCGCGCCAAAACGCTTGGTGAAGGTACCGAGCATTGCGCGCTCGCCGCGTGGATAGCCACTTGCAAGCTGTCGCACCTCCTTGGTCTCGTCGTGGCACACGTTGCACCGACCACCGCCGCTGATGCTCACCTTGGTCAGGCAGCGCGGCGAGGCCTCGAGCAGCAGCACGCGGAGTGAAGGCGCGAGCGACGCGGCTCGAATGGCGCCGAAGAAGCCCGCGGCGCCGCCGCCGATGACTACGAGATTCGCGGGTCGAATAGCAGGGCGCGTGGTGACGCCAGCGGCGAGACTAATCAGAACGAGGCTGTTCATGAACGTGCAATCAAGTCCAAGTCATGTCAAGTCAAGCTGTCAAGGCAAAGGCAGCGGTAGTGCGGTACCGTTGCATACACCTCAATTCCTTATACTCGAGCCGCATGATGCGAGTGCGCAGAGAGTGAGGGCGCAGAGCGACCGAGGGCCGGCAGCCGTGGTGCCGTGCGGGCGCAGCAAGTGGCTCCAGACGGTGGGCCACAAGCCCCGCGACCAAGCGATGCAAGTCCCGCCCAAGTCAGAGCTAAATTAGCTAAAGTACAGCTGCATACGCTATTACTGATTACAGTATAGATATCACACCCGGTACCTCACACCATGATGGGTCCTCCCAGGGGCAGGGGGTGCGCCAGGGGAGAGCACAGTCAGCAGAGGCGACGAGGGCGGCGCGAGCGGGTGCCGGTTTGGGCGCCTTAACTCATATAACTTGTGTCGCGCAGGCTTACTGTTAGACCTTCACCTTCGTAAGTTGCACATCATAACAAAATCAAACAATGGCGGAACCGGAAGGGAGCAAGGGACCTACGGGGGGATGGGAATGCAATGAAGGCTGACCCCCGCGCGACTCGCGTAGTGAGGACCTGTTCTGACGGCGCGGTTCCTCGTCCCATTCGCATTCCATACATGTATTATCGATAACATCGTATTCCATACATGATATTATCGGATCCATGAAATTATCGTGCTCCGCTGGCAGACTTATCGCGCATGCCCAGAACGCCCACTATGCAGCCATCTGACGCTCTGCCACCGTAAACAACGATGCTCTGGTCGGCACCGATTACAAGTTCAAAGTGCTCCTCAAGTTCATCGGCGAGCACCTCGGTTGCATCGAGGATGGGTTGCATGCCGTCAGGTGGAGCTCGAAAGCCGGCGACACGCGCGCCATTTATCAGCTTCAGAGAGCCCTCTGCTAAGTCAGCATCAGGGCTACAGCAAAAGCCGACGAGCCGGTGTTCGTCGAAGTTTCGGGTGTATAACGAAGCGACATCGGGGCAGCCGAGAGCACTTAGACAGGCCTCGCCCACTTCCATATCTTCTGCTTCCGAAATGACGATCGTCTGCGCAATCGATCCGCCACCGAGAGAAGCCGAATCGAGTGCTCCGTCGAGTGCAAGGGCTATTGAGTGAGCGAGCTTGGGCGCCTCGTCGAATGAGGCTGCAGGTTCGCAACGCCGCTTGTCGAGATACGCGGAGAGCGCGGTCGATGAGTATGGGTCATATACGTGGAGTCGCGATGCCATCGTAATGGTTGACACGCTCACGTGTCGCACAGGGGAGTGGCCGATGTGAAGTGCTGCTGTCGCCGAGGCCGTGGTCAGCAGAACCGAGCGCGAAGCCAACATCGAAAATTCGTGCTCGCGTTCATGTTAATACACACAACACGTAACGAGCACAGCCAATGGTTGAAATCGAAAACCCAACACCGGACCGGCGTACGAACGGATGCGGTTAGCACTTGCTCGGGGACTTTTGGACCCCCCTTGTCATCTGTGAACAGCAGCAACAGCCTTCTCGATCTCATGCCGGAAAGTGCTCGGAACACACATGCCGACGACGGTGGCACCCACCCTGCTTCGTGCCATCCTTCGCAGTGCTCAACGATTTGACAAAAAGCCGGCCTACCGCGTACTGCTGTCTGCCCCGCGTGATCGTGATTACGATCTGTGCATAGGCTCTTGGACGCCCATCGAGGCTGCAGTGGGGTCAGAGTCCTCGACTGCTGAAGCGGCGGCGGCCAGAGTCCTCGACGAGGCCGTGCGACACGTGTGCAGCGGCTCGCGTCTGTATCCGGGTGTCCCGCCATCTCACCCACCGTCCACCATGCTTCATGCAATCAAATCTGCCATTCGCGGCGCACTCAGCGATGGGAACGCGGCGCGGCACGTCGATGCTGGCTTCGCGTTGCTACGGCGGCTCGAGGCCAAGATGGCCATGGGCGACAAGATCCTGGCACCAGACGAAGACCGAGCCGTTGGAAGCGATGGTGCCTCGTCCTGGTGCAAGGAGTACGAGGCGCCATGCCCACGAAGCCGCTCCCACCTCAACATCCCGGCGCCAGGCGACGTGCTCGTTTCGCACCCGCTGCTGCGCCGCGACGTCGTCCTCGTCCTCGCAGCTGACGGCCCCGACGGCTTCGCCATGGGCCTCGTGATCAGTGCGTGCCATGTCAGCAGCGTGCAGCGCACAAGCATGCGATCTCTGCGCGCTGATGCCTTTCTCGTCGACTCGCGTGCGTGTGTGTGCCAGACGCGCCAACGCCATTGCGGCTGGGCTCGTCGCCATCGACATCGAGCCGCGGCTGGTCGGTAGGCCCGCCGCCCAGGCCGAGGGGCGCCGCTATCTCCGGCCCGGCAGTCCGAGAGGTGCCAACATCGCAGCAGTGGACCACCGGGCGGCGCCAGCTGACGGACGAGCTCGCAGCCCAGCGTCGTGTGAGGGACGACGACCTCGGCGTCTTTGCGTCGCACGTGATCCATTCGGGCGGCCACGACGGCGCGGGCAACCTCACGATGCTCCACCCGTACGCGCAGGTGCGTGGCTGCGCGCGCGTGCAAGAGGGCCTGTACTATGGTGGTGATCTCGCCCATGCAGCTTCGCTCGTGCGCGAAGGGCGTGCGCACGAGGGCGACTTTCTGTTCGTCAAGGGGCGATATGACTGGCGGCCCGCCGAGCTGCGAGGCGAGCTCGAGCTTGGCGAATGGGCACACGCTCCCCGGCACGCCCCGGCAGCCGCCGCTGCTCTTGCGGCGATACGTCGCCCGCCGCCGACGCCGCCGACGGCGACGGCGACGGCGACGGCGACGGCGACGGCGACGGCGACGGCGATGGGTGTTGTGGCGCTGGCCGCACGCGATCCGCCCGGCGACGAGCTTGCGCGCCAAAGGTACGCTCAGAGGCACGAGTGCTGGGCGGGCGTGGTCGCCGCGCTCGCGGCGGACGAGGGCCATATGGCGGACAGCGAGGGAAACGGTGGCGCGCTGGCGGCCCGATGGCGCGAAGGGCTGCGTGCGTGGCTACGCGTGCGGCCCTTGCACCAGGAGGAGGCTGCGGAGCTCGAGGCCATCCGTGCGCGAGGCCGGGCGGTGCGCGCATTGCAGGCGGCTGAGCCACCGCCCTGGCGCACGCGCGAGGATTGGAAGGCGGATCTTTGGTAACTTTCGGTAGCCGCGGACGGCCGGGCATGCGCCACTAGCTCGGGGGGGTCACAATTAGGATTCCTAGTCCTTTTTAGTCGACACACTTTCGAGGCAGCGTACTTTTCGAGCTTTCACTGCTCGTCTCGTCTCTTGACATCTACAGATCTACTACAGTTGCGCGGTAAGACTTCACAAACCCGCACGTCTACCTGTGCACTTTACAATGTACAAAGGACGCCGTGTGACGGGCTGACGCGTCCCGACTCCGGTTAACTCCGGTTAGCTCCACCACATGACTCACCTCATCTCCCACGGCGGTGTCGCTTCCCACGCCCACCACCCGCCGCCACCGACACCACCTTCCAACGCGTGCACCGTGGCGCCTCCGACCGCCGCCGAGAGATCCTCAGCGCTCGAACCACACACGGGCTTTGAGCAGCAGACGCGGAGGGCGCCCTGCAGCACGACGCGGCGAGGAGCGCTGCCAGAGCGACCAGGTGCCCACCCATCGCCATCCGTCGGGGTCGCCTCCTTGATCTCGGCCTCGATCTCGGCCTTGATCTCGGCCCAGCGCAGCCGCCCAGCGCGCCATCGCATGGACACGCGCCAACCGCCGCGCGCCCGCAGCCCGCTGACGTCGCCGTCCGTCCAGGCGGGCGGCAGCGCAGGGAGCAGCCTCAGATCGCACATGGCGGCGGGAGCGGCCGCAGCGGCGGGCGTGTTGGGTGTGAGCGGGCGCGAGTGGAGGAGCATCTCGGCGACGCCCGAGACGACGCCGCCGTTGGCGTCGAGCTGGAAGACCCCGCTGCCTGGCGTGGCCGACGTCGCGCGCGTTGCGCACGGCGCGCATTTGCCACCACCTACCGCTCGCTTGCCGACGAGCTTTGGGTGTAGCCCCAGGAGCGCATCGGAGGCGAACTCGTGCAGCGTGTACCGTAGCGCCGCGTGCGCCCTCCCGCCATCAAAGAGACGCGCCCACAGGCTCACGGCCCACGCGGCCGACCAGCCCACATGCGCACCGCCCGCGCGCAGCCGGCGCTCAATCGAGCGCCTCGCCGCCCGCGCGTGTGTCGGATGCTCGAGCCCATCGAGCGTGTGGCCCGGGTGCAGCGCGTACAGGTGTGAAAAGTGGCGATGCCCTTCGTCCGCTGCTGGCTGTGCGTCACCCGTGCCCCACTCAGCGAGCTCGCCTAGTGAGGGAAGCAGTCGCAGCTCATCAGAGGCAATCAGAAAAGTCATCAGCGGCACTCCCCATTCAGCGAGCTCGCCTGCCCACGAGAGCTGCGGCAGGCCACGGTTAGGGTTCGGGTTCGGGTTCGGGTTAGGGTTAGCTCGCCTGCCGACGAGAGCTGCGGTAGGCCGCCACCGGGCAGCCGCGGCAGCAGCGCCGCCATGCGTGCACCTAGAGCTCGGTCTACCGGCCCGAGGCTCCCAAGGGCCTCGAGAAAGTGAACTGCCACCACCACGGCGCGTATGAGGTGGGCAATCACGCCCAGGTCGATCGCCACGTCGTACGCGAGGATGCGCGTCGCGCTCCCGTTGTGCCCATCGAGGTACGCGTTCTCGGGCGAGTGCGACGGGCCCCAGCGCAACCGGCCGCCGCCGCCGCCGCCGCCGCCGCCGCCGCCCTCGCCGCCGCCCTCGCCGCCCCCGTCGCTCTCCGAGGCGAGTCGCAGCCCTTCCTCGGCAAAGAGGGCGGCGCCGCGCAGCAGTGGCCACGCCTCGAGCAGATGCGACGCCTCCGCCGTGTACTCAAAGCGCTCAAACAACTGCAAAGAGGCCCACGCGCCGCAGCTGGTGCACAGTGACCAAAGGGGCGGCGCGAGCGGTGCGGCGGAGGCCCAGCCGTCGGTGAAACCGTGCGCCATCCACGCGCCCGCCACGGCGCTGCCGTAGAGCTGCCGTGCTACCGCCTCGCCCGAGGCCGCCACTCGCGCGAGAAAGGGGGCCAGCGGCAAGGCGCAGCGCGCCAATCCCGTTGGACCCGTCCCCCAGTACGCCTGCTGCAGGTTGATGTTCAGATGGTAGTCGGCGCCCCACGGCGGGCGCGTGCCCTCGGCCCACAGCCCTTGGAGATTGGGCGGGAGCGTGGCGCGCGAACCTGACGAGGCAAGGAGGAGGTATCGACCCAGCTGCACAAACGTCTCGACCAGCCCCACGTCCTCAAGCGGCGCCCCCGACGACGCGGTTGTGGAGCCCGACGCGGCTGTTGAGCCCGGGGCGTCGGCCGAGGAGGCGGAGGCGTCGGTGGCGGGCGTGGAGGCGTCGGTGGCCGAGGTGGGTGCGGCGGCGGCCGCGGCGGCGGCGGCGGCGGCGGCGGCGACGCGGGAGGCGGCGAGGCGCTGGTCAGTGGGCATATGGGGTTGTCGAGTGCCATGGTGCAGGCGGAGGCGGAAGGTGCCGAAGCTCGCCGCGTGATGCGCCGTGTGCCGCGCCACAAGCGATGCCCACGTGCGGCGGCCCGCCGCGCTCAGTGTCTCAAAGCAGCGAGCGATGAGCGCCGGGCTGCTCTGCTTTCGGAACTGCAGTCGCTCCTGGAAGTCGGTAGCCGCGCTTAATAGAAGTTGAACCGAGCGAACTCTGCGTACGCTGATCGTCGCGCCGCCGTCCTCGTCCTCGCCGCCCTTATCCTCCATCGGCGTGTCCGACTGGGACGCCACCAGCGCCAAGACGGCGCCAAAGGCGACCCCATCGCGACTTGTGCTGCCGACAATGCTGATGGCCCGCCCCAGGAGGTGCGGCAGCGAGGTGCTCGACGGCGTGTTGGCCGCCGTGCCGCGCACGAGCCCGCCCACCGAGCTTTGGCCGTCGCGTCGTGAGAGACTGAAGACCGCGTCGAAGGCACACGAGCTGTTGAGGTGCAGGGCGAGCACCTGATCTGGCGACGAGACGAAGACCGAGCGCTCATACATGCATGCACCGCTCTGAAAGCGGACGGTGGCGATGGCGGACTCGAGATTGAGTTCTCGACGGTACTCGACGACGTCGGACGTCACGACGCTTGCGCCCCTCGCGCCAAGGTCGGCGCCGCTGGCGGAGAGGCGCAGCCCGAGTGTGCCCAGAAATTCGTACGAGTGCACCTTTCCAAGCGGGAGCTTTGCTGCCGCAGCCTCGGCGCCATGCACGTCGCCCTCGGCCATGCGTCGACGCATGGCACGGCCGGCGTCGGCACGCTCCTCGAGGCCGCGCGTGAACTCGTCGTGTGCGGCGCGGCTCGGGGGCGGGCCGGCGAAGAGCGACTCCTCGTTTAGGCTTAAGGCGTCCTTCCACGGACGGCCGTAGACGAGAGCCCCCAACCGCCCATTGCCTATCGGAAAGCTGTCCTCCACGCGCGTGGCCGGCTGCGCAAGCCACAGCGATTCCGCGCGAGGCAGCTCGTCGGCCGCCGCGCCTTTGGCGAGCTCTTCGTCCACGGCAGCGGCCGCGAGCACGGGCGCGCTCAGCAGCAAGGCGCTCGACGAGGCGCGAGGCATGGCGGCCGACGAGGCGCTCGACGACGAGGTGGCCACCTTGGTGGCTGATGCCTGAGCGAGCCTTGCCGTACGGCCTCCTTTGACGCAGCGCGAGCCGCCAGGGTAGCCGCCGCCGCTGCGTATTGCGTCGGAGCACGGCCATGGCGTCCCCTTCACGTACCCGCGGCAACCGGCCAGCGAGGAGCACCACACGCACCGCACGCCTGAATCAATAGGCTGCTTGCGTGCGCGGATGCGCAAGCACGCCGAGCAGGAATGCGAACCGGAGGCAGCGCAATTGACGCTGTCCACAGCTACGAGGTCGGCGGGCTCAGCATGTGCCTGAATGGCAATCACCTCGTGGTCGTGGGGCTCAGCGTGTTCCTGAATCGCCGCTGGTGGTGGAGTTGGTGCGCCTGTGGCGGGTGCGTGTAGCACCACGCTCAACGGCGCTCGATTGAGGTATGCATAGAGGAGGAAGTGTGCGTAGAGGAGGGCGCCCACAGAGCCGATGGCGACGCGCCGCCGGCCCGCCCGCCCGACCGCCGCCAGGGACGCACCGCAACCTTTGTGTAGTCCATCCATTCACAACATTCGCATTCGAGAATTCCTCGAAATGGCACCTGTCCCTAAAGGATCCGCTCAGGTGTGCGCTGGGGATCCTTGCGGCGCTAGTGAGAGATTTAATCATATGGGATCGAAACATTTCCGAGAATTCCGCAAATTACATGCAACTCACTCATCTCGCGTCGCCGCACAGGGCTGTGATGACCTCCCAAAGGGTGGTTGCTATGTCAAATTTAGATGGCGGGCGGCGTCAGATGCTCCATGTGCTCAGCTTGATGGCACTGTCGCAAGCGTCGCTGCGCCCTGCGGTAGCATTGGATGGAGTGGCATTGGATGGAGTGGCACCGGGATACAATCCGGGCCAGTTGCCCAGTGAGCTCGGTGACGTTGCTTTGGGTGGACTCAAACCGGGCACTGGCAGACCGCTCAATGCACTCATCAAGATGCGGGCGGAGACGGGCATCGAGCGGGTGTCGCCGGGGCAGAGCCCACTCTTCAAGGCGGGACAGATTTTCGATGAGCTGAAGACTGCCCAAGGTGGGATAGCCTCGGTGGTTTTTGCCTACCCAGAAGAGTGGACACTCGCTGGTGGTCCCAATCTCGACGTGCGAAATGTCAAGGAGAGCGACTCCGCCTTCGTCCTCGCTGCACCGCTCCCGCTCGGAAAGACGATTGAGATTCTCGACGAAGAGTTCTTCCTGAACGTCATCTTCGATCCGCAGGGCAAGTACGGGCAGTATGGCGCTGTGGACGACCGCAAGGTGGTGAGCTTCGAGCACGTCTCAGTCACACTGCCCACCGGCGGCCAGCAAGCCTATGCAAGGATCGATCTCAAATTTGCCCCGCTCTCGTACAATCAGAATACCGTGCAGCGACGGGCCCTGATCTCGGCGACGGCAGTTGGTGGCACAGTCTTCATCTGCGTGGCTGGCTCGCTCGCGAATCGCTACAAGACGTTGCAGCCCGAGCTGGCATCCATCCAGCAGTCCTTTCGCGCCCTCGGAAATGCAGCACGTGCCTCTAGTCCTTCTTGAGTGACGCATTATTTGAGCAATTGCATACTAGACTTTAAGTAGTAAAGCACACCGTAGTACACGCGAACGGCAGCGCATAGTTAGCGCATAGTCACGTGGAGGCATGTCACCGCGGAGGCATGTCACGAGGAGGTATACTAGTCTATACAAGCTGCAGCTTTACCAAAGCTATTACGCAATTACGGCAAGCTATAATCGAGTCGAAACGACTTCGACTACAGTGTCGATAAACAAGCGCACCCGAATACTCCCGAAGTCCCGATAGCCTGCCCGGTCGGGTTGGAAAGAGTGGGCGGAGAGGATGAGATGTGTATGCCCAGACCGCAACTTGTACTACTCTCCATCCGAGTCCGACGCAACCACGATCCTCCATCGACCATGTTCGTCCATGTGGCGGACGATGAAATCCATCGACAACAGACAACCTAAAGGAAGCCTGTCGAATGACTTGACTTGACTTGACGACACGATCCGCCCCTCAAAGACCGCTGTGAAGGTGCTTTCGTGAGTGTGAACTTAGTGTCGCGAGCATGAGAATGAAGCGGCTGTGACGTGTGCGAGGTGTTCGACCTTCACGCTTGTTTGAGTTTGGTCTGTGCGTGTTGGTGTGTTGTGAATGAACTTAGTGACTCAGAATGGACGCGCTCCGTGCAATGTTCCCTGGTTTCGACCAGGGCTCGCTACAGGCCGTGCTCGACATGTGTGGCGCAGATGTAGCCGCAGCCGCCGACTTCCTCCTCGGAGACGGTGGCCAGGCGCTGGCCGCTGCCGCCGCTGCCGTGGCAGCGGGTGGCGGCGGCGAGGTGGAAGAAGAGGAGGTTGAAGCTGAGGTGGAGGGCGAGGAGGAGGGGGAAGAAGAGGACGAGGACAACGAGGACGACGAGGACGAGGAGGAAGGCCATGTGGAGATCGAGGAGGACGATGATGCTGACGAGAGCCCCGCGGAGGTGCAATCCTCGGCCAAACGGCTGCGCACGGTCGAGCCCACAGACCCTGCGAAGCTCATTGCAGCCGGCAAGTCTAACTTCGCGAGATTCGACGCGCGGCTCATGCGGAAGACACCCCTCGACCTGATCAACCTGATGCCCTCAAAGCTCTCTCACACATCGGTCACGCTCTGGAGCGACGATGTGACCGACAGCGCGGCGGCGCTGGGCATGGTCTCCTCGGCCGAGAGCGGCTGGTGGGTGCATCATTTCCCCACGGCGGAAGTGGACCATGTGTGGCGCGTGCTGGTGAACTCGCACATGCAGAGCAAGGCGCTCGGCCAGGTGGTTCACGTGCAGGTGGCGCACTCATTCGCACACCAGAGCGAAGCGGTCGAGGTGGAGGTGCGCGTGCTCGTGAGCACGCGACAGCAAGCAGAGCCAACGGCGGCGCTGAGGAAGGCGGGCGCCGCCCTCCTGTCCATCGCACCCTCGTCGCACAGCCGGCCACACATCTTCTTTGTGCGTGGCGCGCTCGGGCTTCTCGAGACGCGCGCAGAGCTCGAGGGGCGCTCCGAGTACAAGCTCTCTCGCGAGAGGCCGAGCCCCAAGGAGCGGGAATCGAGCGCGGCAGCCTCCAAGCTGCCGGGTCGACCCTTTCAGCTCATCGAACCCGACCGCGCCCATCACCAGTTGTACAAGGCCGACAAGGCAAGTGGGCAAGGGTGGACCAAGGTCGACGGCTAGCTCCCCGCAGGTCTCACAGCTCGGTCCTCTGCAGCTGTGCAGCTGTCATCTACAGTACTGGAGTATAAGAGTGTAGGAGAGACGGAGAGGAGAGTAAGATGCGGAAATGAATGTGGAATTGATAAGGCGTATTGCGTCTTTTCGTCGCGGTTTTTTTTGCCTTTTTTGGACTGCGAATACAACTTCTGTGATGAGACGGGTCGGGGCGGCGGAAACAGCTCGTCTGTCGATGACTGAGAAACTGCGCCCGGACAGCGCACCGCAGCGGCGGGCCCAAGAGGCCTCGGACATCGGCGCCGGGCGGCCTGGCTCCGCGCCGAATACAACCCACCGCAGCTTGAGGTCTAGGTGGCAAAGGGCCCGGTTGATCTTGCGGCTCTCAAACAGCGCGGTGCTTCGATTGAGAGCTGAACATGGGTGCATCGCGCATGAACAGTACTTGGAAAAGCTCCGTCGTGGTGTCAAGGCGGTCCAATTGGGTGATGAACTGGGCTTCCGGCGCAGCTTAGCAGCCGAGACAAGGCGGCAAACAGACGTGCTGTCAAAGGGCACGACCATCTTGGAGGTGGCCTCGGCCAACGAGTTGGCGAGTACGCCAATGTGGCTGCAGGGGGACGTCAGTTGGTCGACTGAAGAGAATACACGCAAGCGTCAGCAACTCCGACAGGATGGCCCTGTTCGCGAATTACTTCAGAAGTTTTGGGAAGCGGCCCAGCGCAGCTTACAGCAAGCTTCTGGTTGCGATCACTCCGACAGCCTGCACTACGAGGGCTACGCACAACTCTTCCGACGTGTGTACCGACTCGTGATCGAGGAGTACGACGATGCAGACGTCGAAGCGAGTATCTCCGAGGACTGGCTCGACGACACACGCGGTCTGAGCTCGCTTCATCGAGAGTCGTTCTGCGACGCTGTATTCCAGGTTGCAGACATGTGCGAGACCGCTTCGCGATCGATTCCCTCATGCCTTGCGCTGACGGCGACCGCGTATCGCATCGCTGCGCGCACTACTTGGCAGGTGGACAGACGGAATCTCCTCGATGGAGTACTGCGAGTTCCTGTCACGCCTCTTTGACAAGGTCACTATTGTAGTCGAGGAGCGCGGAACTGATGGCGCGATGCACACAGTCCACTACATATGGAAAGACCTCAAGCAGGTGAGTTTTGACGGGTCTTTCAGCGCCTCCTCCAATGGTAGGTCGCAGACAAGTGCTGACGAGGACCATGGCGACTCTGGATTGGCATCCGCTCGAAGGGAGGTCGCAACCTCTGGATGGCTATCGGCTGGAAGCGAGGCGTCGTCCTCTGAATTGGCATCGGCTCGAAGCAAAGCGGGGTCAAACGGGCCCCAGCGATACCTGAAAACCAAGCTCTCGAAGCAAGAGGCGAGGAGAGACTCAGCGGTGCGGATTCAGGCAGCAATCCGCGGCAAGCAATCGCGCAACACCGCGAAGAAAAGAAAACGAGCCGCACGGACGATCACGAAGCATGCTGCTGCAATGGTATCCAAGAAGCTTGCGAGGGTATCTGACTTGTGCTCAACTCGCACAGAAAGTGGACCGTCTGGTCAGGCGAAGAATGGCAGAGGCAGTCCGTTGATCAAGCGGCAGTCCGTTGTTTGGACGGACCCTGTCCGTCTCCACAAACTCTGGTTCGAGCTGGAGCATCGCCAGACTGCTGAGCGTGAGTCGCGTGCATTCCTATGCCACACAGTGATTTTCCGAGCACCACTGTGTTCAAGTGCAGCTCTTCTCAACACTTCCGGCGCCACTGTTCGCGATCGCGCGTACCCACTCGTTGAGCGCCGACCTTGGGGCACACGCTCTCACGCTTCTCATGCAGTCACACCCTGGAATCCGCCGCCCTACCAGCTAGCGTCAGCTCGTGTCACAGCGGCCACCAGGGTTTTCGTTCATCAATATGGCCTATCACCTCGCGTGGGCTCTCACAGATGTGCGCCCGCGAGGCCAGCATCACACTCGACGCAGAGATGGGCCGATCGCGGGACGGGTGCTGCACCATCAGGAAATGAAGCACGTTTGCAGGGGGGGCATGGCGTGCGCACACAGCAGCCCGCTCAGCGACGTTCTCAGATTCACGAGTCGAACGGGCACGCTGTCGCCCAACCTGATCGCCCAGCGCCGAACGCGCAGTCACCCCGAAAACGTTGGATTGTGGCAGCACTTTCGAAAGCGGACTTTGAGACGCTTCATGCGACGGCCGCGCGCCTTGATGACGTGCTTGGTTTGCAGGCGGATCGTGCATACGGCGAGGCTGTATGCCACCTGGGTGGCTTCAATCGCTCTCGTGAGGCGAGGGATGACGAGTAGATCTGAGTGATGTTCGGTTTTGAAGACCCAAGAAACCACCCTCCGCGAACCGCGCACGGAAAGCGTTCCTCCACCTGTGCGCTGTGCGCTGCGCGTGAGATTCGATCTGAGCTGACCATTGCCAAGTCAAGTCAAGTCTATACATAAACAACAGACAACCATACGGAAGCCTATCGAATGTGACTTGACTTGACTTGACTTGACAAGTGATCTTTGTGAATTTCTCAGCTCTCCGTCTGCATGTGTCTCAGTTGAGGCCTGGCCTGTATTGTATTTTTTTGTCTTCACGGCTGTGCTGCTTACGTGTTGTGTGTATTAACACTGAATTTCACGCCGGTTTATGATGACTCGCGGGATCACTCGCGTCACGCACACGGGCAGCGTCTGCGCGCGCGCTCGAGGATGCTGCTAGCAAAATGCCTTTGTTACATGTGTGCAATTCCGGCTCGCAGTTTGTCCGTGTACATGCTCTCCCGACCTGGCGAGGTGGTTGGCATAGACCTGGGCACCACGAGCTCGGCAGTCGCCGTCGTGCTTGGCGGCGAGCCGGAGATGGTTCCAGATGAGGCCGGCCGCACGACAATGCCGTCGCTAGTCGACATTGAGCTTGGCCTGACCGGCCACATGGCCGTCGGTACATCGGCGGTCGGCTCGACGAAGCGGCTCATCGGACGGTCGTACGCAGACGTCAAGGAGTCGGCGGCAGTGCGGGCACTCTTTGGCAAGGCGCTCGCGCCGGCTGAGGATGGCAGCGCCGTCGTGGGTGCGTGCTCGCCTGTGGCCGCGGCCAGCGCGCTGTTGGAACGCCTGTTGGACGTGTCCGAGGCGGCATGCGGCGTGCGCGCATCCAAGGCAGTGCTTACCGTGCCCGCGCACTTTACGGAGCCACAGCGCGCGGCGATGCGTCTGGCCGCCGAGCGGGCAGGGCTCGCTAAGTGCCGACTGCTCGAGGAGCCTGTCGCGGCCGCGCTCGCGTACGGCGTGCGCCTCAAGGACGAGGACGAGCTCGTGATGGTCTTCGACCTCGGCGGCGGCACGCTCGATGTGTCTCTGCTGCGGGTCGGGCGTGGCACCGCCGAGGTGCTCTCGAGCGCTGGCGAGCCTTGGCTGGGCGGAGATGATTTTGACCTCGCGATCGCGAAGCACATTTCGAGCGTGCACGTGCTCGTCGAGCAGGTGGGCGGCGGCCTCGCGCGTCGCGTGGATGAGCGCTCGCCTTTGGTGCGTCAGTTGGCGCGCCTCCTCAAGGAGCGCTGTACAGTCGTCAAGGTGGCCGAGGAGCCGCTGCCCATGGGGCTGAGTTTTGGGGAGACGGGGGCGAGCGAGGGAGGGCGCGAGGGAGGAGAGGCGGTGGCAACGCCCACGCACGTCTCGCTCAGCCGTGCGGCGCTCGAGGCGGCGTGCGCGGATCTTCTGGGTGCGATGCGCCGGCCCGTCATCGAAGCATGCACGCAGGCGCAGGTCGCTCTCCCAGGGGCGGCCCGCGGAGCGGCCTCGAGGGCGAGCACCACAAGCCTCGCGGGGAAGCTCGCGCGCGCGCCGTCGCTGCGCGGGCTGCGCATCAACACAGTGCTACGCGTGGGCGCAGCCAGCCGGATGCCTGCCGTCGGTCGGCTTCTCGAAGCTCTGGTCGGCGTGCCGTGCCCCATCGGCGAGCTGCCGCCGGAACATGCTGTGGCGCTCGGCGCGGCAGTGCAGGCGGGCGTGCTCGAGGGTTCGATCGAGCAGCTCGACGTCTTCAATCCGCTCGAGGCGGCGCTCATCCGTGGCATCGGCAGCGGCGCGGGGCAGCGCACGCAGCGTGAACGCACCGGTGTTCCCTCGGGCTCAAGAAAGAATGGACGGAAGCAGCGGAGGAGCTCGTTGTAAATGTGTTATTGTTTCGCAGTGAGCGGTGAGCGGTGACAAATCAGCAGACCGATGCGCCCCGGAGAGTGTGCTGAAAAGCCCCGCGCCGCGCCCGGGGGCGCGGCCGCGCCGACCGCGGGGCACGCGGGAACCTGGGCGTCGCCTCCGTCAGCCCGAGTCCCAGACGCCAGAGAAATCCCGACCCCAGCGCCCAGGTACCGGTAGCACTCTAAAACATAAGAATGAAGTAGGGAGTTCGAGTTACCGGTCAAACCTGTGTGATCCGTGTGCCCGTGTTAGAAGTCACACACACACACATACACATGTCCCCGTGTGTCCCGTGTGTGCCCCGCTCCCCCCGGTGTCAAACCCCGTGTTCCGCCCTGAGACCTCTGATGCTTTGTTGGTTGTGTGTGTGAATGTGAATGTGTGTCTGTGTGACTTCTATCATACTTTGCCGTAGCCAGCGTGTCCCCAGACGCTCATCTTCGGCCGACCGAAGGCCACACACCGACCCAAGGCAACGCACGTGTGAGCGCGTCCACGTACTCCCCCACCCCTATCCAAGCTATTTGTACTTGAGCACCGGTTGTCGCGTCTGTCGTGTTAACGTTCACACTTTCTCTGAGCGGGCAGTCACATGATGGCGATGCTACAACGCGACGCCGAACGAGCAGATTCTGGCGCTCCAGTGCCCATGCTCCCCCGAAGGGCCGCCACCGTCCCCGCTCCACGGGAAGCCACGATCAGCCCACCGGCTCTGCGGCGGTTGCGCTCCGAACCGGCGCATTCATCGCGGCGTATGCCCCCAGAGTCCATGGTGGCTCATCGCAGTACAATCGTCTGCGAGCAAGTCCCGTGGCGAGTTGCTGAGGAGGCTCTTCGAGCAGCGCCCGACGACGCACAGCTGCATCTTCCCAGCCTCCTCCACTATCCGAGCTCGGCGCCCCTCATGCCCCTGGTGCTGTGCGAGCGCATCGACGACGTCTCCATCGACCGCCTGCACACGCTAGGGTTACTTCCGCACATGGCACGGCTCTGCGCGGTCGCCCGCCATCCGGTGGACCAAAAGAGCGCATTGTTCTTCGGGTGGCCGGAACTTGGCACCTTTGCGGACGCAGACGCTTCTGGGCCCTGGTTCGCACGCCACCCTTGGCAGACGCTCCTCACCGTGCTCTACGGAGTCGCGGTGGGCCTGTGCGCTCTGCACGGAGCGGGAGAGGCGCACGGCGCGGTGACACCCGCAGCCGTTGGAGTCCGCCATGATGGGAGCGCGTGGCTGCTACCGTGTGGCAGCCTGCACGTGCGTCCATCATCCGGGACAGCGACGCTGGGCGAGAAAGCGCTCGCACGCGATGCCGACCTGCGCGGTGTTGGCCGACTCCTCCACGAGCTCGGCAGCGCCGGCGCATCGGCCCCGCCTGCTGTGAGCGTGGCGCTTCTGGAGCTGGCACCCAGGTGCGAGGCACTCGAGCTCACGATGCACGAGGTGGCCGCCAAGCTCGCCGACGTCTTCCGCATGAGCGTGCTGGACTCCTCCACGGCGCCTGCAGGAAACCTGCCGCCTGCGACGCAGCGCTGGTCCCGCCTTCGCGTGCTCATCACTGCTGCTTCGGCCTTTACAGAAGCGGCCGCCACGCGAGCACTGTGCCTCATCTGCCTCGAGGAGGTCAGCACGCGCCGCGGGCTCGCCTGCCCCGAGGGCCACCTGATCTGCTCGGCATGCCTTCAGGGGTACATTTGCAGCCTCGCTGGCTCGGTGAAGCTGCGCAGCTCGAATGGCGCCCTCGACTGCCTCGGCGAACACCAGCAGCCATTCTCATTTTGCAGCAGCATGGTTGAGCCCCTCCTCTTTGGAGATGGGCTGCGGCTCTACCTCGAGACGATGGAGACGACGGAGACGCCAGACGATGGAGAGGTTCACACTCCCGAGTCGATTCAGCCAGAGCTCCACAAGGCCCTGAACCTCAGCTGCCCCTCTTGCGGGGTGTTCTGTGACCCGGATCCAGACGGTTGCATCGCGATGACGTGCAGCAGCTGCCATGTGGCGTTCTGCTGGCTGTGCTTTCAGGCCTGCGGCCGCGATGCGCACCCTCACTGCCACGTGGAGCACGGGGGATACTTTCCGCCGAGATCCGACGTGGACCGATGGAATCGGCGACTCCGATGGCGCCAGGTGGATGGGGTGCTGCAGCGCTCGTTTGGGGGCCGCCACCTGCCCGAGCGGGAGGAGGCCTTGCGCCTCTGTGAGCGGAATCTCGCGGACAGCAAGATTGGGCTGTGGCCCTTCCCGAACGTGCAGCCGTCAGTGGGAGGCATGCTCGGAGCCCTGCCGCACGTGCAGTCTGCGCAGTTTGGGCAGATCGACGAGCTTCGAGCGCTCCTCGACGAAACGCCGGAGCTGATCGACCGGGCCGACGGCCGCGGCATGACTGCGCTCATGGCTGCAGCGCACGGAGGGCATGCTGCAGTCGTCACGGAGCTCCTCGAACGCGGGGCGGACGTTACCTGCAGGGACGATCGTGGGGTGAGCGCTCTGGACTATGCGATCAGGGAGGACAGGCAGAAGGTTGTCTTGGCTATCCTCGCCCACGAGGGGCAGGTCGTGAACGCAGTCGGCCCGAGCGGTAAGACCGCGCTGATGGTGGCTGCCGAGACTGGCCATGACTCGTGCGCTCTCGTCCTGCTCGAGGCGAAGGCCGACCCAAATCAGGCACAGCCCGACGGCTGGACCGCCTTGATGCTCGCTGCCCATTATGGCCACACGCAGGTCGTTCTCGTCCTGCTCGAGGCAAAGGCGGACCCAAATCAGGCAAGGCCCGACGGCTGGACCGCCTTGATGCTCGCTGCCCTAAAAGGCCACGAGCAGGTCGCTCTCGTCCTGCTCGAGGCGAAGGCCGACCCAAATCAGGGAATGCCTGACGGCGTGACCGCCTTGATGGCAGCTGCCCAAAATGGCCACGAGCAAGTCGCTCTCGTCCTGCTCGAGGCAAAGGCCGACCCAAATCAGGCAAAGCCCAACGGCGTGACCGCCTTGATATGCGCTGCCCAAAATGGCCACGAGCAGGTCGCTCTCGTCCTGCTCGAGGCGAAGGCCGACCCAAAACAGGCAAAGTCCGACGGCGGGACCGCCTTGATGCTCGCTGCCCTAAAAGGCCACGAGCAAGTCGCTCTCGTCCTGCTCGAGGCGAAGGCCGACCCAAATCAGGCAAGGCCCGACGGCTGGACCGCCTTGATGCTCGCTGCCCTAAAAGGCCACGAGCAGGTCGCTCTCGTCCTGCTCGAGGCGAAGGCCGACCCAAATCAGGGAATGCCTGACGGCGTGACCGCCTTGATGGCAGCTGCCCAAAATGGCCACGAGCAAGTCGCTCTCGTCCTGCTCGAGGCGAAGGCCGACCCAAATCAGGCAAAGCCCAACGGCGAGACCGCCTTGATATGCGCTGCCCAAAATGGCCACGAGCAAGTCGCTCTCGTCCTGCTCGAGGCAAAGGCCGACCCAAATCAGGCAAAGCACGACGGCTGGACCGCCTTGATGCTCGCTGCCCATTATGGCGACGAGCAGGTCGCTCTCGTCCTGCTCGAGGCGAAGGCCGACCCAAATCAGGCAAAGTCCGACGGATGGACCGCCTTGATGATCGCTGCCGAAAATGGCCACGAGCCGTGCGCTCGCGTCCTGCTCGAGGCTGGGACGACACTGCTTACAGCCAGCGTGCCCCTATCGGCAACCCTCATTACAGGATTCAGCACGATTGGCGTTCAAGTGGCCGCGGCGCCCGTCAAAGCCTTTTACGAGATCGAGCTCATCGCAATTGGCGGTGCGCAGCAGCTCGGGTGGGCATCGCCATCGTTTCTTGTCGGAGCGAGCGCTCCCTTGGGCGAGGGTGTAGGTGACGATGATGTAAGCTGGGGGGCTGACGGTGCACGAAAGCTCTTATGGCACGCAGGAGAGAGTCAATGGGAGGAACAGTGGGCTGCAGGTGACGTCATCGGCCTTGGGTCGGATCTCACCACAGGCACAATCTGGTTTGGCAAGAATGGCGTCTGGAAAGCTATTTTCAGCGACGTTCGTGCTGACAGCTTGTACCCTGCTCTGACTGGGAACGGGCTGGCCTGCTGCATCCGCTTGGGGGCTGAGTGCATGCTGTCGCCACCCGATGAAGGCTTCGTGCCATATCCTCAGGGGGCGATTGAGCTGCTTCGTGGTCGTGCCGGCGCGCTCATCAGTGCAAGTGAGGTGCCTCCCTCAGTGCGTACACAAGGAATCGATGTCTGGCTTATGGCAAGAGGCAGCGGAAGCGATGCATGCGCACAGCTCATTGCCGGCTGGGCATCACGCCACCGTGAGACAGACAGCTGATCTATGCAGGGGCTAAAGGAGATCACCCAATGCTCGTGTGTCCGCAGCCCGTTAAAAATATGCCGCCAGCACGAGCAGCGCGCCCTGTCCATGGCCCTAGCGTGGGGTCGCGAACGGGAGTGGTGTTAGAGTGGCGTTGTGTTGGCGTTGATTTGGTGCATCTGCAATTCTGCATAGTGGTGGGAGGCACATTCAGGCCCACGACGGTGCTTGGACCTTGGTGGGGCGTTGGGGCGGGAGCGGGATCGTGTTCGAAATACGGTGCGGAGTTTAATACCGAAAAAATTCGAACGCTCTGCCGGGTTCGGACCCTCGGCCCTCGCGCGCCTCGCGCGTCGTCCGCGCTGCCTCCGGATACCGGACAGCGCGGCGCCGCGAAGGATCGTGGCGGCGGTGGGCGGACCGGCGCGGCGGTCCGCGCGCCTGCGTCGTGACCCCGTCGCGGGCGTCTCAGGCGAGGGGGGGAGGCGACCCGTCTACACACTACCCACTACGCATACGCTCTAGAACTCGCGCTGTGGCCCCGATGCTGAGACACATCTGTTTCGCACGCTCTTCGGATCCCTCCGGCGCGAATAACGCAGCGTGCACACCCTGAGGTTCTTGAGCGGCGCTCTTTGCCAGGCTCTCACGCCAACGCGGCCGCAGGGGGCGGCGACGCCTCCACGCCGCCGCCCTCGACGGGCGGGCCGCCGCTGCTGCCCCCGCCGGCCTTCGCCTTCTCGCGCTCTTCGCGCCACTGGCGCGCGTTGGCGAGCCGGATGTTGCCCATTCGCCAGTTTTGGAGCTCCTCGTTGCATTCGGTGAAGTCCATAGTCAGCTGGGTGAGCTGTGAAGCCTGCAACTCGGTGGTGTAGGCGGCCTGCTCGCTCACCTTCGCGAGCTTCGCGTTGACTACCGCGACCTCGTCGAGCAGCCGCCGCCGCTCCGCCTCCGCCTCCGCGCGCGCGCGCTGCAGCTGGGCCATGCCATCGGAATGGACCATCCCTGCTTGCAGCAGGTCCTCGCGGAGCCGGGGCATCTCTTGCACGGCCAACCAGGCAGCGTTCGCCTCGGGCTGCAGCTCGTCCCTGCAAAAGGCCACCAGAGTGTCGAAGCATCCAAGCGCCTCGGCCAGGTCGCGCTCAGTCGCATCGAGAGCGCGCTGCTGCTCGCACTGTAGCGCGAGCTGCGCGACGAGGTCCACAGCCAAAGGATCTTCGAGCATGAAGCCGACCGCCTCGACGGTGCTGCAAGTGGAGCGCAGCTCGAAGCGGCAGCTGAGCGCGTCCTCGAGTTGACGCCGCTCGGCCACGTAGCACTCGTTATCGGCTGTCAGGTTCGCAACCTCGGCGCGCATGAGCTCGAAGGAGGCCATGAGGGTACTCGAGGAGTCGAGCACCTCGCGCAACAGGGCCGCCTCCTCCATATGGTGCTGCAGCTCGGTGGCCTGATGGGCCTCGAGCGCTTCACGCTCGAGCCGTTGCGCTTCGTGCTGATTCAACAGCTGGGTCTGGTGCGTCAGCTCGAGCTGCGCGCTCACCAGGCGCATCTTCTGGATCTCGTCCTCAAGAGATGTGACTCGCGCCTTTGCGAGCGCTTCGGCCTCGCGCACCGACAGCACCTCGGCCTCGGCCGCCTCCTTGCCAGCAGTGATCTCGGTGATCTCGGCGTTGAGCTGATCCACCTTGCGGAAGGCGCCCAGCTTGACCGCATCGAGTGCCTCGCGCGCCTCTCGCGCGTCCGTACGTGCGGCCGCGAGCTCGTCGACCACCCTAACGGTCTGCTCCTGCGCGCCAGCCGCCTCGAGCAGCGCGCCCTCGGTCGCTTGCTTCGCTTTGGCCGTCGCCAGCCTCTCGCTCTCAAGCTCGAGATTGAGCTGCTTGACCCTCGAACGCTCAGCGCTCACCTGGGCGCGCACTTGCTCGAGCTCCAGTTGCAGCTCCCCCTTAGCCTCGGACACCTGGATCGTCTCCTGCTGCACCTGCTGCACCTCCTGCTTCACCTGCGCCGCCTCGCGCTCCGCGGCGAGTGCTCGCTTTTCGATCGCCTCGCGCTCCTGTTCGGCCTTGAGGACGCGCTCGAGGAGCGCGCCGAGCTTGCTCTCCTTCTTCGTCTCCGCCTGCACCTGGACCACCTTCATTTCGAGACTCTTGTTGCGCTCGATCCGCAGCTCGTTGGCGAGCTTCTCGACCTCCCGTGTCTTCGCATCGAGCTTGAGCGACGTGACACTCACCTCCTTCTCGAGCGCGCCCTTGTCCTCGCGCAGCACGTTCGAGAGCACCTCCGCCTGCTGCACCTGCAGCTCAAGCCTCTTGATCGCCTCGAGCAGTGGCGGCAGCTCGGCGCTCGCCTTCTGCGCCGCCATCTGAAACCGCGCCGCCTCCGCCTGGACGTCGGCCAGTTGGGCGAGCTGCGCCTTGAGAGGCACTTGGGCCTTGACCTCCTCGGCCAAGCGGCGCTCGACGCTCTCGCGCGCCTGCACCTCGACCTTCAGCTGCTTCTCGACCACTTGCAGCGCCGCCTCGGCCAGCGCGCGCTCCTCGAGCCGCGCCGCCGCGAGCGCGTCCGACGCGTCGGCACGGGCGCGCTGCTCATCACGCTCGCCCACGTACGCGGCGATCTGCCCTCTCACCTGTGGGGAAGGGGAACGGCGCCGTGGTGAGCACTTGCATGCCGGACGATGCGCGATCTGCCCGCGTATGCGCCGATCTGCCCTCTCACCTCATCGAGCTGAGCCTGCAGGGACTCGGAGGTGGCGCGAAAGTCGGCCTCGAGCTGGGCGTACGCCACCTCGGCCCGCTTCTGGTGCGACGCCAAGACCGACCGGTAATCCACGCCCTCCACCTGGACTCGTTCCACCAGCAGCCCGTACGCGCTCCACACCCTGCCGAGGAGCCCTTCGCGCTGGGGCTGCCTGCCAAACGACTCGGCGAGCTGCTGCACGAAGCCGGTCGAGTGGACATACAGCCGCTCGAGCAGCGCGCGCGCATCGTCGACGCTCAGCCCCGCGTCCACCATCGCATCGAGAGTGAGGCCAGCCTCCCTCGCGATCAGCTCGACCTCAGCGAGCACCACAGCTTCACGACCGCACACGAGGCTCTCTGCCACGGGGCCGCCGCGCTGGGTCGAGCGGCTCGTCCACGCGTCGTACCCGAACGGCGCGGCCAGGTGGGCGAGCACCGCGTCCTTGGCATGCAGAGCCACGTACGGCGACTGCTGCGGCTGCGGCCCATTATGGCTGAAGCCAAGCCGCTCGGACGGGGCGGGCTCGAGGCTCGCGACAGTGCCATCGAGCCCCAGCTGTTTGCTGACGCTGCCCTGGAGCGAGGCCGATTTGGAGGCGTGCGCCGCCGCCTCCTGCGACGCGCGCCGTCGAGGGCTTGGCCCGCGTGCCGACTGCGACTGCCCACCGCCACCGTCGGCACCGACTGAGGAGGCCTTGCGCCGCGGGCTGCTGCTGCTGCTGCCGCCCGGTGCCGCCGGCTGCGTAGCAATTGGCGCCGTAGGTCGTTGGCCGCCGTAAAATGCGGCCGCCAGCTCCGTCGCCTCTTCGCGCGCGCGCCGCAGCTCGGCCACCTCGCGCGCCACCGCCGCCGTGATCGGCGTGCCCGTCACAAAGGCGATCTTTTTCTTGGCGGGCCGCGTGGTCAGATAGACGGCGCCGGGCCGCGGTGGAGGTGGCAGCGGCAGAGGTGCCGCCGGATCCGATGCATCACCCACTTCGACGGCCGCCGCATCGTCTATCGACGTCGCCGCCGCGATCTTGGGCAGCCGCGGGGTGGCACCGAAGCCTGCGGCGAGCTCGAAATGCAAACAAGGTGAGCGAGAAGGGCAGCTCTATGCGTGCAGCAGTCATGGCAAGCGGAGTGCGCACGTTGCTGGCTCCAGCTCTCATGATCGAGAGCGCTCTGCAGCATTGTCGTTCAGCCTTACAAAAGTAAAAAAGTTGTCCAAAACAGGCAGCTGCACAAGGATGCACACAGAAACGCCTCCACCTACTTCCTGAAAAAGTCAGCGAGCGACGACTGGCGCTGCCGCTTGGGCGCGGGCTTAGAGGGCGGCTCGTGCGGCGGCTCGGTGGCGGCGGCGGTGGTCGAGGCAGCAGCCGTCAACTCAGCCGAGCTTGGTGGAAGAGCGCCAGGACCTGCAGCTCCCCCCTTCTTCGCATCGTCTGCACGTGGCTCAAAGATCGATCGAACTGCCGCCGGGCGGCGGCCGCCTCGCAATGTGGCGGCGGCGTCAGCAGCGACACGCTCCAGCATGGCGACCTCCGCGACCTCGTCCTCATCCAGCGCCGTGTCGAGCACGGGCATGGCCGCGTACGTCGGCGGCTGCGCGGCCGAGGCTGCCGCCATGATATTCGGCGGCGCCACCAGCTTCAGCCCCACCGCGGACGCCCCCCCCATCGTGGACGCTCCCGGAGCTCCCCCCACCTCAAGCAAGCTAGGTATTCGAAGCTTATGTGTTTGCTTGCTTGCTCCCACCTCCGTAGGCGCTGCGCTCTCCTCCGCCGCCACCTGCGCGACGCTCCTCGAACGCGGCGGAGGCGCGACAATTCGTGCCCCGTCCCCGGCCGCCTCGGCCGGCCCCACGTCCAAACGCAGCGGCAGCGCGGGCACGTGCGCGCACGGCGCCACGAGGCCAATAGAATTGTCCCGCAGACCGACCGCGAGCAAGCGTCCTTGTGGGTGCGCGGCCACCGCCACCACGGGAGCTGACGTTGGCGTCGTGCGAGCCGCACTCAGCTCGGTGCAGTAGCGACGCACTCGAAGCGAGGTAAGGTCGCTCGTGCCGGCGAGCCCCGTACACCACCACACGTCGCCACCGCCGCTCTCGAGGAACGCGCCGCGATGCGTGCGTACGCGCCAATCGGGGGGCGCGCCGCCCGCTGCGCCGCCCGCCGCACCGATGGCGGCCCGTGCGCCGAGCGGCACGAGGCCCTCCGAGTCCGGCAGCGTCGCCGCATCCGGCGGGGGCGGGCGCGGCGCCGGGCGCACAGCGCGTATGGCACCCTCCTCGGCGTCCACCAGAATGGCGCAGCCACCCGAGAGCTGTGAACAGAGGATGTGGCGCAGGCTCGGATGGTGTGAGAGTCCGACTACGCCTTCGGCGGTGCTCCTGGCAGCGCTCGCAAGCGCGCGGCCCACGCGCACCACCTTCAGCGTCGTTTGAAGAGCACGAACGTCCCACGCGACCACGCAGCCCTCGTCCGTGCCCGCGTACACGCGCGCGCCATCGGGCGCGGCACAGAGTACGTGGATGGCTCCTGCATGCGCGTCCTGAGCGCGCACGCCGAGGGTGAACCCGCCGGTGGCCGTCGTCGCCTGTGCCACGAGCGGCTGCGGTGCGCGCACATCCCAAACGCGCAGTTGGCCATCGCGGCCGCCAGCAAGCACGACTCGACCGGACGCCGCCGGGAATGCGCCGCCAGGCGGGAAGGCGACGTCGGCGACGCCCTGGGTGGCTGCGTATGCCTTGGCGGAGCGGAGTCGGCGCACGGGGCGGTTGGGCGTCGCGCTGCCGAGGTCGAAGACGTGCAGCTCGTGCGCGTTCGCGTAAGCGCACACGAGCTCGTCGCGCGCGTGTGGGCTCCAGCGCGTGGCGCACGCGCTCTGGCGCGTCGAGATGCACAGCAGCGGCTCGCACGCGACGGTGTGATGAGCGACCTCGGCGGCCTTGGCCGCGGCGACGGCGGCCGCCTGGATCGCGGCCGCGTGTGCGCTCCCGCCCGCGCGCTCCTCAGAGGCGAGCTGCAGCGCGAGCGCCTCCTCGGCAGCGCGCTCCGCGTGCGCGTGCGCGGCTTGGAGCGTGGCCGCAAACTGCTGCGCCTGGAAGACGGCAATGCGCCCATCCGTGGAGCAGCTCGCCAGTAGCTCGCCCGAGCCATCGAAATCCACGTCGCTCACGTATGGCGGCGCGCCGCGTGGCCCAGGCAGTGCCCATAGCGCGGGAAGCTGCGCGAGGTCGGAGACGATGTGGTTGGCGAAGAGGTGGTCGAGCGCGAGACGGTCGAGGGACGGCCGGCCGCGGACGTTGCGCGCAGGCCGGCCAAATGTGCCCGAGAGCTGCGCCGCAACGAGTGTGGATGACGAGAGACGAGTATTTGCCGCCATCGCCTCAGTTTTCACACCAGGTCACGTCCCGTGAAGTGCGGAACCGACCCGACCATGACAGAGGCACCGAGCACACGCTCGGTTGAATACATGCGATCTATTCTGATACGATTAAGATACGGTGGTCCACACCAGCGACGCCCTCTGACGTTACTGCTGAATTTGAATCTTGCATCTCTGCTCCATGCTGAGATGCTTTGAAGCTCAGCTCACGCAGTCACGCAGTCGCGCCAGCTATAAGCCAACGCTGTGGTTCGCGACCCTCGCCCTACTCCGAAAGCGTTGCAAGGTGCCCCTGTGTGGGGGAGTCGCCTTGTAACGGATTGCTACTGGGTGCGCATGCGGTGCGCATCACTTGGACTTGTCGGATTTCTTTGCCTTTGCCTTTGACTTTGGCGATGACTTCTTCGGCGAGCCGCGCTTGCTCCGGCTGCTCGACCGTGGCCCGCTTTTGGCTTCCTTTTGGAGGAGGAACTCGTCCATATAAGGGCTTCGTGAGCTCGGGATCGCCGAGGGGGAAGTGCCCCTCGCGGACCTGTCTTTCGGCGGCGACATCAGACCCTCCTTCGAGCGCGGCGAGCGGGGGGGCGAGTTCAGGCCGCGGTAGTAGCTGGCGTGCTTCTCGCGATCGATCGTGTCGAGAGAGCTGCAGCCCGAAAGGCCTTCGCGTGGCGAGGATGGCACGGTGCGCTCCGTGCGCTGCGGCGAAGCGTACCGGCGTAGCTCGTCCCTGACGCGCTCACGCTCCGCCTTGGCGAGGATGTCGTTGATGAGGTCGCGGTCCTGTCTATTGAGCAGCTCGCGATCGTGCTGTGTGACCACCACCGCTTCCTTGACCTCGGTTATCATCTTGCCTCGCGAGGCCGTCGCGAGACGGTTCACGAGCTGTGTCATGCCGTCCGCACCGGTGGGTGTTCGCGACTTATCGCTGCTGTGCACGCTCGCACCCTCGTCTTTGTTACTTGGGTCGGCACCCGTGAGGGGGTCGATCTCTTTCTTCAAGGAAAAGCTCGCGAACGGATTCTTCTTCCCTTTCTTTTGACTCGTCCCTTGACGCTCGAGTTTCCTTGCTTGATCCGCAAGCAGTCGTTCCTTCTCCTCACGAATGGTGGCCTCCTCCGCCTCGCGCTTTGCTCGTTCTGCTTCCTCCAATGCCTTCTCGGCGGCCTCCTTAGCCTTGATCTCTTTGAGCTTCAGCTTGTAAATCTCCTTGGACGACAATCCAGCATACGGATCGTCTGAAGGCGGGGACGTGGGTGGAGGCGGAGGTGACGGCGGCATGAATGTGCAACAGCTCCGCCGTCAACAGGCGGACGGCGATGCCGCGGCGCCGCGGCCGGCGCCTTGACGTGCCGGGATGCGATGCAAGCGCAGGTTTGGCCGCACAAGTTTGGGGCTTCCAAAACGGGCCGAAGACTTTTCTGTTGTGCCGTTCGTAGCGCGCGCGTGCCGTTCGCCGCGTGTCGCCCGCCGCCGTGTATTTGCTTTTTTTGACGTTTTCAGCTGACTTTATTTTCGTGTTTGACACGTGTTTGGGAGAGATGAATCGACTTCTCGCTCTCGCTGTCATCGGCCTCACGCAGAGCCTGGTGGCTGGCGATGAAGAGGAGGTCCGCCATGAATGTGCACGCCATAGCTGGTGGGCCTTTATGCTGACTTGCTTCCGTGCTCCGCCTCCGTGCTGTGCAGGGCCGCAGCGTGCTGCTCCTGTACAAGAAGATGACGCCGATGTCAGGCTTCTCCGTCGGTCAGCCGTTCAACGTGACGCTCTCCATCTTCAACCGCGGCCAGGGTGACGCGTACAGCCTCGTCATCAATGACGACAATTGGAAAAGCGACAAGTTCCGAGTGGTCGCAGGCGCCAACAATTTCACGCTCGACTACCTCAACCACGGCGAGTCCCATGTGCACGAGTGAGCCGCCGCCGACCCGCATCACCACACGCGCCGGCGCCGATGGCCTCCGTTGCGTGCCATGGCGCGATTGTTGTGCCAGGCCTCTGTCGCTGCCGCTGCCGCTGTGTCAGGCCTCTGCCCCTGCTGCTGTGTCAGGCCTCCGCCGCTGCTGATGAGAGAGGTGCCACCTCGCCGCCACGCCGCCGCGCGGCTGCCGCCCACGCCGCCACACGGCCACGCTAGCCGCCGCGACTGCCGCGCGGGTGCCGCCACGCCGCCACACGGCCACGCGTCATACCTCCACCCCATCCACGCCACCTCGCCGCGCCTCCGGCACACTCACGACTGCTATCTGCGCCACGCCGCAGGTTCACCGTAGTGCCGATCAAGAAGGCGTGGCACCGTGTCCGCCCCGCTCGGATGGCCTTCATCGACGGCGTCGAGGGCGAGAACACAGTCATGCACATGTCCAACAACCTGCCCGACATCCGCATCGCCGCCGAGAAGGACCTTCTCGAGGAGTCGCTGCTCTCCTTCGGGCGCGTGATCACCCTCAATACCGTGCAGACCAAAAAAGGATGGATGTACGCGAGCTCGGGCGTTGTACTCTTCCTGCTCGTACAGCTCTTCCGCATCGCCAAGCAGGTGCTCAAGCAGAGGCGCCACCTGCGCGCGCTCGACGATCTCACCAAGAAAGGCAGCTGATGGCCCTCATGCTGCAACAGCGTGGTGAACTCGTCGCTAGAGTGAGGTGCATGCTGGTATACGCTGGTACTTCTTGCCTGACATGTGTGGATGTGGGTCGAACTACGGAGGTCTGATCTGAGATCTCGCCGGCTGTGCCAACGAGCGTAAACGAGCGTATATTTATGTTAGATGATTATTGATGATGATTTCGTTGGCGAGGAGGCTCACATTTGTTGCTGTTACTATTTAAAAACGCCGGCATGAGCGCTGTCAGCCTGTCACAGTCATCCTTGTGTTTCCCTCTTTCCAGTTTCCACTGTTTCACACCAGAGGACCTGCTTGCAGTCAGCAGTTCAGGGCTTCAGTGTCTTCAGTCGATCCTTCAGTCTCCTTGTTATCGCTGTTTCAGGTCCACAGGATGCCGGCAGCCAAGCAGCTGAACGCCTTTCTGCGCCGGTGGGACACGGGCACGCGCGCCTCGCGCACCAAGCAGCTCGAGGAGTTTGTCGCGCGCTGTGCCGACATGACCGGCCCTCAGCTCGAGGACGAGCTGGAGAATGGCGCGAGCCTGGTGCTCACTCGCATCTCGGCGTGGCTGCGACTCTCCTACGCGCTGGGCCACTCCGTGGCGCTGCAGCTGCAGGCGATCGCCGTCTTCGTTGCCGCCTCGAGTGGTCAGCGCTACCTCGCCGAGTTTGTCGAAGTTGGCGGCGTCGCGACGGTGGTCGAGATACTCTCGTTGCCGCAGCTGCCCGAGCACGACAAGCACGAGGCGATGCGGTTGCTCATGGCGGTCGCGAACGCGGGCCGGCACTACAAGGAGATTGTGTGCGACGGGGATGGCATCGAAGCGATCGAGGCCTTCATGCGCGCGAGCAAGTCGGAGGCACTGCTCGAGGACGCGCGCGACCTGCTCGTCACGATCGGACGGGGCAACCCCCGCTTCTCGACCGAGGTGCACCGCGCGCTGCTGCGGCTGCTGCGCATCGAGTCGGCGCACGCGCAGCGGCTCGCGTGCGCTGGCCTGCGCACACTCCTCAAGGTGCTGCCCACTTCCCAGCTCTACCGCAAGGACGAAGAGGGCCACCCGCAGCCGGTGCTGCACGAGGGCTATTGCGAGGCGGCGGTGGGGCTGCTCAACTCGTTCAACCTGCAGCTGCTGTATGAGGCGGGGCAGCTCTTCTCGGTGCTCCTCGCGACCGAGCAGCTCGAGGAGTCGCTGCTACGCCACCTGATCCACGTGCTCATCGACGCGACCGACCCGAAGAGAGCGCCGCCCCTCCATATGCAAGCGTCTGCGGCGCGCGCTCTTGGGCAACTCGTCGCCTCACTCCCCACTGAGCGTCGCGAGCGCGCGTGTGTCGAGCTCGAGCTCGTGCCCTGGCTCTGCACCCTCCTCAGTCGCGAGACCTTCTCGCCCGAGTGCCAGAAGGCCGCAGTGCAGGCGTTGCAACTTCTCGGGCTCACTGGGTCGGCGGATGCGGAAATGAAGAGGCTGCTCGGCCCGCAGGCGTTCTCGATCGTGATGAACGCGCATGACGCCGTGCAGGCGGCGCTCAGCCTCAACGCCGACATGCTACGCACGCTCCAGCCCCAGATGGATGCTTTCATCGCCGTGCATCGGCGCCACCTCAAGCCGGAACCCCTCCACCTGCCCGAGGCGATGAGTACGCTGCTCGAGAGCGCGCCAGCCGAGGACGCCCATGGAGAGGTGAGCGCCGACGAGGCCGCCGTCACGGGCGGCGACACCGGCGCGCAACCCAAGCTCGCGTGATGCACACAGCTGAGGTCGTAACTGAGGCGCTGTGCGCGCGAGCGCGAGAGATGCGCATCCGGGAAGTAGACAACTATAGTAGACAACTCCCTCTCTCGAAAAGCGCCGTGACGGGCACACCCTCGTCTTCTCACCAATTGCGATGGCGGCCCTTACTCGCGCGGTCCTCTTGCTCGCTGCGAGCCGCAGCGCGATCGCGATCCCGATGCCATTGACCGAGTCCGCCGAGCCGATCGAGCGTAAAATCGGCAGCGCCAATGTCACCGCGCTGGGGCACCGAGGCGTCGTCATTTCCTGCCCGAGGTGAACGCTCAACCGGCTGCCACAGGTCAAGGCATTCCTGCGGCGGCCGGGCGGCGTGGACCAGTACCCCGACGTCACAGTGAATTGGAAGCTGCATGAGCGGCCTGTGCTGCACGTCTACGATACCCAAGGTCTCGAGGTCAAGACGGTCGATCTTTCGCAATTTGACCAAGAAAAGTTGCACGTGCTCTTCTCGGCGCACTTTCGGCGCGAGGACGTCGACCCGCCGGGCATACTCGTGCGCACGTGGCGTCGGCTCTTTGGCTGGGCATACGGCATCTCCACCCTTGAGTCCACGCTACTCTTTGTGTTTTCGGGCTGCGTGCTCGCCCTCGGCTGCTATACAATATGCTTCCGCTACACGCAGTGCTGCGATGCGATCAGCGACCTGTGATTCTGCTCTTGGCGGCCGTGGCGTCCGCACACGCGCCGACGCCGCCCCCTCTCGCACGAATGACGCGTGCGGCCGAAAATTCCGTGCACCCCGCGGAGGCAGCCGCTCGCTGAGATGACGAGCCGAGACGGGGATGGCGGGACCTAGTTATATCTTGCTTTCTTGGAGAAGTACAGTAGTCGAAACGTATAATATTATGATCTCGCGACCGGGCGAATGATCGGCACACGCACTATAGGTGCAGTAGATCTCTCATTCTCAGTTTGCATGTATTTTTAATAGTGACTCGAGACACAGCACTCGAGCGCAGGTCACCTGTGAGGCTGTGTTGACGACCGCACGGGCATCCCTCGTCACGTCATGAACGGAGCACGCTCGTAAAAGGCGGCCACGCGCGCGTACGGTAGGCGACTGGGACTGGCAGCATTCTGGTCGATCTGATCATGGCTGATGGGAGCGCTGAGCCTTTGAGTATTGAGAGATTGTGTAGAGGCGCACGAGGGCCTTCACATGAGGCGCGGCTAAGGTCCTGGTGCTCCTCACCCTGATGACCTCTGATTGCCTCCCTCATCAGGGCGCGGCTAAGGTCCTGGTGCTCCTCACCCTGATGACCTCTGACTGCCTCTCTCATCAGGGCGCGGCTAAGGTCCTGGTGCTCCTCACCCTGATGACCTCTGATTGCCTCCCTCATCAGGGCGCGGCTAAGGCCCTGCTCCGGCTGGCGCCGCCCCGATGCTGGCCGTGCGGGCTCGCTCGAGAGCTGGCCCCATCTCCCATGCAATCCGGCCCCACACGGACGAAGTGTCCGGGATGGGTAGCTGCCTTAGCGGCGGCGCCGTTCCCAGCTGGCTTGCCATGCCTTGCTGGCGGCACACGCCAAGCGAATGGGCGCCGTTCGACACGGCGCTCGAGACGGCGCTCGACGCAACGTCTGGCGCGGCACCCGACACGGCGCTCGGGGCAGCGCCCAAGTCCGCGCCGAAGGCGGTGGTGAAGCCCTTGGCTGCCGCGCCCGAGGCCTCCCGTTGCTGCTGCGCATGCACTCGGAGGCGCTCCTGCAACGCCTGCAACGCCGACCACTCACCCGCTGGAGGAGGAGGCGTCAGAAGCGCCGGCGCGCTCATCATGGCGCTCATCGCGCTCGTCTCCGCCGCCATCGTCGTGGCGGTGGTCGTCAGGGCAGCGCACTGGCCGCTCTGACCGTAACCGCTCTGACCGTAACCGCTCAGGGCAGCGCACTGGCCGCTCTGACCGTAACCGCTCTGACCGTAACCGCTCTGACCGTAACCGCTCTGACCGTTACTGCTCTGACCGTCGAGTCCAATCGGGGGCGGCACGGGCGGTGGCGGCGCGGCGGCGGAGACGGCAGCGGAGGCGGCGGCGGCGGCGGCAGGCGGCCGTGGCGGCGGCGGTGGTGGCCGGGTGCGCTGAGGTGAGCGTGGAGGCGAAGGCTGTGACCAGCGCCATGGTGAGCGCCTGGGCGGAGAAGACGAGGCGCGCCGTGGTGAGCGCCTGGGCGGAGAAGAAGAGGCGCGCAGCATCCGCTTGAGCTCGCGCAGGTCGATTGGGCCGTTGCCGTCTGTGCCGACGTCCGCAAACGTGGCCGCCGTCTCCTCGTCCGACATGCCCGACGCCTTGAGGGCACTCTTGAGCTCCCGAGCGGAGATCACGCCGTCGCCGTCCGTGTCCACGTCGCGCATGATGTCGATGGCACGTACGCGGCCGTCGCCAAACTGTTGCGCGAGCGAGGCGCGCCGTCCCGGTGACGCACCGGCCCGCGGCTCGGGCGGCGGCGCTGCGCTACGTAGCGAGTCGACGAATGAGATGCCATCAGCAAAGGAGATGACTGAAGAGAGTCGACGGGTAGGCGGCGGGAGAAATGAAACCGACGTTAGCATAGCCGGTGGGGCCGCCGCTGCTGCGACGCCAAAAGCGGCGCCAAAAGCGGCGCGACTTTTGGCGCCGCCGTGTGCGCCTCCCGAGCAGCGCCCATGATCTCGAGTCGGGAGCGTGCCACGGCTGTCGACTGAGCCGGAGGCGGAGGCGGAGGCGCTGGCGCTGGCGGAGCGGGTACGTGCGCTACTCGTGCCGTGCTGAGCTGCGGCGCGCGCGGGCGTGGTCGTGCCATTGGCGAGGGCGGTGTGAATGCCGTTGGCGGTGTGAATGGCCGTGCCATTGGCGAGGGCGGTGTGAATGCCGTTGGCGGTGTGAATGGCCGTGCCATTGGCGAGGGCGGCGGCCGGACTGGCGACGGCCGCCGCTGGCCCGGGCGTGCTCGCGTGCAGGGTGGCGCCGTGGTGGCTGGCCCCCTGCCCCTCGATCTCCCCACAGCTCTCTTCGCAGCTTCGGAGAAAGACGCTGTTGCTGTGGGGATAGGCGGCGTCGAGTGAGGGTGGTTGGTCAGCCGAGGAGGCGCGCAGCAGCGACGCCTCAGGCACGTGCTCCAGCGCCTGGTGCGGCGGCGGCGGCGGCGGCGGCGGCGGCGGCGGCGGCGGCGGCGGCGGCGGCGGCGGCGGCGGCGGCGGCGGCGGCGGCGACTCGAGGGTAGGCGGTGATGGCGCGGAGGTGGCTGCGGCAGCGGCGGCGGAGGCGGCAGCGGCGGTGGCGTCAGCAGTGCCGTCGTGTGAATGCCGCAGAGCGGCGGTGGTGTTGGTTGACCAGGTACCCACCACCAACGAGGGGGAGGCGTCGAGTGCGTCCGCCGCCTCCACCTCCTCCACCTCCACCTCCACCTCTACCTCCCCCTTCGCCTTCTCCGCCTCCCTTTGTGCCAAGTTCGGAGATTGCGATCGAGATCTCCGCAGCATCCGCTTGAGCTCGCGCAGGTCGATCGGGCCGTTGCCGTCTGTGCCGACGTCCGCAAACGTGGCCGCCGTCTCCTCGTCCGACATGCCCGACGCCTTGAGGGCGCTCTTGAGCTCCCGAGCGGAGATCACGCCGTCGCCGTCCGTGTCCACGTCGCGCAAGAAGTCGATCGCACGCGCGCGCGCGCTCGAGTTGAAGTGCTGAGCGAGCGAAGCGCGGCGTGGTGCCGCCTTGGGAGGTGGGCGCGGCTCCTCGGAGGACCGGAGTGTTTCGGCAAAGCTCGGCGGTGGCACCTGGCAAGACCCGTGCGAGCGCCCGCCGCCGCCGCCGCCGCTGCTGCAACGGCCACTACCACCGCTGGCGCCGCCGCGGCCGCCACTGCCAGAACCGCATCCGAAGAGGCTGTTACGAAGTTTGGGCGGCGACAACCGCCCGCGACCGTCGGCGAGAACGAGCCGCGAGTCCATCGCGATGAGCTCGAGCCGCTGCTTCTCGAGCTGTTTCTCATACCTCTCCTTTTCCTTCTCACGGGCCACCCTCTCGGCGGAAAGCTGCGCACGCAGAAGCGCGCACTGCTCCTCCGCGACGCTCGCCGCGCGCTGGAGCTGCTGCTCGTGCTGCGGAAGCTGCTGCCGCTGCTCGTGCGCGACTTGCTGCGGCAGCAGGCTCTGGATCACGTTGCTCACGGTCGCCAGCAATTCGACAACGATCGAAACGGAGACAACTGTGCTCTCCCCGAGCGTTCCCAGACCAATTCGAAGCTCCTCGATGATGCGTAGAGCGTCCACCAGCGTGGCAGGGCTCGACCTCACCATGGCGGGGGCGGCGCTCCCGCGCGTGAACACGCAATATCGCAAAGTTGCGTGCACGATCGCCGCGAGATTTGCGGAAACCCAAAGAGGCACGGCAGCTCGAGGCGCTGCATCGGGCGCTCCTCTCTTTTGCGGGTTGGATACACGCACTTCTATCAGCTCGCACTCGCACTCGCGACGGCAAAAAACCTATGTACAACATGGGCGGAGGCGGAATGGGCGGCGGCGGCATGGGCGGAGGCGGCATGGGCGGCGGCGGCATGGGCGGCAGCGGCATGGGCGGCGGCATGGGCGGCAT